>OFFA01000030.1_pt1 | contig 12150 bp, 3 predicted proteins | sample 1521231 | NCBI WGS metagenome assembly OFFA01 (sample SAMN04272335, study PRJEB24112) | coral metagenome | biome: Coral reef; feature: Shallow seawater; material: Coral tissue | host: Coral | place: China: South China Sea | collected 2014 | reverse complement strand
ACTCACAGAAGCGGCACAGGAGGCCAAAAAGAGGAAGAAGGAGATTCAGCATCAGCAAGAGACTGTGGCGATGGAGGATGAGCTACACACCTTGACTGCCATCCAGCAGGGTGCACAGGAAACCCAGAATCCGGTCAGTGCCAAAATTCTTCGCCACGCTGACCTCCAGCAGTTTCGATCCTACCTCAAGCGAAAACACGAAGAAAGTGGTCTCACTTCCTCTTATGAAGCTTTGGTGGCAGCACAGACAACACAGGACAAAGCGGCGGCTGCCAACAAGGCCCTTGACACGGAGTTCAGAGACCGCCGCAAGGCTCTCAAGCCCATCGACGTGGCGCCCTTCTCACTTTGGACCCCAGCTCTGCAAGAGGCGTGGCAGAGCAATATCTTCGCGCCGGCCATGGGACCACAAGGACCTGAACAGTTTGACATGGAGGCCCTCAAACAACCCTACCTTCGCATGAAGGAGCTCATCAAGGACAACAGGCCTCCGCTCTCCCAGGACCGCCTCATGACGGAGTTCCCAAAAACCCAACTCGACATGTACACCATGGGGAAGGAGACGGTATCTTCCCAAGAGGCCCAGTTAGCACGACTCCTTCCGCCTGACAGCCTTGAACGCAAGTACGCAATCCTTGACTCCATCTTGCAGTACCACAAAGGTGAAGTCAGAGCCTGGGGCGGAGAGTGGGAACTGCGACAGGGCCCGCTCACGGCACCTGCCTGGGCGAAACCTGCACCTACGACTGAGGTCTTGGCTTTGGAGCTCAGGACAAACCCGCTGGGCACCTCCTTCTACACGCCCAGCATCTACACGGAACAGGTGGTCCTGCAGCAGATTGCCGATGGCAAGCGACCCGACCTGGACAAGATCATTGGCTTCTTTTGGGCCCCGGGGACGGCGGTAGCTTCTGGCACCGACGATACCCACCTGGTTCGGAGGGTGCAATCATGGGACCTTCCCTCCATGATCACGATGCTTGGACAGTCCTGGACGTTCAAGGAGATCTACCAGGCTTGGTGTGGCATGCCGCTGATCGTCAAACCGATGCGCAGAGGGCATGGGGAAGGCATCCGCCAGAAGAAGGTGGCAGAGTTGGCGGCACACCGGCAGAGGACTTCAGAGATCAAGTCCTTCCTCACCAGTGTGGGCCTCCGGTTTCCCCAATCACAACATGAAATCAAGCTGCTCTACAAGGAAATTGGCAGCTTTTTGGCTGCCTCGGTTTTCTTAGCCAGAACCCCAGCGGTGGTCTTGGACTTGCCCGAGCAAGACATCCAGGACACAAAGGAGCAGCTCCGTTTTCGAGCGGTGTGTGACGAGCGCATCACCTTGCCTTTGGATGCTTTCAGGCAGCTCCCGGACGTTTTCCAGGCGCTGTCAGCCACTCTGGGGGCCCACAGCATGGTGCAAGTGCAAGTTGCCTGGCGGTGCAACTGTGAGCTATGGTGGGTTGCCCTGGTTCCCCATGAGAAGGCGGAGAGCTTTTATTGCCGTCTGGGCTACTCCCAGGCAGAGATTGATGGCTTCCTGAAGACTGCGCTGGAACCGGAGGCTCTGCAGGCGACTACGGTAGCTTCGGGCACCGGTAAGTACCCCGAGCTCTCCTTGGAAAATGTGGTCTCCATATGCAGCCCCAAGTACAAGCGGGAGCACTATGGCCACCGTGGAGTCCATGCCTTTTGGGGCCGCACCGATTGCGGGCTCATCCTCAGCAGTATCAGTCCCTGGGAACTGAAGACGAAAGAGGCTGGAGTGACTCGTGGAGGCTGGGTTTGCAAGGCCTGCCAGGGCTTTTGGCGACAAGCGAGAGGAGCTTCCCGCTTTGTCCAATTGATTGGAGAGCACCGGGGAGCCAAAGTCAACCTCCAATTGATTTTGGACGAGCCACCTCAACAGCTGTACAACAGCTGGGTGAAGTCCAGGCTTGAGTATTACAAGCGAGTGGAGCCGACTGCGGCCCCGCGAGATGTGGCCTTGGAAGTGGACCCTGACCACACCCAGCGCTTGAAGTTTTCCTGCCAGAATGGAAATGGCAATGTTTCCAACGCCATTTGGTCGGTCCTTCTGAGCAACCCGGACCTCGAGGGCCTTCAGAAGATCAACGCGCTGGCAGCGAGCAGAGTCCGGCCTGCCTGAGAGCGGAGTTTTTGCGAAGGGCTGTTTTACTGACCTGGTGGCCTGGTAGCGTCTTGCACCAACGTCACCACTCGGTTCTGCAGACACCTTCCTTTTTTGTATGAATAGCATTGGTTGCGCACCACGACAAGGGCCAAGACAGGGGCCAGACCGCTGGGATGCCAGCTCACACAGTGAAAAGGGAAACCTGCATGTGGCTGCCTCAGAATCATTTACAGCATGTGGCTATTTGAACATTGCTGCGTTTTACCATGTTTTACCTTGGTTTGATGTTATTGGTATCCTTTCGGGCTTCGCCCATTACGCTGATGTGACAGATGTCCATGTGACTTGCACTCAGTCTGTCCGGTTGCAACTCTGATGGTTTTTCCTGGGCTTTCGGTGTTGTTCTTCCTGCTTGCCTTTTTCACGTGTTAGTGCTCCGCACACCCGCAGTACCCTTTTTGGGCCAGGCTTGGCCATAGTAGAGTCGGGACATCATGGAACCCGATCTTGTGCGTAGAACACCTTTTGGCCTGGCAATGGTTCGGCTCCCTGAACACATGCGAGACAGCCTGCTGGACCATGGCATTTTCCCCACACAAACGGAGGGGGAGTTGTTCATGCAGCTCTGCATGCAACAAGTGCCACCGGACCATCCGGAGGCCATGGATGGGGGAACCTGGACCTCTCGGGTACACCCCAGCAATGACATCGACCCAATGAACGTGGCTCACAGTAACTCCATGATGGTGGCTACCACGCCCTGGATGGAAGACTTTGTGGCAGACTGCATGAACCGGGTGCCACAACCAGCGCCCCCAGAAGAGAGAGATAGGACCTATGATGCATGTTTTAGCCTCTTCACTTTGATTGCGGGCGCACCAGATTCAGCCTTCCACACACCCTTTCAACAGCAACAGGAAAGCATGGACCGGGCTAGATGGCGAGCCTTTCATGCACGGCCTCCCATAATGGCCATTGTGGAGGCCAAATGGAGGCACTGGAAGCCTGGGCGACTCAAGGAAGAGTCGGCTACAACCCAAAGGAAGTTAGAACTCCACCTCAGAGACCGCTGGGCAGAAAGGATCATTGGGCTCCTTCTGCCCTTTGCCAAAGACATCCCTTACCTGCATGCGGTCCACGGGGACAATGTTCACCAAGAGTACTTGGACCTCCTGGGAGACACCAGGTTCAGGACCTTGCGTATTCATTGCCTTTGCTTCGAGAGCATCCAGAAATTGGGCTTCAACACAATTCCTTGGAAAGAAAGCGATATTAGATCTCTTCTGAACACCCTGAGGGACCAGGAGATCACACCACACAAACTCCAAGGGATATGGAATACCCTAAGATGGTTCTCGGCCAGGTTTGGCCTCCTTGACCCTGACAGTCTCGAACGCCTCAAGGCAAAAAGGAAGACCATCCAAGAAGGCCTGGTGGAGACCAACATCAAGCCTCAGCGCAAAGCCCAGCTGCCTTCCAAGGAAGTAATCATGCTTCTGGAAAAGGTTGCATCGGGCGCAGATCCCACTGGCCCAACGACAGCCAAGAGTACCCTGGACAGATACATCTGCGCCATGGCCAGGTTTCAGGTCGCCTGCAGCGCTCGGTTCAACGACCTGCAGCATACCAGCCCGGGGGGTTACAAGCTCACAGAGACAACACTGGAGCTCCAAGCCTGGCAGACGAAGACGGTGAGCGCCTTCAGGATCAAGAAGAACCCGGTGCCACTGATTGCACCACTTTACTCCTTCACAGGTTTGGACTGGTGGTCCATACTCCCCCAAGCCTGGGACCGCTTGATTGCCCAGGACAAGTTCAAGGACATGGACTACCTCATCCCAACAGTCAGCTCTGACTTCACGGGCCTGATTCCCCGACCGGGACAGGCAGATCGGACCCTCCGATGGTTGAAGGATGCCCTTCATCGTCAAGGTACACTGGAGAGCTCGGCATTCAGACCCCTGAGTTGGCACAGTTTCCGGGTCTTCATCCCGGACTGTGCATACCAACTGGGTATGCCACGTGATCAACGTCAATACCTTGGCAACTGGACGACCGAGAGCACTGCAGACATTTATACCAGAGAAAAACGGTTGTCCAGAGAGCTTGGACTGCCGTGGCAGACAAACTGGGGAAGCTCGACTTGACGGGGGCCAAGACAGTCCCCATTGACCTGGACCACAAAGACTGGGACACGGAGATCCTCGAATTGGACCCATCGCCCCCGAGGGACAGTCCAGACAAGTCAGGATCGCCTCCACTCAAATCCAGGAGGCAGGCCCTTGCCGAGAAGCAGGCGGCCTCTCCAGACTCCTCGACAGGGAGCTGGCAGAAGTTATCATGGTCCCCGGGCCTCCCAGAATCTACACCACGGGGGGGCTCCCTCCGAGTGGTCAGTGCCTCGAAGGTCAATCGATCCACTGGACTCATGAACATCCACCTCCTAAACCAGGATGGGAAGGCGGTGGGTTGTGGATGGCAACCATCAGCGTCAAAAGCTCTTGACCTGAATCCGGAAGACTACAGGCAAGAACCTCACAGATATGCAAAGTGTACCAGGTGCTTCAAGTCGCATGATTTTCCATCAGGCTGGGGGAACATACACCAGGTTGAACCGGCCAGCACCTCAGATTCGGACTCCGACGCCCTGAGCTCAGACCTCTTCTCAGATGATGCCAATGACACAGCGTCGGATGATGACAAGCTCCCAGCTGGGACCCTAGTCAGGTAGACAATTGAGGGGGCCCTCTTTCCACGGTTAGCTTCTGGCACCGAGGGAGGGGTCCTACCTTTGGTCGGGCTCCATCCTTCGGTTTGGCGTGGTGGTGTCACCCGACCTTCGGTGTGGGTGGATTTTGACGTGTGACACCACCACTGCAGTTCAGAGTTTCTGTGAAACCATTTGTGATTGATGCGATTGGCATCTGACAGAAACACAGCCGCAAAGCCAACTGCATAACAAAAGGTGCTGACTGACCGATGCAGTTGCTTTGTTCCGTTTCTGTCATTTTCAATTCTATTCGGGAACACTTGTTTCTTTGCTTGGAACTTGTGGAGAGCAAGTAATGTGTTGACGATATAGTTGCCAAAATGGCTATGCCATTTTGGCTCAAGCTGTTCCCCCTGCGATCCAATACTTTCGAAAACCCACCCACCACTGCCCTACTTTTCGAATATGGCGGCGGTGCCTGATGTATTGGATTCCCCACCTGATGCGGTGCCTGAGCAATATAAGGATCAGGTGGAATTGCTTCACCAACAAGTCCTGACTATCTTCCAGTCCAAGGAGATTCCATACTTCATCATGGCAAGGATGGCATCAGATGGCTACCGCTCGGTGGAGGACCTTGCCGATCGATGGCCCACCATCACGGAGGCCCGGAACAACTCCCCAGCAGACCTCCAGTTCCGTCACACAGACCGTGGGGGAGCTTTGATCACACAAGAGAAGACGAATCACCTGGCCATGCGCATTTCACAATGTGTCCGTCAAGCACAACAGTTGCTGGGCACTGGGGGCCTGAACCAGGGCCGAGTGGGACCTGCAGGGCTACTGCCGACGACGTCACAGGCGGCGCCCTCCCTGGATGCCCTGTGTGATCGACGCCAGCTCCTGCAGACATGGACGGTGGTCGTCCAGCTCCCACTCCCACGATTGGAGGATCAAGGCTCGGATGCCTTGTTGAAGAAACAGTTCAAACTCTGTGCGCAAGGAGAAGTTGGCTGGATTGCCAGCAAGTACATCATATCAGCCCTACCAGACCAGGATGAGCGGCCTATCAAGACCACCAAGAAGGTGACGGTCGATGGATGGGAAAAGGAAGAAGAGGAGGAGACACGGAAACTCCCAACTACGAGGCGTCAGTTGGAGCACATGCACCTGGTCTTTCGAACCAACCTCCTCATGGCCATCCTCTCCTTTCCCAGCATGCCGAAGTTGAACATCACCCACAGGGACCTAGAGGACTGGTACCGATGGTTCTGGGGGAAAGACATTGCGGACAGGAGACCGCCACCTAGTGAACAGGTTCTCCTCTACGCTGAAAGGAACGCATGGAGGGAGATTCACAACTTGGTCTACGGGGGACTGGGTCTCAAGGAGGCCATGGCCCAACTACGTCAGGACACCCTGTTTTGGACCAGAGAGGTCTATGAGTCTGTCGCCCGGCAGAAAGGCAACAAAGGCTCCGGGCCTGACTCCCCAACACGACCAGCCAAGTCAAAGGGACGCCAACCTTCGTGGTCACCAACTCAGCCACAATGGAACAAACAAAAAGGGTCACCCAAAGGGGGTAAGGCCAAAGGGGCCATGGGATCCGGAAAAGGGAAGGACTCTGAATGGCCTTCAAACTGGGCTAAGATCTCACCCAAGGGAGTGCAGTACTGCCGTGACCACTTCCTCAAGAAGAAATGTCCCGGGAACTGCGGACGCTCCCACAACTGTCCGGTCCTCAAGAATGGCTGGGTATGCAACGCCGCACCCTCAGAACACACCCCAGAGCAATGCCCACACCGTTGACTCCTGGCGGACCCGGTAGCGTCTTGCACCGATCACCCACCAGGGTTGATGGACACCCCAACACCTGTCAAAAACCAAGCAACAACGGAACCGGGGGGGTCTCCCCCAGGTTACCCCAACGACACAAGCACACCACATTCACAGCAAGAGGCCGTGGGCCGACCACTTGACACAACAATGACCATGGATGGACAGTCCCTGCTTGGGCACTGTCCATGGCTCTCATCGGTTCCGAACAGGCTGTTGGAACGCCTTGTATGGACCACACAACCCACGGGGAGCCTCCAAGGGAGGGACATACTACTCCTCTACACCGGCAGGAGTGACGGAGGAGCCTTGGATGACATACTCATCCAACAACACCAGGACCTGGCCCCCAGGCTCCTTGCCGTGGACATCCTGAGGCCACCAGAAAAGGGCCCAAACGACATATTGGATGATGAGTTTTACTCAACTCTCTGCTGCGCCGCCGCGAGGGGCCAGTTGTCATTTGTGGGGGGCGGCCCCAACTGCCGGACCTGGAGCATCCTACGATGGTTTCCAAAGCCTGGAGCGCCCAGGCCAGTACGAGGGCGTGATCCCTCCCAGACATGGGGCCTTGACTCAAATTCCCTGGAAGAACAGTTGGACACAGACAAGGACAGTATCCTTTTGCTCCGGCAACTGGTCATCACTGCCCTAGCCTCAAAAGCCAGGCAACACAAAGGATTCCACTCGTTCTTGGAACACCCTCGTGACCCAGCTGAGTGTAGTCGGGCACCAACGGCGGCAAAATGTTCATCGGTATGGGCCACCAGAGTCTACCAGGAGTGGGCCAAAGAGGTAAATCACTGCCAGATCCACCTGGACCAGTGCAGACTGGGACAAAGGGCACAGAAGAGTACGACCTTCTCAACGGACCTTCCAATTCACCATTGGCAAGGCCTCCAGTGCAACCATTCTGAACACCTGAGGCCATTGGCGATGACCTCCCGGGACCTCAGCAGATACCCGCCAGCACTGATGACAGGGCTAGCAGCAGCAATCATCCAGAGCATTCCAAACACAGGACATCAACCCACCGGGTGCCAACAGGAAGGGGAGCCTCCAGGTCGGACAGACCGCTCCTCATCGGTACCCCTCTCCCAGACGATGACTTTGGATGACGACCCGATCATCGTTCAATCAGGCTTCAAGACTAGACCCCTACGGGATGGAGGAGGTAAGCCCTCAGCCGGGAGACGACCTCCCCCGCTCAGACCTCAGTCCAAGATCAAGCACATTGGAGACTCCATTAGCCACCTGGCAAAAGGATGTGCACAGGACGTCCAACAGTCCATCAACAGGGGTGAGAGAAAACATCCGTTCTCTAAGGAGCTTCTTCAGGAGACACGGCGGGCCATTGCCCAAGAGATTGGGCTGGACCACCAACTTGCTGAGGAGATGGAGCCAGGCCAGCCGTTCTATCTGAACCTCATCTCAGCCTTAGCGGAAGCTGGTGGAGATGCAGACGCAGCCTACCCCACAAGGGTTGCCAAGGGAGTCCCATTAGGTGTCACCACACCTACCTGGACGTCACCGGGTATATGGCCTACAAAGGAAGAACTCAAAGGAGAATCCCCTCTGTGGGAGGACCTCCTAATACCCATGGGCAGGGACAACTACCCCTCGGCAAAAGATTTCTCCTCTCAGGTCCGACAGACCTTCGTGGAAGAGGTAGATATGGGTATGGTTGAGGGCCCACTCACACAGGAGGAGGCTGCACTCCGCTGTGGATGCACCCCAGATGAACTCTGCCCAGGGCCCCTGGCAGCAATTGATGAAGGAGATAAAATCCGCACAATCTACGACGGAAGCTGGGGCCATGCAAACTCACACATCCAACAAAACACAGTTGAGAAGACCACTGCACCCACAGTGATGGACTGTGTTCAAGCCATTCACTGGCTAACCACCAAGAAGGAGAAGACATCTGGGACGGTAGCGTCTTGCACCGACCTAGCATGGCAACCTCCACACAAACAAACCACCTGGGCGCTTTTGAAAGCAGATGTTTCAAAAGCACACCGCCGCATCAAGGTCCAATCCAACGAATGGCGCTACCAGGTAGCACAACTTGATGGCGAATGGTGGATAAACAAGGTGGGTACCTATGGTATGGCCAGCGCCCAACTTTATTGGGGCAGAATGGCGGCACTCCTCCTCAGACTATGCTACATGATGTTTCCACACATAGACTGGGGCTTTGTGTTCGTGGACGATTTTTGTTGGCTCCTCAGGACGGACTCCGCCACTGAGGATACGGCAAAACTACTTCTCTTCTTAGCAGCCATGGGATGCCCCCTCAGTTGGCACAAGACGGTGTTATCTGAGGTCAACACCTGGTTAGGTTTCCAGGTCAATCCATGCGGACCAGTGGTCGACTTCCCTCCAGATAAGAGGAAGACACTTGAGGCACTCCTTCAGACCATTGCGGCGGGCAACACCTTCACGGTGAAGGAGATTGAGAGAGCACTGGGACGATTGAATTGGGCAACGGCAGCTTGGCCCCTCAGTCGCCCTTTTCTTCAGCCATTTTGGGCATGGAAATCCGCGACGACTACTTCAGGGAAGCCCGGCAAGCTCATACGATCCTTTGCGAAGCTTCTCCTCCAGCTGCTCCACAACCCCCAGATCCAGCCCTGCCCTTACGACCCTGCCTCCAATTGGTGGGGTGCCAGTGATGCTAGTGCACACCCGGATGATGGGGCCTACATTGGGGGGTGGATTGCAAACTGTGAGAACCCGTCAAAGGAACAGACCTGGTGGTTCCATTACAAGATACCCCTTGAAGACCATCCATGGGCTCACAAGGATGGTGATCCAACCAGACGCATTGCGACCCTCGAGATGTTTGGTACATTGATTCTTACCCACTTCCTTCTGGCTTTGGGTGGGAAATCTCTGCTTCGTACCCGTCTCAGCCTCATTTCAGACAATCAAGGCAATGTCTTTGCCCTGTTGAACCAGAAGACGAAGCACATGCCTACCTCAGCTTTCCTAATGCAGCTCATCGCCATGCTCTATGTTGCTGGGGTTCAATTGGCGCCTTCACACATGAAGCGGGACTACAACAAGTGGGCGGACGAACTCACCCACCCGAACTTCACTGGTTTTCATCCTGATCGACGACTACCAGTGAGTGAAGCTTTTTCCCATTTTAAATTTCTCTGGGCTCTTCTGGATGACCAGATGAGTGTCCCCACCTTTTCAGGAAATTCAAAACGTCGTAAGACCGACTCTCACGCCACCTAAGGTCCTTCGGGAGCCAGGTGGTTGCGGCTGACTTTATGGTGTACAGTGGTGTTTTCCCACCTACAACCCCTCTTTTTCCCTTCTTACTTGCGCGAGCTTCACGCTCCGGCGGGTTGGGTGGATTTTGACGTGTGACACCACCACTGCAGTTCAGAGTTTCTGTGAAACCATTTGTGATTGATGCGATTGGCATCTGACAGAAACACAGCCGCAAAGCCAACTGCATAACAAAAGGTGCTGACTGACCGATGCAGTTGCTTTGTTCCGTTTCTGTCATTTTCAATTCTATTCGGGAACACTTGTTTCTTTGCTTGGAACTTGTGGAGAGCAAGTAATGTGTTGACGATATAGTTGCCAAAATGGCTATGCCATTTTGGCTCAAGCTGTTCCCCCTGCGATCCAATACTTTCGAAAAACACGTTCCGATCCTTTTCTTTGGCCATGGCGGCTTCTAGTCCAGTGGCTAGTGAGACTGGCACCGTGGGCTCTTTCTCGCTGATTGGGACAGATTTGGACGCAGGGGACGATTACATGGTGCTTTCCACCCAGGTGACCGAGGCTGCGCCGGCCGAGGTTATTACAGAGATTGAAGATGATCCCGCCATCACCAGGGAGACTCTGGCTTCGCAGCTCCATGAGATGGAGAAAGTGATGGCAAACTTGGGCTTGGAACCCAAGCCGGAGACAGGTGTGGCAGCGTCAAGTGTGAAACCTCCGTCGGGGTTCGTCCAGGCTGAGGCACCGACTCCAGCTCAGACACCACAGACCTTAGAGAAGGAGACGTTGACGCTCCACGTGGATCAGACCACAGAGACCTTCACCATCGAAGGCTGGGCACCCTTGGTTCCGGCCCTACCTCACTCTGCTGCCAAGTACTTCAGAGACATTACGCATGGTGAGCTGCGTTCCCTGTTGGACGCTTTCCGCAGTTCTCCGTGGACGGCATCCTTGGTGGTCAAGATCGCAGAGGTGTATCACATCTCGAAGCGCGAGGCTGTCCACACACAGATGTTGAAACTCCGGCACACCACGCAGCGTGGGGGATCCATGGTGAATTTGAAAGAGAAGGACCCTGGAACTTCTCCGCAATTAGTCTGTTCTGATTGCAATGCACCGTGGGGTCAGTTATCCAAATGTTTGCTTTGTCAAGGCTCTCAGCCTGTTGACCTGTCAATGACACCTTTGTCAGTGATTGAGGTGGCCGGCCAGTCCTGGCAACTTAGGCTCACTGAGGCGGGACCGACTTGGGTCCCCACAGATACTAAGGTTACTAAGGCCTCAGGCTTTGTGGAAGTGGGAGATCTTGGCCGACCTCCCCCTGCGGCAGCTTCGGGCGCCGGTACGGGGCTGGTCAGCTTTTCGGAGCAAGTTCCTGCCTCCCAGCGCATGACACTGCAGCAGCACGTGGTGGCCTTCGGGCAGGACGAGATCTTTCATCCAGATGGCGAACGCCCCCCCACTATGGATGATCGAGACTCTACTCAAACTGCTGTGATCTTCCACCCCAAGACCATTGAACTGATGCGTTTCAAGGTGGACTTGCTGGCCACCCCAGAAGAAGAGCTTACGGAAGCGGCACAGGAGGCCAAGCGGAGGAAGAAGGAAATTCAACACCAGCAAGAGACTGTGGCGATGGATGATGAGCTGCATACACTGACTGCCATCCAGCAGGGTGCACAGGAAACCCAGAATCCGGTCAGTGCCAAGATGCTCCGCCACGCTGACCTCCAGCAGTTTCGGTCCTACCTCAAAAGAAAACATGAAGAAAGTGGTCTCACCTCCTCTTACGAGGCTTTGGTGGCGGCACAGACCACACAGGAGAAAGCGGCGGCCGCCAACAAGGCCCTGGACACAGAGTTCAGAGACCGACGCAAGGCCCTCAAGCCCATTGAAGTGGCGTCCTTTTCACTGTGGACACCGGCCCTGCAAGAAGCATGGCAGAACAACCTCTTCGCGCCGGCCATGGGCCCTCAGGGCCCGGAACAATTTGACATGGAGGCACTGAAGCAACCCTACCTCCGAATGAAAGAACTCATCAAGGATAACAAGCCTCCGCTTTCCCAAGACCGCCTCATGACGGAGTTCCCCAAGACGCAACTCGACATGTACACCACGGGGACGGAGATGATATCTTCCCAAGAGGCCCAGTTAGCACGACTCCTTCCGCCGGACAGCCTGGAACGCAAGTACGCAATCCTTGACTCCATCTTGCAGTACCACAAAGGTGAAGTCA
>OFFA01000029.1_pt1 | contig 12587 bp, 1 predicted proteins | sample 1521231 | NCBI WGS metagenome assembly OFFA01 (sample SAMN04272335, study PRJEB24112) | coral metagenome | biome: Coral reef; feature: Shallow seawater; material: Coral tissue | host: Coral | place: China: South China Sea | collected 2014 | reverse complement strand
GTTCAACACCTTGAGGGTGTTCATCTTGATCGACACCTTGAGGGTGCCTAACTTGCTCGACACCTTGAGGGTGCCCATCACGTCTAACACCTTGAGGGTGTCCACATTGTTCGACACCTTGAGGGTGTCCAGCACGTTGACCTTGTCCAGCATCTTGAGGATACCGAAGGTCCACACCTTGAGAGTGTGCAAATTGATCGACACCTTGAGGGTGTCCTGCATGTTGACCTTGTCCAACATCTTGAGGATGTCGAAGGTCCACACCTTGAGGGTGTACTTCACGGCGACCTTGTCCAGCATCTTGAGGATACCGAAGGCCTTGACCTTGTCCAGCATCTTGAGGATACTGTCGGTCCACACCTTGAGGGTGTACTGCATGTCGACCTTGTCCAACATCTTGAGGATGTCGAAGGTCTACACCTTGAATCTGTACAGCATGTTGACCTTGTCCAACATCTTGAGGATGCCGAAGGTCTTCATCATCATTTGATGGCATAGCCCCTTGAGTCTGCAAGGCCACACCTCGTCTTGTACTCCAACTTGACGGAGCACTCATTCGTCCCATTGCTAGCGGCTCCAACTCTCGCGACGCGTCTGCATCTTCTATCTCCGGAAGGTCCTCCTTGACTGAGACCTCTTCCCTTGGCGTCCACATCGGCTGCTCCATGGCCAACTGACGTGCTTCTCGTAGGTGTTCTTGCTGAACCCCTGCTGACCACCACGGATTCGGCTCGGTGCCTAAGTCCAACAGGTCAGTGCTCACATCCAGTTCTTGCCGTAGAGCCCCTCCATGTTCGCCTCGTAGTAGAGCTCGTCCTCCACCTTGACCATCACTGCCATTGGGTAGAGCTCTTTCATCTCCACGCCGAAGGTCTCTGCCGTCATGTCCAGCTCGGTCTCTTCCATGCCCTTCTTGGCCTTCTTGATCCAGCCGTAGAGCACGAGGTCCACTTCTACCAAGTGGCACCGAACACGACCTAGTCCACGACATGGCAAACGCCCCTTCAGCTGAGCGTTGGGCTCATAACCTGTGTTAGGCAGAGCAGCGCGACTTTTGATCCATTAAGAGCCTGCGCAATCACAGGCAGTTGTTGCACTGATAAGAACAGATACTTCACCTGTCCAGCAGTGATAAGAACTGATACTACATCTGTCCAGTTGTACATGCATGCACATGAACCCTTTTGCACTCCCCCCACGACTTTGTCGTGCATAAAAGGGGGCTTCGCCGGGAGGCTCTTTAAGGATCGGCTAAGGGCTCAAGGCTCTTAAAATTGGATTTGCCAGTGATGCCAGGTTGTTGTTAGGCCCCACTGGTCTTAAAATCACTACGGTGCATAAAGACTTGCACCTTCCATCAACCTTGGCATGTAAAGACTCACACCTTGGCTGACATCATGGCAGTAAAGACTCTGCCAAAGGAAAAATGCCCGGCTCTCAAAAGAGCATCTTTTCAAAATTGCGCTCCACCTGGATCATGCCGTAGAGCTCGAAGTCACTGACAGGGCCGGTGAATCGGATCTCACCGTAACCCTATCGGCAGCCTCTTCACGGCGCTCCACATAAACATTTGTGGAACTCGCTGCAGCTTTCGATGTTGTCGTTGGCGGACGCAACACCGGTCGCAGACCCAAGTCTGCTGCAGCTTTGGCTGGTTGAACTCCTCGTTCTGCTCGAAGTTCACCAGTCATACGCAACATATGGGACAACGTCGCCCTCTGACCAGGGTTTCCCATCATCTGCTGTTGTGGTGGCTGCAGACTGCCACCTTGATCACCACCATATCCTGCCGGACCTTGTGGTCTTTGCTGCATCGGCGCAGCCATTGGTGGTTGCCCTTGTGGAGGTCCAGGCACATAGTTCGGAGCTGCCCTCGGCATCACCTTGGCCGGAGGTGGACCCATTGGAGGTGGTCCCGCTCTCATGTGAGGTGGTGGGCCCTCTGGTGGTGGACCTGGCATTGCATGTTGTGCTGGAACTGCTGGTGGTTTGGCCATGCGGTTCATCCACTCCTGCATGTTCTGTCGTTGAAACCAAGCTGCAGGGGGAGGCTTTTTGCCAGGCTGAACCATTCCATGCTCAAAAGGAACTCCCGGGTCAGCCTCCTCTTCTTCTGTGCCATCTCTTGTCAAGCCAGTCTTTGGCACAGCCATGACATTTCCCTGGAGCGCAAGTGAATGCGTCACTCCAGGAACCACTGTCCTACGAAGCATCAAGCCCACCTGCGCAAAGTCCATCTCGACCTGCAATCCATTGAGCACACCATATCTGTAGGTCTGCATGGATCCAACCCAACTGGTTTGATCCCACTGGACCCAACGTCCATACGTCAAAGGGATTGTTTGGCCCTGCATCAGCGCTGTCATCACCTGCTGTACATGCTGCGCTGGCGGTGCTGGTGCCATGCCAAAACTTGCCTTTGCCCGCATCTGTTGCCCCAAACTTCCTGGGACCATCGGCGCCATCTCATGCTCCGGGTCGTTGCGCACCACCCTTGAAGGGCGCGCATTTCCAACCTCTGTGTCCTGCTCCACATTGACCTCTTCTTCAACGTTCTCTGGCTCTGCGTTGACCTCTTCCTCAACATTCGCTGGGTCACCCGCAGTGGTCGAAGTGATTGCCACCTCGGTTGCTGTGGTAGCTGTTGGTGGGTCTGTTGCAGGCCCTTCGGCTCCACCATCATCACCTCCACCATCATCTCCATCGTCGCCCTCGTCCTCTTCAGGGATGACCTCCATGTCATTCTCAGAGGCCTCTTCCTCCGCAGTCTCGCTGCCATCTTCATGCAAACCATCTGCCACAGGCTCCAAGGCTTCACTGCCCTTTGCCTTGCCCTTCGCTGCGTAGTGGGCCTGCAGCTCGCCAGTTGTGGCTGGTTTGCCCTTTCCAAGCCGTGCGACCGAGGTGCGACTTCGGCTGCTGCTGCTGCCAGCTTGGCCTGGGGTGGTGCCGCTTTCCGTCATCTCCTGAACATCCGCAGCGTAGTCCACCGCTGCTGTAGCTGCCTCCACCGCCAGAGCCACCTCATTGGAGTCCTCGCTGGTGACATTCACCTGGTCGGCTGTGCGCAACGCCTGGACCGCCTTTGCATTGGCCGTCGCCAGGAGGATGCTTCTCCTCTGTTCAGCCGGCGTATCGCCACGCCCCATCAGCACCGGAGCTGCCTGCGCTGAACCTTTTCCTCCTTGGTCATGTGTGAAGAGCTGGCGGGGTCGACAGCCCTTGGCGAAGATCCTTTGCCAGGACAGGTTTGGACTGAGCGCCCCATGGATGATCGTTGACCCATCCTTGCCCGTCTCCACATCCTGCTTGGTGCCTCTGCCACGTCCCCGAAACCAGTATCCAGGGGGTCGCGCCCAAGCCATTCTTTGCCTCTTGACATCCAGGGTTGTGCATGTCCTGCGTGGACTTTCTTCTTCATCTTCATCTTCATCATCCGCTGGAGGATCCGGCCCATGGTCTCGTTCTGGTTCTCGTCGATTTCGACGATCTCGGCCAGGATCATCTCCATCTCCACCTGGTGGGGGCATAGCCATTGCACCGTGCTTGCCCTCCAACTGCACTTGCCTTTCAGTCTGTGGGGGCTGCTCCTCATCCACAGCCTCTGAAACCAACTCATAGCTCCCATCAGACTGCGTTTCATCCACCTGCTGCGCTGGTGGTCTTGGAGGTCGCTCTTGTGGTTCTGGTTCTCGAAGACGTGGATCATAGTTGCGGATCGGCACGTACTCAAACCCAAAGCGACTGCCCCTCATCACTCTTGTTCCCATTGCTGCTTGTCCACGTTGTTGAACTGGTCCAAGCTGTTGGGGTTCTGTTCCAGCCCAAATGGCTGAGGTTGTAGGGCTCATCATTGCTACCCTACCACGTTCAGACACCTTGCCAGTGCCCTTTCCTTTTTGGTCAAGCTGACCATCCATCTGGCCTTGTTGGCCCTTGTAGTGGCCTCCTTGGCCTTTTCCATAGCCATGCTGGCCATCATCCTGGCCATTGTGGCCTTTTCCCTTGGTTGCCCTCGAAGCCGGCAGTGAAGAAGTTCCTGTTGCCGAACTCCCTGACGACCTCGCCGTGCTCTCCATGCCGTGTCGCCCGGCACCCAAAACCTCAGTTGGCGGCTCGAGCCCAAGGTCCTCAACAGAGAAGTCCTCAATCGGATCTCCTTCAAGTCCATGCCATTGCTCAGCACGACCAACCAAGTTGCAGTTGAAACCATGCCCATCCCCTTGGCGCCTCTTCGAAAGACCTTGTTGTTGACGTCTCTTCCCATGGCTGACTTTGAGCGCCCGAAGTTGCGGCCCGTGGCAGCCCGAAGGGCAGTTGTCAAGGTTTTGAGATGATCTTTGTGGGGAGGAAACTTGATCCCTTTGAGGATAGTACTCAGCACTAAGACTACGCTCCATGTTTGAAACCCTAAAGTTTCTTTTCCCCTCCACATCGATCATCCCTTTTGGGAAAGGTTGCATGGCCTCCTTTTGGCTCTTGTTGGGCGGTTCATTTTCCCTGCCCTCTTCTTGCATGGTGGGTTCATTTGGGGCCCTCACCATGGTTTTCATCAACCTACGGGGTGGTTCATCTTCCCTACCCTCATGTCTCAACGCCGGTTCATTTGGTGCCCTGACGTTGGCCTCTTCCATGTCAGTTGGTTCATTTTCCCTAACTGACCATGGTGGGGAAGGTTCATTTTCCCTTTCCCTCTTTTTCATCATCCAACATGCAGCAACGATGAGGCCCAGACCAGTTTCTTGACACTGAGAGTCATCTGTCTCCATCAGCGTCTGGCCAGTTGAGAGAAGCCTCACTACTATCTCTTCCTCTGCTCTCAACTCATCTTCTGCACGTCGTAGATCGTTGAGATCGTCCAGGTAGATGGAGTCCACAAAGTTGTCCATCTTTGGTCCTTGAAGCGGTTTCGTCGCTCCATCAGCTGGAAGCACCAAACCACTGACATGCCTCGCACACCATCGCGAGAGCTCATCTTGAAACGCTTCTCGAAGTCGAGCATACCTGATCCTCAGATGTCTTGTTCTCCAACTACCTGTGTCATTGGTGCACAAGTGAAGTGCACTTTTGGAATCGCAGTTGAGGGTCTTGTTGATGTCCCCAACGCCCATCACCTCCAGGAGTGCTGCAAGGCTTTCTCCACACTGGAAACCTTCTCCACAGCTCACCAGTTCGCTTTCGGCTGTTGAAGTGGTAACAAACGGCTGTCTGCCACTTGCCCATGCGATGGGAGAACCCCCAACACATAGTATCACCCCAGTCACCGACTTGTAGTTCTCATGCTCCAGGGCGTGCGAAGCATCCACAAACACCTCCAAGTTGTTGATCGACACCTGCGTGGCCAGCTCATCATTGCGACCATACGGTTTTTGTGCTGAGGTCTTCATGTAGTGCAAACCCTTTGAACTCGTTGCACTCAAATACCTCAGTAACTCATCTCCAAGCTTGACCACATGTCTTGCTCGTCGGTGCGCAAGACGTGCCATGACACCAACATGATACACCATGTCAGGTCGTGTTCGGGTAACCAACCACTGCAGTTCCCCTATGACTTGTTGAGCTTGACGAAGATCTCCTGTTTGCACCTCCTCAGTGTCGTCTTCGCCCAAGTTGGCAAACAAGTTCTTGACTGGTGCCATGCCAGCCTCCATGCCATGTCGTTTCAGGACGTCCTTGAGGTATCCACATTGATGTAGAAAGAACCCGTCCTTGACCTTGGCAATCTCGTATCCACAAAACTTCATTTGGTGGTCTTCAGTGACCATTTCTGGTGGGCTGCATGTCCACCTCCTTTGTACAGCTTCCAACATCGCATTGGCTTGTTCTTGTGGAGCTCCAACTAGAAAGTCATCAACGTAGGTTGCCAAGAAGCCTTGTGAACCTGGCTTCCAAGAGCTTGTCATCTCCACTGGGGTCACCATCCATAGGTGTAGCTCTTCCGTTTGCACGAGCTTGTACTGTACCCCATCAACGCTCCACCTCAACAGCGGAAGCTCTTGGTCTCTATGCACTGACCAATCTTTCGGAGACTCTACAAGGCCGTACAAAGCTCCCTGCACTGACCACCACTCACCTTGTTGTGCCAGACCAAGCTCTACCAGTAGCCTTGGTGGCTGCACCAGTGTTGTTCTGGTCTTGACTGACCTCTTTGGCGCTTGTAAGAATGCTGCTTTGACGTCAATGGACTTGAGGCACCATTCGCGTTCTGCAGCCAACTTCACCAAAAGTCGAATTGCTATCCCATCCACTCCTCCAGCAGCCACATCTGAGTCTGCATCAAGTGGATCGCCATGAACAAAGTTTCCACAAGCCACTATTCTGGCTCGTCTTCTTCCAAGTGGTGCTTTTCTTGTCGCCACCAACTTGCCAGGTATTTTCTCAAGGGCCATCCCTGAGCTCTCCAAGGATGCCACTTCTTCCTTGCTCATCTTGATGATGGTGTTGGTAGACAGCAGGTTGTCTATCTCCTCCTTGATGGCCGGCTTCCACTTGTCTGCTTCTGCACGAACCTCTTTTGCCGCCACCGTGTAGGTCTGGAGAACCTTTTCCTCCTCCCCAAGCACCATCTTGTCGATCTCTTTCGTCAACTGTTGCTGTTGATTCTGCAGCATCATCAACTGGCTATGGATGCTGTTGGCATATTTTGCCAATTCGCTGACATCTTGATCTTCTTCTGCTTGTGCCAACATGTACCTCTCTTCATTCCAGAGATCGCACATCCCTTTGACCAGATGATTGACTGCCATCTCATCCTTGCATAGTTGTTGTAGTTGATGAACATCTTCATCTTGAGCTTGTCCATCTTGTTGATCTTGTTGATCTTGAACTTCATCATCATCCATCTCTGTCCACTCCCCCCCAGCTGGTACAGCTGGTTCATTGCAGAAGTGACACTTGCTAAGTCTGGGCTGTTGCAACCCGCATCCATTGCATTGTTGGTACGCGGAGCTCATCAAACCGCGCACAGCTGGTGGTTGTTTGCCTCGTACTCGTCGTGGTGGTTGTGGTAATGGTGGTAAAGGCCATGGAAGATCTGTTGCATGTTCTTCCATCTCTTGTAGTTCCACCTCCATCGTACCATCCACCAATCTTTGCATGTCCTCAAACTCCAAGTCCTCCCCCGGTCCCGGTGCATCATCTTCAAGGATGCTCGGTTCATACCCAGGGCTTTCAGGAAGTTGCTCATGAAGTTGTTCTCCATCTGGTTGTTGACCATCATCTGGTAGTGGAGCTTGTCCAGGGTTGAGATCTTGAAGATTGCCCATCTCAGCTGACTTGGTTGGCACCGACACCACTGTAGTGCGAAAACCATTGCCACGTTCATCCACCACCCAGTACCCTCCTGATGTTGGTGACATGTCCGCCGAAGGACCAAGAATCCTCACACGTTGCTTCGGATACTTCAGAGGAACTCCTCTGTTGGCCCATGTCTTTTTGCGAACCACACCCCAAACACCAAATGGTAGTAGAGCTGGTAGTTGAAGTCCAAGCACTGAGAGTTGTCTTCGGCATCTTTGTTCAGCTGCTTGTCTCAACGCTAATGGCCAGAAACTCACATCCAAGCCTGATGACTGCAGCAACGTTCTTGTCACATTCTTGAGAATTTGGATCTCGATCTCCGCAGTGGAGTTCTGAGTAGGTTCATCTCCTGGAGAAACTCGAACTTCCAGATTTCTTGCTGATGCCCATGTTCGAAATCGTTGTGACACAAGTTCTTTGGCGCGGTCAACTCTCACCCTGTAGATTGGCACTTGAAGAGCTCGAAATCTGGTGTAGAGAGAAGCCACTGCATTGATTACCGTCGTTTCACGTCGATCACTCACAGGAACAGCAAAGGTGATGGGTTTGACATTGACATCCTGAAGTTCTGCCATCTTATTTTGGAACGCCTGCTTTGCCACGTCCTCCGCATTCACATCCACCTCTGGCGGATTCTTCTCCAAAACTTGCAAAGGAACTTCAGGCAATGGACATGACTCCAGTTGTTTGACAAGCTCATCATCCTGAGCTCCCCCGTCTCTGCAATCTTGTACATGAACATCACCACGTTGAACTCCATTTTGAGGAACTTCAACAACTTCAACTTGTGCTCCCCCCTTCGAGGAATCTGGAGCTCCCCCCTTCGAGGGATCTGAGGCTTGAACATCATACTTCTCCTCCACCTTCTTGGGACGGCCCGGTCCACGAATCACATCCTCCACCTCCTTGAACGGATCTGGGTCCAGAGTCACCTCCGGAAGCAAAGCCTCAAGGTCAGGAAAACCTTCTGGCCGTGGTTTCGGCTTCCAACCCTCCACCAACGCACCAATCTCTGCTAACCATGGGACCTTGACAGTGGCCACCATGAAGTATCTTGCTTTTGCTCTTCCTTGATCTGGTGCTCGTTCAAAAGGTCCTGCCAAATCCACACTCATCTCATAAGTGGATTGAAACTTCTGCCTCCGTCGTGGTCGATCTCGTCCTGCTCCAACTTGACATTGAAGACAATCCTTCCTGTAAGGAATGTGATCCGACATGAGGTGCAAGTACCATGATTCCTCCTCCGTCAGGTTCAACGCTCGCAGTTGTGGTAGTGGAATTGCGTGGATCTCCCTGATCATCAGATCCTTCAAAGTTGGAGCCCATGCTGCTGTTGACTTGGACAACTCCATAGCCCTTGACAAACTGTCTGGCCATGCTGCATACTTGGTGTCATCCTTCAGGCCATCCAGCGCCTTGATGACTTCCATATTGCTCCACAAACATGTTGGTTTTCGTCGTTGATGTCCAAGAGCTCCTTGATCCACTGTCAACCTTTTCAATCCCACCGCCTTTTCCAAAACTGACTTCACTTCGGGCCACACAGTGAAAGAGGCATATTCAACTTCGTCTTGCCTGTACGTCATTGGATCCTCTGGAGTCTCCACTACGGCCTTGACGTCAGGGTTGTAGAGCTTGGCCTCATACATCAAGAGCAGTGTTCTCAGCCAGAGCTGGCTGTCAGTGTCTGCCAACTGTTGCTCCATCATCGTGTTGGTATCCAGGCCAAACCTCTGCAAACCATGTCTCGATCTCACAGGCCGCGGTCCTCCATCAGACCGGTAACGTGCAGCTGATACTGTTCTGCACGGTGGGCCAGCAAGTACTGCAACCACTCGACCCGACCTCACAAACTGCAGTAAAAAGTGCCAAACTGCTGAATCCAAAAGATCTTGTCCTCGAAGTAGATCCACATTCACCACTTCGATGTCGTGTGGCATTCTTTTTGACCACCACGCTTGATCTGGACCTGAAAACAAATTCAGCACAATGCCCTTGGCCTTCTTGAAGCGTCGCCGTTGATGGCGATTCCATGGCAATCGAGCCTCATCACCAGCTTTACTCACCATAGGTTGCAACAACTCCACAGGTGTTTCAGGAAACAACTTCTTGAGCTTGTCGGCCATGTCCTTGTCTTCCTGCTTCCAACCTGTGACTTCCAAACTTCGCAACATCAACTGCTTGTTCTTCTCAGCAGTTTCCAGCTCTCGAATGAGCTTCATCCCCACATCATTGGTCACGTAGGGACAATTGTCACGAACTGTGACTTTCACTTCACCCAGCTTGCCATGTGTGAGAGCGCACCCATCGCGATGCCACCTCATCTTGCATCCATGCTGAGTCAACATTCCCAAAGGCACAATTGGCTGCAGATCATCCTTTGTCAACAACGATCTGCTCATCTTTGACATCCTCAGCTGTGTTTTTCCAGTCGCTGTTTGTACCTCTGTTGGGATCGCCTGCATCCACTCAGTCTCATCATAGGGTCCTCTAAGGATATGCGTGGCCCCTGAGTCCAATAGCACACCCTGATTGCTGTCAGTCACCACCGCCAACACCCTTGGAGTCGTTGACGTTGTTCGCATTGTCTTCAAAAGACTGGCAACTTCACCCATGACTGAGGGCTGAACTTGTTGTTGTACTTGAGCAACTTGAGGCTGCTGTTGTACCTGAGCAACTTGAGGTTGCTGTTGTATCTGAGCAACTTGAGGTTGCTGTTGTATCTGGGCAACTTGAGGTTGCTGTTGTATCTGGGCAACTTGAGGCTGTGAATCCTTTGAAGACTGATCCACTCCCCCGACCGGCTTGTCCCGGTCCTTGCCTTTGCCCTTGTCGTTCTTGCCATCCTTTGTCTTTCCCTTGCCTTTAGGGCTTCCTTTGGAGCTTTTGTCGCCCGGACTTGTCGTAAGCTTGTCACCAGCGGTGCAGTCTTTGGCAATGTGTTCCAAACTGGAACACTTCCAACATCTCTTCTCCTTGTCGTTGAGATTGTTCCACTCATGGGCATAGGTGCATTTGTCACCCTTGAGGCATCCATAAGGTTTACCCCAATGCTTGCATGCTCCAGCTCCTGCACCATAAGCATTGCCTTCTGCATTGTTGCCATAGCCTTTCTTACCAGGAGATCCCTTCTTGCCACCACCCTTGTCACCAGCAGCATTGACCACATTGATCTTGGGGTTACCGGAAGTCGGACTTGCCTTCGTCATTGTTCCATGATGCAAGTGATCCGCTTCGGCAATCAACATCTGCAGATAGTTCTCCGCTGTGAGCTGTGTAGGCGCCACATCCACCATATGGGTCATGCGGAAGTTGCTGATGCGAAAGCTCGCTTGATGCTCCTTCGCAATCACTGTCCGCATCACTTCAGAAAGTGCGCTCACCTGCAGCAAGGGATCTGGAACCTGTAGTCCAAGTTCACGAGCTCGCAGGAGTTGACGTCGCCATTGGCGTAGCATCTCACCAGCTTCAGCTGCAGATTTGGCTGCTGTGGTTTGAGTCAAGTTGTTGAGGATGGTGCTTTTCTCGTTGAGACCACCAGGTTGGTACAGCTTCAAGATGCGAAACACCAGCTGCACGCATGTCATCTCTCGCAAAGAGATTGCTTCTTGTTTGACCGTCTGTGGCACTGCAGCTAACAACATTGACAGCACGCGAGACTCCAACCTGACATACTTGTTCTCCACTTGAAGGTCAGGTTGCACAGCCATGCGATCCATTGGACCCGCTGTCAGCCATGTTGCATAGGCATCTTGAGCTCGTTGTACTAGTCCGGTCCACCACACTCTTGCGCCTTCTGAGACATCTGAGATCAGCGGCATCAACTCACTTAACCAATCTCCTGCACGAAGGGCAGCTTGAGGCTCTGACACGTCCTTCAAAATTGGCAGTGTAATCGGCACATTTCTCAGCACCTCAGAAGCTTCACCATCAGGACCTTTTGCTTGTGGTTGAGGTTGTTGCCATTGCAGTGGCACTGAACCATATTGCATTGGTGCTGCATACATTGGTACACCAGAAGGTCCAACTCCATGTCCTTGAGGCGGTTGTGGTGGTGGTTGCGGAACATAACCAAAATCCGCTGGTGGACCACCATGTCTGTGCACCGGTTGCTCCCAGTACTCACCTGTCAACCTTGGTCTTTCTCCATGCATCATCCTGACCTCTCTGTCCAACCATGCAAAACGATCTGCTCCAGGTTGAAGATGATGCTGCTGTTGTGGTTGTTGATCCACTGGAGTCCAAAAATCCTCCAAACCATCAAAACCTGTTCCACCACCCACGTGCTCATCAACTGCAAATGGGTCAAACTGCCATGGTGGAAGTTCTGGAAGATCTGCTACCTCCCGTGGTGGTTGTCCCGGCGGAACTTGAGTTCCTCCAGGTGTTGTTCTTGGTGACAGCGAGTAGTACTGAGGTCGGCGCGGTGGTGTCCTTGGTGGTTCCACGCTTGAACTCTTCTTCTTGAGCTCCTTCTGCAACTCCTCATTCTTCTTTTCAAACTCATCACGCTGGCGTTGCAAGTCCTCAGCATACTTCTTCATCTCTTCCTTTTGTTTCTCCATCTCAAGCTTCTGTCTGTGAAGCTCTTCAACCATTGATTGCTCCAAAGCCCGCTTGAGCTCATCACGCTCATCTCTTCCTTGTTGATTGACATCGTCCACAAAGGTAGTTGTGCTACAACCTTGTACTCCACCTTGTGGTTGCCGACTTGCCTCACGTGGCATCTGTCGTCTCATCTCATACTGTTGCACTCCCATTGGAACTCTTTCCAAGGGTGATCCATCATCTTGCCGATGACCTCGTCTTTGAGATTGATCTCGCAGACCACTTGGTACTGTTCGATGACCTTGAACTTGACGTCGTTCAGGTCCATAACCATGACTGACTCCTCGGTGGCGTCCAGTCTCTTGCACATTTCCTTCAGACCTTGAGGGTCCATGACGGCTGACTCCTCGATGGTGTCCAGCCTCTTGCACATTAACTTCAGACCTTGAGGGTCCACGGCTGACTCCTCGATGGTGTCCAGCCTCTTGCATGATGTCAGACCTTTGAACTGGTATCTCACCTCCCAGTCCTCCAGTCTTCCCACCTTGTCTTGCAACCCCATGAGATGGTATCTCACCTCCCATCCCATTGGGCTGCACAACTCTTCCTTGACCATGCCCCTTGCCAGAACGTTGCACTTCTCCAGCAAGTAGCCCTGCTGCGACACCTCGATGGTGCCCAACTTGTTCAACACCTTGAGGGTGTTCATCTTGATCGACACCTTGAGGGTGCCTAACTTG
>OFFA01000027.1_pt1 | contig 12698 bp, 1 predicted proteins | sample 1521231 | NCBI WGS metagenome assembly OFFA01 (sample SAMN04272335, study PRJEB24112) | coral metagenome | biome: Coral reef; feature: Shallow seawater; material: Coral tissue | host: Coral | place: China: South China Sea | collected 2014 | reverse complement strand
ACAAGAAGTCGACATATGACTAAGGATCGCGGAGGACGGAAGATGTAGCCCGACGGAAGTGACCTGAGATCGGGCAGAGATAAAAGACATCACTGTACAATGAGTTACCTACGGATGCATAGTTGGTCAAAGCTCGAATGCATGAGGCAAAAAGGTATAGTCGGGTGCATTCATTTTTGGATCCAGGCATAGCACATGTCGATTGAAGCCAACGTGACATCGGCCTGGCTTCCGCCAAGGCATAGGAGCATTACCACTCCTTTAATCGCCCTGAAAACTTGGAAGCTACTGTATCAGGCCTATGTACACGGCTATATACACGAATGCTACACGGATCGGATGCTGGTGTCAATTTCTTTTGAAGCAATTGGGAAAAGTTTTCAAGTTAATCAAGTTGGAATTTCAAGTTTTGAAGATGTGTGCATTTCGATTGAACTGAATGACCATGGGTCAGCTTTCATCCAATCGGCCAAACCTTCCGGTAGGCATAAAATCATGGCACAAGATGTGAAACATCTACCAAGATTCAAACTCTACCGTCCCATCATTGTAGGTGCGCTTGAAGTGCGGCTGGCCGTTGATCTCGCAGTACTCCTCAGCAATCACAACTGGTGCACGAGGTACCTGTCGTGGAGGCTCTGCTGCAGGAGCTGATCCAGAGGCAGCTTGGGCAGAATCGCCAGCAGCTGGTGTTGTGTCAGGCACAGGCGTCGCTGTTGAAGGTGGCCGCACTGGCTCCGGAGGAGCTGCTGAGGAGCTTGATGCTGTAGATCTTCCCCAAGGATCAGCAGTCCATCCTCTGCCAGAGTAGCCCTGATTCCAATTCCAGCTTTGCCATTGGGCCTGCCCTCCCGAGCGGCTTGAGTAAGATCCATACGAACCCCACTGTTGCCCTCGGCTCCATCCACTGCGGCACTCAAAGGATTTGTGGCCATACTGACCGCACTTCCAGCACTCAATGGCCTGCTGAAAGATTGGTCGCTGTTGTTGACCATAACCCTTGCCCTTGCCCTTGGCTGGCTTCTGAATCGGGTCAAAGTGACGCCGGTATCCTTCTCGCCCTTCGCCAGTACCCGTCTTGGAGGACCTTGCCAATGGAAAATCAGCCACATCTGATGCAGTGGCTTCATCCACGAAGGAGTGTTCTTCGCCTTTGATGTTGTTGTATTGTTCCTTCCACTGCCTCTTCGCGAAATCGACGAGGTCAAAGAAACAATCTTGGGCTGACCCTTGATCCACAGGCATCACTGAGCCAGACCAACCAAATAACATCGGCGTGGGTTCCCCCCTCGCTTTCAGCAAGTCCGCAGCAAGAACAGCAAATTGTGGGAGTGTAAAAACTCGTGCATGATGTGCAACCATGGCTTCCTTTGTAACGTCCAACGGGAGTCGGATGTCTCTGTTGAAGTCTGGCATGAAAATCAAACGAGTGCTGACACCTGTTCCCAGCTGCTTTTCTCGCTTCTCTCGGGTACGGCCGACATCAGGGGCAATGCATTTTGCCAAATCCTCCAAAAATTGGCAACAGTCGGGGGTAATCTGGCCGACCGCATTGTTGAACAAATAAAATGGGTCCTTCTCCATGCGGTCCTGGATCGATTTGAAGCCGAGCTTTGTGTATCTTCCCGCATGTGTCTGAGCAGCGTCCTTGAGATTTCCGAAATTGCTTCGTCCAGCTCGACGTTGATCTGCTCGGGTGCGGTCGGAGACTCGCTGAGCTCGAGGCTGCTTCTCAAAATCGATTTTGTCCAGAGAAAATACCTTGTTGGTTTTCTTGGCCGAGATTTCCATCCGGCATACCTCTGTCGCAATTCTTCCATCCGACCAAGCAATCAGCCATTTGAAGCACGACTGACACTTGTGGGTGCCCTCAATGTTCTGTTCGCCGCAGAAGTGGCATCGGACCTGTTGCATCTCAATCTTTGAGCTGTAGATGTAATCCTCAGCATTTGTTGAGCGCTGGGCCTGCCCTCCCGGGCGGCTTCCTTTTCCCTTGCCTTTTCCCCGGCCCTTGCCTTTGCGAATGGTTTCGGCATTGGACAAGGCACCAAAGGAGGCCATCTTCAACGTCACTTTGTCCTCAAAGGGTCCTGAAGTTCCTTCACGTCGACGAAGAAGTGGGGGAAGCTCTTCCGGAGAGTCGGTCACCTGCATCTGGCCGGGTCGAATGGACTTGCCGCTCATGAGGTAGGCCTTCAAACTGTCCCTGGCGTTGGCATACGGGCTCTTTGACAGTGCTTCTCTCTTCGGAGTGTCCTGGTCCTTGTGGGTCTTCATTTTGTTGTTGTACCCCACACGCGTGATCTCATAGGGGCGATTCACCCAGGCAAACTCCCTGTTGACAGCATCATATGTGCAAATGATGTTCTCGTTGGAGATCCAGTCAGGGCTTATGATTGCTTCGTCTGTACGAAACAATCGGCAGCCGCTTTGGACGATGAGCTCGGTGTCAAAGGCAATGTAGTATTGCTTCCCGGCTCGCGTTCCCGCGAGCTTTCTGCCACCGACTGAATCATCCCATGGATGTGACGCAATAAAGAAATTATGCGCCCTTCCTGTTCTTTGGGGCCAGCCACCTGGGATGAGACCATGTTCAACTATCTTGTCCATAGCGAGCCTGTCGCAGCTATGGTAGATAACCCTTGGAAGTGCAGCCAGCATCTCCGGCACAAGGTCTGGACGAAGGTTTGTCCTTGGCAACTTGGGCGTGTCGAGGTCGGCCTTGGTAAAGGTTGGATCCAAAGTAAACACTTCCTTCACCAGCGATGAAATTTTGGCATTTTCCACCACTGCACGGTTGTGTCCTTGGACAGCTCTGATGGCGACAACCTTCCATGGCAAACCCTTCCAGGTTGCATCAGGCAAATCGGGCTGAGCCACTTTCACCTGAAAGCGCCTGGTGTCACTGTTGCGCACGATGGACAGGACCTCACTGATCTTCGGGTAGGAGACGTAGTGGGCCATCGTCTTCATCACCGCCTCGAAATCCATCGAAAGATCCATGGGATCGATGTCTGGGCTGCGAGCACCATAGCTCAATGCGTGCCCTCGGAGAACATAAGATAACTTTGTGGAAAGAAATCTCAGTCGCCCTTGGCCGCAATACTCCTTGGGAATCCTGTTGATCATGTCATTGGGGTCCAACCATACTGATCCCTCTTGGCGTTCCGTCGCTTCTTCCAACTTGCGAAGGGCTGCATCAGCTTCGACACTGAGTCGCGGCGCTTTCTGTCTGGGCTGCGCTTTTGACTCTGGTGCCTTTTGCTTTTCACTCTTCGGCATTTTCTTTTCGGCCGGCTTTCCAACTGGCTTGTCAACCTCCACCTTCTTCTCGGTCTTGGTCAGGTCGACAATGGCAGTCTTGTCAGCAGGCTGTTCGGAAGAAGCAGAAGCCTCAGGAACTGCAGCATCAGTCGGCACACCCTCCCGGGCAGCATCAGCACCTTCCTTCTTCTCAGAGTCAACGTCCATGGCAGTGGCTTCAGATCCACCAACCTCGGTCCAAGTTGAGATCCTGGAAGAAGTCATGTCGCTGGGCTTGGATTCATCACCACCAACCACACTCCAAGTTGAAACCCTCGATGAAGTCATGTCTTCCCCTCCTTGGTCAGCCTTTGCGGGTGCATCTTTTGCAGCAGCAGGGTCATCGGCCGACGTTCCCGAAGGCTTTGCCTCAGTGGATGTGATCTCGATGATCTTGTTGAGATCTTCAACCTCCTTGGCTCTTTCCTCCGAGATTTCATCTTCCTTGACCTTCTCGTCATGGGGATTGACAATGATCTTCTCATCAAGGATCACGTCCCACTCATCAAACTCGGGAACAACTTCAACATCATCATCGACATCAGTGTTCTCCGGATTGATCTCGATCGACTCAATGGTTGTGGTTGAGAAACCATCAGCAGCGGCCTGATTCAGATCTTCTTGAAGGTATTGTCGGGCCCTGAACTCTTCGGTTTCATAGTCCTCGATCGAAGGGTCAATTGGGACGATGGAGCTGATCTCTTCATCAGTGAAAGCAGTGGGCATCGGCCTTCCCTCCCGGGTGGCTTCCTCGTTGGCCTCAAGAATTCCTGCATGGACCCACATGAGGATCTCCTCATCTGCCTCATCAAAGACCTGGGCAGGGGTTGCCGTTTTCTTCTCAGTGGAGACGGCTTCCATGACTTCTTGAGTGCCGAGCAAAGCCAAACGAAACTGAACCATCGTGGGGAAGAGATGGACCGCGGCCACACGGTCTTGTTCGTTGCTGATGAACTCCTTCACAAAGTACTTGAGATCGTCCTTCTTCGACATGAGCTCAACGTATTTGAGGTGGAAGGTGATGGCTCCTCTCAAGAAACGATAAACCAGTTTCCGGTTAAATTGGTGGTCGTGCAGGTGGTAGTTGTCGTATTTCCCACCCTGAGCGAGCATAGTGGAGTTCACACATTGAATGCCACGCTCTGCCAGCCAATTGATGTGCTTGCCCATCTCACGGTTGTAAGATGGCGGCAATGAGTATCCGGAATGGTCACCGTTCCCGATGACTTGCACAGACATGACACGGGGGTCCTTTGAAATCTCAACCAGTCCTTCCAGGGATCGCTGCACCTTCTTGTACTGCTTGTCGACGTACTCGGCAGCGACCTTCCGGTCGGCTTCTGACTTCGTGAGATTGGATTGGTGAATCCATGTACACCCTTGGTACCCAAAGTCCCCGTGCACATCGTTCCCCGCCCATCCGACGACGACCATGATCGGGAGTGTTGCTCTGTCAAGAAGGCGATTTTCTCGTTCGACCTTCTCAATCAACTCCCAGATTTGGTGGTTGATGGCGCTGAGGCCCTTACCCCATTTCAGTCCTGGGTAAACGGACCTGATCTGGCCAATGGCATACTCCTTGCTCTGTAGCAGTTCACCAAAGGAAAGCCTGGAGCAGAGCACAGGGTTGTCGTGGTTGGCCACAAGTGCGAAAGATGAGTCACCAACAATGATCAAGTCGGCCTCACCTTCCGGTGGGCATTCAACGGCACCAAACAAAGCAGCAGGGATGTCCTTCACCAAGTCGACAATGTCACAGTAGGTCCTCTGCGTTTCGTTGGTGTCCTTCCCGATGAGACCATCAATCACGTCACCAATCGGGATTTGCCCACTTCCAATCTTGTTTGCACCTTCATAGCCATCAGGAAAGATGCATGCCACACATGAGCCTCGAATTGTAGCCAGTTTCTTTTCCCATTGGAGAATCCTCTCATAGATCGTCAAGCGAAACTCCGGAGCGATCTGCTCCACCTGGAAGTTTGCATCCTGGCGCCAATTGGCATGTTCCGAACCTGGCCGACCTTCCGGAAGACGTACCCCAGCTTGAGCTGCTTCCGTCACATGAGGAGGAAGAGACACCGAAGCGGAAGTAGCATCCAACATCACGGCAAAGACAGGCAGGTCGGAGACGGCGATCAAAGCACACGCGAATGTTCGAGCAGATTGAGCTGCCCGGTCAAAAGCTCTGTGCACACAATCAGTAAAAAGGTATGAGTAACTCTCAGTTTCTTTGAGTGGCTTTCCTCTCCCTTGCACGTGGTCATGTGACTCGTCGCATTGATATTGTGACAATTCCAAACCAATTTCATCAACTGTAGTAGCGACAGTCCAGGGCTTTTTGATAGGAATCCCTTCGTGGTCTTTTGTGCCGAGCATACATCCATGGAAATCATATCTCTTCAAGGAGAATTCATGGATAAACTTGAGTACTCTCGGGAATTTCCAGTACCGACAATTTTGAGGCCATTCAATTGCGACTTCAAAGTCTCTGGATAACCGATGAACAAATCTTTCAAAAGCCTTCCATAACTTCTTCATAGTCTTGACATGTTTCATGACCTTCTTAGCGGCACTTGGGATTTTCAAGTTCACATGAGACCACGATGTGCCCCCCGTGCAAGGGAGGCTCAGCCACAAAAGGACATCTTTGGACACTGGAAAATCGTTCACAATGCTTGCAACATACAGTTGATAATCTTCGTCCAACAGACTATGCTTCTCGGTAAACTGAATCACTCTACATCCAACGGCGGCTTCTCTGGAAACATCACTCAACTTGGACATGGGACTGCAGCAAATTTCCACTAGCAAACGATTGGGGTTCAGGCTGGCTCTCGGTTCCCCGGAGCTTCGACTGGATGCCATAGCCTTGGGCCGTGGGGTACCAGTCGTTGCACGATTAGAACCGGATGAGCTGGCCTTACTACTCTTGGGTGCTACGTGGGACATGAGGGCCAGTGCAAATCGCCATTTCTCTGCATTAGTGAAAGGCTTAGTCAAGATGTCTGCAACCTGCATTTTAGATGGTCCATATGTCAAATCATACCATCCCCTCTTATACTGCTCTGATAACCATGACAAGTTGATCCGTTGGGTTTTGTCTGTATGACGAAACGATGGTGACTTACCGTTCTCCAAGATTCTGATGGTGGCTTGGTTGTCTTCGACGAAGATTCCACGGATGCTCTTGGGAGGGAAGAGTGACACCATATAATCACCCATTTTCTCTTGCCCTACAAATTCAAAATCAGTAAGTGCTTCCCGAACTTCCGATGATTCAACTTCATAGTCACTTTCGTAAGGCCCATAAACACGGAAGAATGTCTTTCCTGTCCATTGTTTGTCAACAGGTCTGGTGCCCCGTCTTTTCCAATTGTCCTGGATGAAGTCCATCATTCCTGATGAAATAAAAATAGTTGTTCTGGCATATCCAATGCGCTTGATTGGGATTGGAATGGTTTTGGACTCGGTCGGATTGAAAAGGTGGGCCCTGTTCTTGGTGTGGACACGGACGAGCAATCTTCTATCCCGTAAAAACTCCCAGTACTCACCGTTACCCTCAGGTTGGGTCTTGATACTTTCTCTTGGCAAACCTCCCGGAGTGCTTGATCCCCCCCCCGCGTTCTGGAGGTAGGCCCATAAACCGGATGAAGGCAGTCCTACAGCGCGGAGGGAAATGTTTGCAGCAACTACTTCGGCTTCAGTGCTAGAAACTGACACTGATGTTTGCTTCTTAGAGAATGCAGTGAGTGGGAAATAAGTATTGGGACCTATTAGGACTAAGAAACATCCAGTAGTACTTTTGTTGTCGTACTCACCGGCATGATCGGCGTCGGCAAAACACCAAAGTTTGCACTCTTGAATTCGATCGCCAACGAAGGCTTTGAGCTTGTGATCCAATGTAGAATGTATGTAACAAATTAATCTATGCAATGCCTTATCGCAATCTACTGACCATTTTGTTACTCTAGCTGCTAGTCCTTGCACGGCTCTAAGCAAGTCATATCTTGCCATACGGGCGGCAAATAGGATCTTCATCAAAACCCTTGCAGCTATTGGAGCAAGTGCACCTTTCGGCTCGGACTCCCCTTCCAGAGGTCTTGCAATCCTTTCTTCATGAAAAGGAGTGGATACCTGCTTGAGGGGTTTGGCGTCTTTACCGGCAAGTGACTGGTATCGGTCAATACATGATTGCAAAAAGGGTTGCATATCATATGTCATCACATTCACTGGCTTGGACATACAAGGTTGATCTTTGAACAATTGGTCCATGTATCTGAAACCTTGAGCTCTTGCTTTCTTCTTGGCATCGTTTTTATCTCTTTTAATTGATGCAACTGCAATTTTGGGATCTTTGCATGTCTTGGTAAATAGGTAAGTGGCACCTACCCATAATGCAGGCTTTCTCTTCCCTTGTGCATAGCCCCCCGTTTCGTCAAGGTACTTGTCCCATTCAGAAACGGCATCGTCTTCCGACGTGCTTTGCACAAAGTCAGTAAACCTAACATCAGTCAAGTTACATGCAGTTATGATTTCTTCGTCTGGAACATAAAATCCCTTTCTTGGTTGACAGTGATGTCTGATGTAGACTCCTTTGGATGCGTCAACTTCCCAAAAGTCCTGAGTCCTCTCCGCTGCTGCGGCCTCCTTGGCGGCGGGATCAGGAAGGGACTTGTCGAAGAGGTGAGCGAAAGGGTGATCATGAACCGTCAGCTTAACTTGAAGTTCTTGAACATGATCACATCCAAGATATCGACCAATGTCAGTGGGGACATCCATATCGATTCTGGATCCAACTAACTCCCATCCTTTCGACATCGACTCTTTAGGACCTGACATTTTGAAGTCATCTACATACACTACCAAGAGGAGCTTCAATTCAGGATGAAAGAACACTGATGGCCACCCTTCCGGGTCAGGCATTATGAACCCCACCGCTATGAGCATTCTTTCGCAGTGAATTTCCCAAAGTCCCCCCGAGTCAGGGTGACCATATAAGGCAATGCGAAGGAGCACAACGGGGCGTCTGTACTTGCCTACCCAATGTTTGGGCCATCTATCAACTGGAAGTTCCACCCAGGTTTCAATCCCTTCCATTAGTGCTTGAGTATATGCTTGGACACCATCATTCTGTTGAGTTATGTGTCCGGGTTGAGAACCATATGCATCCACAGCTTTACCAGCCTCCATGGTTGCAGGCGATGAGCCTAGCTCGGAGAAAAGAGCAACATCGGCGTTCTCATCACGGACATTGTTGCCCTGGAATACCGTTCTACCCTTAAATTTCCTAAGCTTGTGGCCCATTGGAAGTTCACTACCTTTTTCAACACAAATCTCAAACACTTTTCCAACATGTACTTTCTTCCCTTTCTTTTTGGCACCATCGGAGACTACGCTCCACTCTTGTACGGTATCGTACAACCAGGCAGTTTTCTTGACGAGCTTATTCCACTCAATGTCAAGAGATTCCTGAGCTTTAGGGTTGGATCTTATCTCCTTCTTGTTGACTGGCCGGGCCACAAGAGTGTTGATGATCTTTTCCCCGCTCATTATACTAACCCGGGCGCACTTAACCCGATGCCTATCTTGGGAATACTTACAAGTGGGCATGGTTGGAAAATCATCTTCTGAGTGATATGCATGATGGAGTTGATTGATGATACTTGCAACACCCTTCTTGGATTTCTCAAGTCTTGCAAGTTCTTGTTCGGCTCTAACGGCTCGTTTCTTCTCAGCTCCATCTCTGGCTAACTTCATTTGTTCTTCTCTGATTGCTTCTCTTCTGGCTTTCACAGACATGGACTGCCAGACAAATGATGGGATGTCAATCGGTTTACTTGATCCCTTGTACCTTCTTGTTTTGAATCCGTCTGCACTATAATACTGTGGGTCATCTCTTCTTATTTTCTCAACATCACCGGTGGAAGGATTGATGACTTCGATTAGATCCTTATCCTTCGGATCATCCCCAGGGATAGCTTCATCTACTGTTATTTCCGGCTCCGTCCTCTCGCGAAGGTCAATGATGTCCTTATGGAAGATCGTGAGCATGACCTCACATGGAGCGATGGTCTCGTTCCAGGCCTCGTATTTTGGCCAGAGGATGAAGTTTTGGTCTAAGATGAACCAGGCATCGTCCTTCCTATGGCATGTTGTCCGATAGGGATACTCTTCAGTCGAAATCTTGCTGTTGGGAGAAATGTAATGATCACAATCTCTTCTCACGTTGACGTGACAATCAGCATATTCGTACCATCCCTCTCGGTCTTTTATATGTCTCATGAAAGGTAGCCATGTTTCATCGTGGACAGCATGGGCAGTAGATAATTGGAAACTTTCTTCCTGGGATTCTTCGTCATCATCATCCATTTTAGCATCCTGATCCTCCAAAGCCGGCTCTTGGTTCCCCAGAGCTTCGGAAAGTCCCGGGTCATCTTTCCCAAAAGTCGTTCGGCCTTGGAGAGGAAATTGCGTATCACTCGGTTTGTTGATCTTGATTACCCGCAAGATTGATGCAGTACCATTGGATTCATTTTCAATAAGATCCTTTGTAGGTACAACCATGAATTCTTTTCTCCACATGAATTCGGGGTGAATGGCATAGCCAAGGAATAAACCAGGGCTCGATGTTGGGTCGAAACGAAGTCCATCCTTGTTCTTCTTTCTTGGTCCATTCCAATAGTCGACAAGACAACCAAAAGGAATGAGGGGACCATCAAATCTCGATCCAAAACGTAATTCCCATGGTGATTTGTCTCCCCCCGTTGCAATGACATTCTGCATGAAGCACCAATGTCGGGCAGCATGTGGCCAGTGCCAATGATTCAGACCTGCTTGGAGCAGATTGACACGAGTGCCTTCAAGAACTGACCGGACCGCTCTCTCGGCTTGGGCGTTGGACTTGGATATGTAGTCCCTACTTAAAACATGACGGCACTGAAGGATCTTCATTGCTGAGATCAACTCGGGTGCATTGTCACTGTAGAAAACTCCTATCTTATCTTCATGTCCAACAAAATGTTTAATTGCCAAGATAGCAGCATTGGTGGTTCGTCTGGCATTGGGGTAGACATACATAAATCCTGTTGCTATGTCCTTCACTACGAGTGCACTTTTCTCTTCATCGATTCCCAACTCATCTTCATCTCTGGTGACAATAAAATCAGCAGTGATGTGGTCACCAAATTTCTCAGCTTTAACTTTGGTTGATCCGCCTACAGCTCTTGAGGGTGGCTTGAACATCTTAGCTCTGGTACATATGTCGCAAAAGGGGTTCTTAGGGATGTGAGTCAGCATATGTCGAATGGACTTAGCTTCTTCTTTCAATTCCTTTTCCCCAAGTGACCTTTTGTGAGCACCATCATCATGGACGTTACTACTGCTACCCTTGGATCCTTCCACAGGCGGCTCAACCTCCCGGTCGGCATCAGGAACATCAACCTCCTCAGCCTCCAAGGGCTGGGGCTCCGGTAAATCAACATTGATACCCATGGGGTCATCACCAATGATTTCAATGTCCCCATCGGGCTCCGGAGATTGTTGAGCTTCATCTGATGCCGGGGTGGCAATACTTGGTCTAGGCTGAGTTGATGGAGTGGAAATCGTCTTTGAATTATTTGCAAAGTAGGGTACGTAATCTCTGACAACTAACTCAATGCGTTCCCCATTTGGTTTGACCATGTAAGGAGGTTCACCTTTGGAGCCTCTCCATATGAAGTCGTAACCATCATCAATGCATCTCATCCCGACTGAAATGACAGGAGGTGAGCTTCGAACAAGATATGGGTCAATGGTCTTGCCTAACTTTGGAACAAATACTTTCCCTTGTTTCGATGACGAACTTTCACCATTGGCAGTAATCATGCGAATGGGATTGTTGGAGTAGTATCCATAGTCATCTGGCAATTCGCTATCATTGACAAGATCTTGAGCACTCCCCGTATCTGCAATCCAGTCAAGTTCGAGGTTGATCGCTCCCTTCACGTCTTCTCTACATTCCGCAGGGGTGGCTTTGATTCCCTTTGGGATACATTCATTGCAACCAAAATCTGTGTCACATAAATAGGCACATTTGCATTCTATTCCCCGAAGACAATTGGAAACAGATCCTGCCAACATGGTACCGGTCAAAGCGGCATCATTCACAGCAAGTTGATCAACTTCAAACTGATGTCCCCATGGAAAGGTAACCTTATCCTTGGTGACTGCGTTTCCAATTGGCCTCAAGTTCCCTCGGACTTTAACATGAGATACGTCCGGTGAATCATCAAAACGAATCGATGGACAAAATACTCTTGGTTGAGGGATACAAAATGCCTGAGACACGGATGCAAGCATGGATGCAACAAGACAAACTGCGGCAGGAGACGGCTTAGATGAACTGGCCCCGGATCCTTTAGACTTCGGGGATTTCGGGCTCTTGGGGCTCTTAGAGCGGCTAGAGCTTCGGGATCCCTTCCTTTTCGGGTTCTTGGGATTTCTCTTTTTATTTTTGTTTTCGCTACTGGCCGAACGGGCAGGAGTAGCTTGTCTTGGTTTTCCCACTGAACCCTCATGAAGGAATTTGCAATCAGCTCCTCTATCGCAACGTCCCTGTTTCCAAAACTTGCAAATCTTCTTACCTTTCCCCTTTGGTCTGGGAGAACCAGAACGTTCATTTGAGCGACCTCTGGTTTTGCTGGGTTTGCGACTTCTATCACGTGGCTTGGGGACTTCATGCTTGTAAGTACAGTTGTCCTTGCTACAGCCTCCCTTATTCCATGCCACACAATACCCCTTGGGGATGAATCCTGTCTTGCCCTCGACTGCGGGAGCGGAGGGACGACCGGAACCCGAAAGACCTTTGGCAACTCGATCACGATTTGCCTCCAACCTCTCACGGTCAAGGTGGCGTCGCACGGCAGAAACAAGGAAACTGTAGTTCCGTTTTTCGGTTCCTTCATCAGCTCTATGATACTCATTCATGTCATGTTGGATGGCCTTACAATTCTTCACTTGTTTGTAGAAGAGTGTCTCCAATACACTTACTTCAGGAGTCTGGACGATACCAGCCAACACTTGATCCCAGTTTGAAATGAAAGACTTCAAATTCTCCCCACGCAATTGGACACTGAACAAATCTTGAAGGGCATAGGTTGCTCCGTGCTTGATGTTGGTACTAAAGTGGTCATGCAACATGAACAACACTTGTCTCCCTCTTACAATCCGTCCAGCGGTGGCTTCAGTCTCCTTGAAGGTGTCTACCTTGCGGGCGAAGTCACCAGTGATAATATTGGTGAGTGCAGAAAGTAACTTTGCATCAAGTGTCGCAAACGGCGCAACCTTCCGGAGCGCTTCAAGGGTCTGTTCTTCTTTCCAAGAATCACTAATCCACTTGAAAGCACTGTCGGGATCGG
>OFFA01000025.1_pt1:5000-12814 | contig 12814 bp, 9 predicted proteins | sample 1521231 | NCBI WGS metagenome assembly OFFA01 (sample SAMN04272335, study PRJEB24112) | coral metagenome | biome: Coral reef; feature: Shallow seawater; material: Coral tissue | host: Coral | place: China: South China Sea | collected 2014 | reverse complement strand
AGTGGCACGCAAGGAAAGAGATGCATGCGCGTGGAGGTGTATGGAAAGCCAGTCAAAGAAGAAGGTAAGCATTACTCATTAAATCTGGCAAGAGGCTTTGTGTTAATGTCCAGTTTTCGACAAACCCATAAAAGATGATTGTTGATGCAGAGTGGGTAGGGGTCTTCAAAACCAAAATTTCTCAGGGGAGGTGTGTGGAGCTGAATTAGAAATTCTGGAGGAGTGATAGCGTTCCAACGAAAAACCGTCAAGGAGCATGCTTGGGGTATGGAAGTTTTCTGGAATAACACAATTATTAACCAGAAAGTGCTAAAATGTCACGTTAAACCAGAGGGTGAGAAGAGGGAAAGAATGAAGGGATGGGGGCAGGGATAGTTACTTCCTTGTATCCGTTATATGTATAAATGTGCCGTGCAGGAGAGTATGGCTGTTAAGCGTTTTTCCAGAAAGAAAGAGGGCTTAAGATTTTGCCTGATGGTAATGGTAATGACTTAATAAACATTGATTTAGCGTTTATTTTCATCTTTCAGAAACCCCAGCAATAGTAAAACGTGGCTTTCTCTGTGCACATGACGGCAATGAGTCGATTGTGTTTCTGTGTTTTGGAGAATACAGTGAAGATGACGTGTAAACATGTAAACATCTTTATAATAAAGATAGGACCCTGATTAGTCAAAAACCCCTGTTTTATCAGAGTATAACACATAGAAAAACGTTCTTTATTGTTTTGCGCGTGTAATATCTGTATCATAATGAAGCAAATGAAGAAGCCTAAGCCCTGTATTACTCTGTAATAATACGCTCCGGACATTTTATAGCACTCAAGAAATGTAGAAAACACTGGCAATACACGGCTTAGGCTTTTTTATTTGTTAATTAATACATCACTTTCTTCAATGCAATGCTGAGTTTTTGTAAATAAAATGACTATGAAAGTCTTGAAAATATGCAATCTTTGGTAATGAATTAAGTCAATTTTCTTCAATATGCTAATTACAAAACATACTAATCAAGCTTAATCAACATTCGCCTTTTTGTTTGCTCGTTAGACCTAGGACAAGGAAATCTTGAAATGGCGGAAACGGAAGTCCTTGATGCCCAAGGTCCAGAACAAGGTAATTCATAATTTCCTTTTAAAAACTAAATCCATGTGTAGGTTTTTCTTGCGAGAAATCAACAGCAGAAACACAACCGCCTTAACGAGCCAATGCAGCGAAAGAAGGTTTATACAACCACGATCGTGGAAGAACAAGGCTGCTATTTGATGCCATTTATATTTTTGTACTAATTTTTATTGAACCTCCTTCGCATCCGTTATTAGGGTCTTCACGTTATATTAGTGGGAGGAAAGCGTTGCGTGACGACCCTAATAGCAGCTGTGAAGGAGTCTGTGTAGAGTGTGGAGGACTGAGATAAATGGTGCTATTGACACCGTCGTGATCAAGAGAGGGTTAATGGTTACGGATAGGTATTGGTTTAGGGCTAGGTGTGGGCTTAAAGAAGTACGAGCACGTGAAAAAAAAAATATTCCACCCAGGCTATCATAAGCCTGGAACAATCCAAAAACAGGTCTTTTGGGGTATGAACGAAATAGTAAGGGAAGAGATTTTCTAAAATGACTTTCAAACAACTGTTCCGTTGTATTAAACTTGCAGCTCAAAAGGAGCAAATACAGGTTGTGCCTGGAGAAGCAGGTAAAAACTTATTAAGTGTTATATCCATCATTATTATGTGACTGTGCAAGAACTGGAAACTCCCAAATTCACGAATATGATTGCCTAAAAGCGATATTGACCGCAGTCTAGATTTTCCCATCTAAACCAGCGTAAATATTGCACTGTCTTTAACATTTGACGTGAAAAAAATCGTTTGCCTTCGAATCGTTTTACAAAAATACTAAATGGAAGAGCCCAAAGACGAAGAGTATAAAAGTAAATAAGACGGCAAACTCCGGAAATATCGCACGCAAATCAGGCAATCACAAGTCCAGCTGGATACGAATTCAGACATTGTTATAAGCTCAGACATATGAAACGCTCAATACAATACTAAGAGGGGATTAAACTTAATGCATCTATAAAATAATTAATATTGAAATATTTATTCATATTGTAAGTCGATTGTTTTTAAATCATCAGTATATCTACTGATCCAGGATGGTCCACAGTTCTTCTAGGCATTTTTGTCTCTTCCCTGTGAACTTAATTTGTATTACAATCTTTTGTATTAAAAATTTAGTTGTATTATGATTTTAGTTGTATTTCAATTTCAGTTGTTTTCAGTTTATTACTATATCTTGTAATAATACCAAAATATCAATTATTGTGAAGTACTCGTATCTTAAACGGTTTAGATTGAAAACAATTATAAATGGAGTTGGTTTTTACAAAGGCATGCAAATAGCGACGCTTAACTCCTGTTTGTTCTCTCGTCTCGCCGGCGTTGGAAAGCGCCCCAGATTTGCCAGTATTCGTTCGACCTACCTATTACTACTTAAGCCCTCGCGGCACAAAATTCCATTTAAACATTTGCGCGGTTTATGTAAACCGTTGGAGTGCCTGTTGCAAGAAATGGTTGAAGCTATGAATCTTGAATAACTGCGTAACCATCTCAAAAAGCTATATCTACAAGGTCAGGAGGTAAAGGAGGGAGGTGAAAAATACATGTCTCTTGACGGCAAGTCATTAAAGAAATCACCAAGCGTCATGGTAACCTCGTGATTACCCTTGCGAAGTATGTGGAAACACCCTTACACAATGTCACACACTTCACAGGCATAAAAAATATCACTGCCCCTAATTAGAATAACGATCAATTTCCAAAAGAAGAAAGCGCAAACTGCGGCAAAAGGCTCAGTAAAGCTTTACTCCCGCATAGTCTTGTAAAAATCGGGTGCCAGTGACTAAGAGCGCCGAAAGAAGAATACGCAGACTGCAGCATATCTCTGGTCTCTTTCTGCTAAGCGGAAAGGAAAGTTCGGTGATAATGAAGCAAATAGCATGGAACGAAACAAACATATTTATTATAGGAGTGAGAGTATATATATTTAAAACAGTCAAACAAACAAGAAAAAGTACGTCAAGGATTTGTTTAATTTGCCCTTCGGCTTGCAGGTTTGATGAAACGCGTTTCCTAGTATGCAAAGTTAAAAAAAGTATTTTTCTGAAAGGTGCTGTTAGGCTTGGTGAAATGTTAGGAAACGCGTTTCCTAACATGCAAATTTAAAGTGTTTTTCCAAAAGGTACTGTCTTCTTCTTAGATTTTCCGAGTGATTTTTAACATGAAAGTACGAATTGGAACTGCGCAATACCAGTCTTGAATTTTTATCAAATAGCTAGTTCAATGAAAATTGCAATAACGAGGTGTAAATCCTCGCGCCTCTTAAACAGGTACAACAGGGAAAGAGACACCGGTCCTTTTTTTTATAATCACCTCTGCCTTTCTTTGGTAGAGGGATGGTTTGTGAATTAACTTTCCAAGAAATTGATAATTTGCAAAAAGATCAGCCGCCTTGTCGCCAAGCGGTTTCTTTCAAAACTAGACGTCATCGATGAGTATGAAGAAGGGGATTATTTAAGTGGTGATGAGTGCCTCGAACCAGAAGCATATTCAAAGATCTCTGAGATCCCTCTATTTTACATCATTTAAAGATTTCAAAACTACATATATATACAACCTGTTCTCGAACAAAAATGAAACCCGAAGTTGACGTCCAACAAGTTTTCATCAGCACTGCTGCTACTTTTGAGATAAGGCGCCGCTCACTTTTCAAGAAGGCGCCGCGGTAAAAAATTCATTTGAAAAATAAATTGAGGAATTCCAAAAGGCGGGTAGAGGTCAAATGCTGCACCCGATTCATTGCAATAGGCGCTCCAACGGTTTACATAAATTGGAATTTTGTGCTGCGAACTTTTAAGCAGCAGTTGGTGAGTCGAATAAATATTGGTGAGTCGAATAAATATCTATGGCGCTTTCTAACGCCGGCGAGGTCACCGAGCCGGCATTAGGACGCCCTAGATATGCCGGTATTCAATATACCCACCCATTAATAGTCGTGTGGAAGAGCGTCCTCACGGGGAGCGTTACCTAAAATGATCTTGCATCAAACGTTCTTCAATTACATCCAAAAAGTGAATTTGGAAGGATAGTTTTTCATGATGAATGCACCAAAGGAGGCAAATTACAGGGAACGAGATGATTAAAATGCCTTGCAGGTGATAACTGACCTGTACAATTAGTGATTTACTGAGTGCTTAGAATGTTATCTGTCAAAGAAAAGCTAAAGGGCGTTTGGAATGTTTGACACTAGCTAAAGCTAGCAAATTAAACAGTTTTTTCACCATAAAGCTTGAATTTAAGTTCTACTTGTAAGACTTGGTCGTTGGGGAAAATGTTTTAAGTTGGTTGTTAATTTTGAGATTTGCATAAATTTTGTAAGCAGATGAAGATGAGAGAGTTACTGGGCCTGTACAGGTGGTTGCCGTGGAAGGTAATTATTTATCTTCAATGGCACATTCAGAAATTAATTTTCTCCACCCCTGCTCGCGATCGATTTACACTGCAAGCCTAAGAAGTATATTTACTGATCGGTACAAAGTTCTCACCAAACTCGAAATAATCAGCTTTGCTTAATTAGAAATAAAGAACACCAACCTACAGTTGTTAAAGGAACTTTTATTGTACAAAACAAGCTTGAAATGAAGTTACGGTAACTTCATGCGATAATAATGGAGTTATTTGTAAAACATGCAAGGATGACTTGCAACCGAATTCCTATTTCCAAAAGCAGGGGCTCGTTTCTCGAACGTCCCGGAAACTTTTAGGGCCCGTAAAGGCATATCTAAAAACGGAGAAGTGCATACGCCTGAAACTTCTTGTTTCAAAAGAAACCTCTCTTCATGTTAAGAGTAGTTTGCTATGACTTTAAGGGCCCGAAAAGATTCTGGGGCCTTCAAGAAACGAGCCCATGCACACTTGAAACTGAATACCTTCAAAGTGTTGGCCTCCGGCATAAATTGATGTCCAAAATAAATTGATAAATTCATAGATTCATAAAATTCATAAATTGATAATTTATTAATTGATGGTACTTAGTGAGGGAGAATGTTGATAATGATGAAATAGTTTTGTGTCTGTCTTCTAAGATGTAATTTGCACTTTCTTACTCTTGCATAATATAGATACCCACACCGTGTTATCTAATTATCCTAATGAAGAGTATTTGTGTTGTGATAAATAGTCCCAATAATCTTCCAAAACTTTTTATAGAACAGTCTAGAACCAGACACCACTCATCCGTGAACCGGAAAGTTTCTTCTGTGACGTTCTATTAAAAATTGATTGCGTGATTAATCGGACGATCCATCCAATGATTGAATGGTTGATTGATTGATTGGCTAACTGACGGACTGATTGATTGACTGATTGGTTGATTGATTGATTGATTGATTGATTGATTGATTTTGTCATTCACTGACTAATGGAACCGACTAGTACTGCCTCACGACACTGAGCTCTAACTCTTGTTGTTTATTTCGTGCAAACTAGAACAAGATCAAGCTGAAGAGGAATCCAGAGAAGAATGTCAGCCAGGACCAGATGAGCATTCTTTAGATCCTTCTAGGGATGCCCTTGACGTTGGATGTGATAATGACAAAAGCGGCTGCGACCGGTTGCAGACGGAGACAGACCAGGCATCTTTCCCTGACGAAGCCTTGGAATATGACACAAAGTTGTAATCAGCCGACATTATGTAGAACGTGCTGGTAGATTAAGGCTGGTTTCCATGTGAATGCTGGAGATTGTCCCATAGAGAAAATTTGCCCAAACATTTGAACGTAGAATTAGAATTAAACACTACCCGGTAAAGTCTTTTCTTAAACCACTTTCCTCTGAATAGCGAAGCATCGCCCTGGTACAGGCGATTACTCCGGAAATCACATGAATACCGGGCTATCGGCATAAACACTGTAAGCTATCTGTAGTAATAGAATGATAGAAGATCAAAAACAACTTTAGAACTTCTTGATATTTTTGTTTAGATGCCATATCTTTGAAGCATGCCTTATTTAGATTGAGAGTTTTAGGCTAATATCCTGATCGCTAATATGTAAGTGTTAAACTAATAGCTTAATGCCAATGACTACACTTAAATTTATTTACTCTTAGTTTCCCGCTTAAATACGAGAGGAATTCTTTCCCTAATTTAAATTTTAGATGATTGTTTTGAACCAACAAATGCGTGTCGAAATAAATGTAAAGTATAACCAAAAATTGAACTTCCAACAAGATGCTTCTGGCGCCAATACGATTTTATTCAGTGGTAATTAGTTAGTTAATATTCACTAATGACATATTTAACCAGAGTAAGCCCGTAAGCATATAACCTGTCATCAAAGAGTTGCTTGGGCAACTAAAACTTGAACAAAACCTATATAGATCGATATTTGCATTTATAAGGTTAAACAAAAATGTCTAGCAATAAGTCACTTAAGAATCTTAGTTCTGAAATTCAGAATACTTAAAAATAGTAGTATTTATTTACTCAGGTGTCATTTTCCATCTTTTGAGATAGAATTATAGCCCACTACTACTATGACGTTGACGCTGACAGTGACGTTGACGATGATTGCGACAGAGGGGCGAGGGGCGAGGGGCGAGAGCGGCAACGATGACGTTGACGGCGGCGATGACAACGACGACTATCGTGATGTTTATGCTGTTGTGACCGCGAGGATGATCTTTTCAGTGATGATGGCGGTGATGATAGCGGTGATGATGAGGATTACAAACCTGCAATGTATAATGAAGATGGCGATTACTATCATGATGAAAATAAGGATGATGATAAGGCTGGCGACTATGGCAATGAGGATTGTGATCACGATGGTAAAATACGTTGGAAATGACGTCTGATATAAAAATGACGTTTATGTTGACTGTGACGATGAACAATAACGATATATAAGGACGAGGACGACGACATTGATGATGATGATGACGACGACGACGACGATGTTCAGTCAGTTTTACTGACCTCATTGAAAAAAAAAATCAATTTGGGGCTATACTTAATGTCCCAATAAAAGTCATATTTATCGGTAGGCATGGGGTCCATAGGTATCTAGAATACATATATTTCTTGTCAGTTAATGAGAGAGTTATTACACGACTGAAAACGCTATGAGAAAATACCATAATAACGGACTGGTAAAACATCGCAAACTTCACGCGTTGAATTCTGATTGGAATCTGACTGGGCGAATACTCACGTCTGATAGTCAGCAACACAGAAGGAAAAAAGAGTTTGAAGAAAAATAATCGATTAACTTATGTTAAAGAAAGTTCTGTCACATACGTGAGGCATAAAACTACGGGAAAATCTTCTAACTTAAGAGTGATCCTAGGGACCGGCAATGAAGGAATCGGATTGGTTGATTGTAGTCATTGGCCCTCTGAAATAGCTTGGTCGTGTAATAAATAAGTGTATTGTTCAAAATCTCTCATATAGTTTAGAGCATATAATTATAAACCCAATTTGAAGTGTTTTGTCACATTACCCCCTATATATCGGCATCTATATATCAGCGAAAAACTATTCCGGTTATAAGCTCCAACCCAACCCTCAACCCTTGATATAATCACTCTCTTACTTTTTCTTCTTTTGACAACGTGATCACTCTGATATAACCAGGAGAATAGGAACGATATATTTCTTACCATTTTGTCAAGAACCGTTGAAAAGAAAATTGTCTGTTAAATGTACCCCAGTTATCAAAAGCGGACATGCAGAGTATCTCTGAAAAAAGATTAAT
>OFFA01000023.1_pt1 | contig 13204 bp, 3 predicted proteins | sample 1521231 | NCBI WGS metagenome assembly OFFA01 (sample SAMN04272335, study PRJEB24112) | coral metagenome | biome: Coral reef; feature: Shallow seawater; material: Coral tissue | host: Coral | place: China: South China Sea | collected 2014 | reverse complement strand
ATGAAGGTGATGTTGCATATTAATGTAAATAACTTTAGGATTGACAATCCAGCATCAATACTAATAAATTTATAGATCAGTCTGTAAACTTACTTTCTTCTCCATTTGATTGTGTGGCCCTACTTTCAGGAACTGAGGAAGAAGACACTGGAAATAAAAAAATAAACAAGTTAAAAAGAAGCATTTAATTTGACATTTTTGTGCCTGTTCAAAACATCTTTTATACTGTACTTCCCAACTTAAAACTAGAACAATCTGTGAAAAAAATGTTTGCTTTATTGCTGGTACACAACTTTGCCGCAGTTTCAAGGTACACGAGTGATCATGCGAGAGATGAAAATTGATGATGTTGTTTCCTCGGGGAGTTACTGACTTCTGTTCGCGCGAGAGAGTAACTTAAAAACGCGCCAGCTTTATTTCTACGGTTAGGCCAACCTTGCACACTAATCCGTCACGAAGACGGAACTTTTCGAAAACGCTCCTCAAACCGGATGAACTTGAAAACGAACGGAAAACATTTTGCCATGAAAGTGCTTTCTCTGCAAATCCAAAACTGAGCAAAGAGCAGATGGTACGCATGCTTTAAGAATAATTTCAAATTGAATTCAAAAAATAGTGATAGACATACTTTTTTTTCGTCTCGTCTAAAAATAATCTAGTTTTTAACTTTTGTAAATAATTAATAATGTGGAACATCTCGCACGTATGAAAAGTTTGGCAATAATGAAAAGTGAATTCTATTTATTTTCATTGTAAAATATAGCATGGGATATGCCCATGAAAAATATGTTGGCCTTTGAAGAAAAAGGGTTTTTTGGTTTTGTTGTTCAAAGGTGGCCAATTTGAATTCACACAACGAATTGACGTCAGCGGTTGGAAATTAAATTGCGCATTGCGATCAGCTCTTAAAACACACCGTCAACAAATAAAACAATAACGTTTTACATAACGTAAACCAAACTACAGCAGAAAAAAGGCCAAAAACAGGCCGTCCATACTACCCGTACTAGGCCACGATTTTTCAATTTCCGCTTAAGGTCTAAGTTATTCAAATGAATGACTTAAATGTTAGATTTTACCATTCATTTTAAGTGTTTAATGCCGAATTTACCATACTTGACAATTGAAACTTGCTTTTAAAACCCAAAGAGCCTAAACTTGGATTATTTACACTATATTGAGATAGAAAAAAAGTTAAAAGACCATATAACGATGAACTCAATATTGTAATGGATTTTCTTCATCAGTCGTAACCCGTCGTTAACCGTCGTAAAGCAACATGCATCCGTTCCTAAGCCGTCGCGAGCCTTCGCAATCGCCACCCATGACCGGGCGGCCATCTGCTGCATTATTCCCTTTCGTCAAAATGACATTAGAGCTTTAAAAGCGATTTTTCTTTTCATTTTTGTGTCTAGTTAATTTCGATTTTACATTAATTGTTGTTATGTGAAAAGAAGATAAAACTGACAACAACAACAAGCGGTATTAATATCAGACTCCGTTAATTCGTCATCATTACTCACTCAGAATCAACCAAATAAAAAGAGCTCCTTTTGTGACAGTTGAAAGTTTCATCATCCTTCCCCAAGTGGTACTTATGGAAACAAACGTTGAACCAAACTTCTTTCATTCGACGTTAAGAAATACACTGTAAACGGTAGTGTTAATTCTGCATGCTTCCAAACATCTTGCGCTCTCGCTCTCCCGTTCTGCTAGGATATATGAACGTACAGAAGCTGCAGCCAATGGAATATCGATTCTAGCTCGTGTTTATTGTTTTTAGTCCGTTACGACGCAACAACGTGTTTATCATGCGAAACCATTGTGTCCAGTTTGGTCTGCCACTGTAGGATTCTACCTCCTCATTTGCATATTCAAGATCCCGTGAGATAGCGCATGCGTAGTGAAGATCATTACAGCGTTGCGTTTGGTGAAGAAGGTCCAAAGTGTATTTGCTTACTTCAACCTACGTAAATCCGTTGCATCGGCAACTAAAATCACTTTGTGATTGCAGGCGAAAGTCTGCACTGAGACCAGGTTGTTCGGGACGACGAAATTTCGACTGTTGAAAGTCGATTTTTTCAATATTCAACCGACCATGGGAGACGACAACGACAGCTCCCTCGCATCTCTAAATGCCATATTAGACGAAAGTCTTCTTGATGCTTCTACGAGCGAAGCAAGTGAGGCACAGTCCCGAAAGGGTACTAAAAGTGCTGTTAAGCCTACCCGAAAGGGAAGAACTTCTGCTGAAAAGCGTACACATAAACAGGCTGGAGAGAAACTCTCGGACAAACAAAGCCCGCCAAAAGATGGCGAGGCGGGAAAAGTGCCTCGACTAACAACCGACAGCCATACATCTACGGTAGCTGAGGACATGGCTGATATTAAACAACAGCTTAAAGAGCTAACTGGTTCTCTTGCCGTTATAACGCCAGTGGTAACTGAAATTAAATCGGCGTATGACAATTATAATCAAAGTTTAACCCTAGACAGCGATGATGGCAATGAAAGTGAATCCGAACTCGAGAAGACAGACGTCGCTTCGGACACCCTGGGCGAGCCTCCAAAGAAAAAACTAAAGGAGGAATCTGGCGTGCTAGCCGGCATGGCCAAAGTGGTAAACAAACCACAACAAGATGGGGAAGATTTAGCCCCGGAATTGTCTGAGCTTGTGAAACAACTGCTCAGTAAAGGCATGAGTAAAGAAGCTCGTGATGAATTGATGGATAAATTCCCCACGCCGGGAAATTGCAATCGCCTGGAGGTTGTGCGAGTAAATCCAGAGATATTTAACAGTGTTAGGAAGGAGGTGAAAACCGAGGATGTAATGCTCCAGAAAGCTCAAAAGCCTCTCTTAAAGGGTATCATTGCAGTCACCAGAATTCTGGATGATTTTATGAAGGCAGAGAAAGGTGAAAAACCGTTGCCGTCTTCAGAGTCAGTAATGAAAATACTTTCTGACAGTATTTCACTGTTAAGTGATGCTTCACATGAAATAGATCTCAGAAGAAGAACTTTGTTTAAAGCAGACATGAAAACAGAATACCGACTACTTTGTAGTGACCAAAATCCAGTAGAGAATGGCCTGTTGTTTGGTACGGAACTTGGCAAGTCAGTAAAGGATTTGACTGAAGCCAGTAAAGTCACTTCTAAAGTAGCAATGAAACAGAAAAGGCCTCATGCCAGTTCTCAGAGTTTTCATGGAAGGTCAGAATCAAGAAGATCATTCCCTTTTTTAGGCCGGGGCAGAGGCTCGGTTGGCAAACAAAGGGGCGGATACAGAAATCCACCACACAGAAGCCAACCACAGTATCAGCCTCGACGATAAGCAGAAAGCCAAAGGAAAAACCTGTTAATAGTGTTCAGGTGAGAATCATTCCTAATGACCTGCAGCAATCAGTTGGTCAGTTTGGTTCGCAATGTGGAAACACACAGGTTAATAAACAGTTTGTGCAGGCTGGTAGGCTAAAATTCCATCTAAAAGAATGGGAAGAAATTACATCTAACAAATTTATTTTGGATATTGTGCAGGGGTATGTTATTGAATTCATTTCGGTACCCATACAGAGCTCTCAACCCAAACAACCAAAGCTTGAGAAACATGAGGAAATAGCATTGAATGCACTACTGGAAGAACTTCTGCAGAAAAGAGTTATTGAAAAATGTGTTCACGAGGCTGGAGAGTTCATTTCACCAGTATTTTTGCGTCCAAAGAAAAATGGGAAATATCGCATGATATTGAATCTAAAAAATCTAAACAAGTTCATCTCTCATATCCACTTCAAGATGGATACACTTCAATCATGTGTCAACTTAATGACAAAGAATTGCTTTATGGCCTCGCTGGACTTAACAGATGCATACTATTCTGTTTCAATAAGCCCAGACTCGCAGAAGTATTTGAAATTTCAAGTAGGCAGTCAATTGTACAAATTTATTACATTGCCAAATGGGTTGAGCTCTGCACCTCGTATCTTTACCAAACTCATGAAACCAGTGTATTCCACTTTGCGAACTCGAGGTCTTGTTTCTAGTGGTTACCTAGATGACAGTTTCTTACTTGGTGATTCATTTGTACAATGCCAGACAAATGTGAACAACACTTACACTCTCTTTGGTGACCTGGGTTTTAATGTGTCGAAAGAAAAATCAGTCACTCAGCCCACCCAAGTTCTAGAACACTTAGGGTTTGTTTTGAACTCTATTAATATGACAGTGAGTCTCACAAGAGAAAAAATTGATTCGATCACTCGTTTGGCACAAGACATTTTGCACAGGCCAACGTGCTCCATTCGAGAGGCAGCACAGCTAATTGGCACTTTAGTGTCTTCTTCTCCAGGTGTGGAATATGGACCACTGTTTTACAAACAGCTAGAAATTGAAAAAATTGATGCACTTAAAAAGCATAAGGGTTCCTTTGAAGTGCAAATGCAGTTCTCAGAACTAGCAAGATCGGATATTCATTGGTGGGCAGAAAAGAGCTGGTTTTATGTGAAAACAATTTCCCATGGCAATCCTCATTTTAAAATGACCACTGATGCCTCCTTGGAAGGGTGGGGTGCATACCGTGATGGTATGGAGCCTACAGGAGGCAGATGGCTAGCAAGAGAAATTGCTGAGAATAACCACATTAATTGTCTTGAACTTGAAGCTGCCAAACTAGGACTGCAGGCACTCTGTGCCAAAGAGAAAGATGTACATATTCATTTACAACTAGATAATGTTACTGCAGTAACTTTTCTTAACAATATGGGAGGCACTCATTCTAAACCTTGTAATAAGGTGGCACGAGACATTTGGCTGTGGTGTATGAGAAGGAACATTTGGCTGACTGCCACTCACATTCCTGGAATTCAAAATACAACTGCAGATAAATTCAGCCGGAAGTTTCAAGATAGGACTGAGTGGCAGCTAAAGCCAAGTGTCTTCAACCTGTTGATAAAGAGATGGGGGAAACCTGAGATAGATTTATTTGCCTCACGACATAATTATCAGTTCAAACCCTTTGTGTCCTGGCATGCTGACCCTGATGCATACGCAACAGATGCAATGTGCTTGAGCTGGAAAAACAAATATGTGTATATCTTTCCCCCTTTCAGCATGTTATCCAGAATTCTTCAAAAGCTGCAGGAAGATCAAGCTCGAGCCTTAGTCATAGCACCACTGTGGAGAACTCAAGTTTGGTTTCCAAAGATCTGTCAGATGTTAATCAGTCAGCCAGTACTTCTACCCAAGGAGGTATCTTTACTACAACTACCACACAACAGGAGCAAAATCCACCCATTATGGCCCAAGCTTCAACTGATGGCTTGTCTCTTGTCCGGAAGAGACTCAGACAGCAAAACATTCCAACACGAACTTGCGATATCATCATGGAATCATGGAGAACTGGGACTACCAAACAGTACCGAGTGTATCTGGATAAGTGGACAAACTTTGCAACAGCAAGAAATGAAAGTTCCATTCATCCAACTGTAGCCAAGGTTCTTGAATTTTTGACACACTTGTATGACAGTGGGAGTAGCTACTCAGCAATAAACACTGCTAGATCAGCCTTGTCTGCAGCAGTTGATTTGTCTGACAGTCCTTATACAGTGGGTGAACACCCATTGATAAAGAGATTTATTAAAGCAGCTTTTCAGTCCAGACCTCCTCTTCCAAGATATCACACGATATGGGATGTATCAAAAGTTTTAGACTTGCTGAAAACTTGGAGTCCTGCCAAGAAACTGAACTTGAAACTACTAACTCTTAAGTTTGTTATGCTTTGTCTTTTGGTTACTGGACAAAGATGCCAGTCAGTTCACTTAATGGACATTAGACATATGGTTAAAGGTAAATCATCATATAAGTTTCATATTGCCAAATTAGTTAAACAGTCTAGGCCAGGGAAGGCACAACCAGTATTAGTTTTACCTGCTTATCCAGCAGACAAGAGATTATGTGTTCTGTCATATTTGCAAGAGTATTTGACAAGAACAGAACCACTTCGCAATTCTGAACATACTAGTCTGTTCCTTAGTTATAGTAAACCACATCATCCTGTTTGTAAAAGTACTATTTCTAGGTGGGTCAAAACAGTGATGACGAAAGCTGGTATTGACACTGTGAATTTTATGCCACACAGTACTAGGGCAGCCTCTGCTTCAGCTGCATTTAGGAAAGGTTTACCTTTAGAAACTATAATGGCTGCAGCAGGATGGTCAGCAGAATGTACCTTTGCTACTTATTATAAGAAGGATGTCAAAGAGGACACCATTTATGGCGAGTCTATACTTAGCTGCTCACATTAGTGATTCTATAACTTGTCAGTGACTGCTGTTACCTTGTGATAAAAAATATTAAGGTTGCTGTTGGGTTTCAATAAACCAGTTTGGCTAAAAAATTGTCCAGTACTTGCTGGTGTTAATAAGGCCCATGTTTCTTTAAAGTCTCACGGGATCTTGAATATGCAAATGAGGAGGTAGAATTAAAAAATTAAACAAGCCTTACCTGTAAGGTGAAGTTTGATTGGAATTCTACCTCCTCATTGTTGCATAGAGAGATCACGTGAGATAGCGCATGCGTAGTGAAGATCATCCTTTAAAGACCTTGGCCCATGTCAAATAAACCTCCCTGGGAAGGGGACAGTCCCTAATTGGGTGGGCACGTGATCTCTCTATGCAACAATGAGGAGGTAGAATTCCAATCAAACTTCACCTTACAGGTAAGGCTTGTTTAATTTTTTAATTCTACCTCCTCATTTGCATATTCAAGATCCCGTGAGACTTTAAAGAAACATGGGCCTTATTAACACCAGCAAGTACTGGACAATTTTTTAGCCAAACTGGTTTATTGAAACCCAACAGCAACCTTAATATTTTTTATCACAAGGTAACAGCAGTCACTGACAAGTTATAGAATCACTAATGTGAGCAGCTAAGTATAGACTCGCCATAAATGGTGTCCTCTTTGACATCCTTCTTATAATAAGTAGCAAAGGTACATTCTGCTGACCATCCTGCTGCAGCCATTATAGTTTCTAAAGGTAAACCTTTCCTAAATGCAGCTGAAGCAGAGGCTGCCCTAGTACTGTGTGGCATAAAATTCACAGTGTCAATACCAGCTTTCGTCATCACTGTTTTGACCCACCTAGAAATAGTACTTTTACAAACAGGATGATGTGGTTTACTATAACTAAGGAACAGACTAGTATGTTCAGAATTGCGAAGTGGTTCTGTTCTTGTCAAATACTCTTGCAAATATGACAGAACACATAATCTCTTGTCTGCTGGATAAGCAGGTAAAACTAATACTGGTTGTGCCTTCCCTGGCCTAGACTGTTTAACTAATTTGGCAATATGAAACTTATATGATGATTTACCTTTAACCATATGTCTAATGTCCATTAAGTGAACTGACTGGCATCTTTGTCCAGTAACCAAAAGACAAAGCATAACAAACTTAAGAGTTAGTAGTTTCAAGTTCAGTTTCTTGGCAGGACTCCAAGTTTTCAGCAAGTCTAAAACTTTTGATACATCCCATATCGTGTGATATCTTGGAAGAGGAGGTCTGGACTGAAAAGCTGCTTTAATAAATCTCTTTATCAATGGGTGTTCACCCACTGTATAAGGACTGTCAGACAAATCAACTGCTGCAGACAAGGCTGATCTAGCAGTGTTTATTGCTGAGTAGCTACTCCCACTGTCATACAAGTGTGTCAAAAATTCAAGAACCTTGGCTACAGTTGGATGAATGGAACTTTCATTTCTTGCTGTTGCAAAGTTTGTCCACTTATCCAGATACACTCGGTACTGTTTGGTAGTCCCAGTTCTCCATGATTCCATGATGATATCGCAAGTTCGTGTTGGAATGTTTTGCTGTCTGAGTCTCTTCCGGACAAGAGACAAGCCATCAGTTGAAGCTTGGGCCATAATGGGTGGATTTTGCTCCTGTTGTGTGGTAGTTGTAGTAAAGATACCTCCTTGGGTAGAAGTACTGGCTGACTGATTAACATCTGACAGATCTTTGGAAACCAAACTTGAGTTCTCCACAGTGGTGCTATGACTAAGGCTCGAGCTTGATCTTCCTGCAGCTTTTGAAGAATTCTGGATAACATGCTGAAAGGGGGAAAGATATACACATATTTGTTTTTCCAGCTCAAGCACATTGCATCTGTTGCGTATGCATCAGGGTCAGCATGCCAGGACACAAAGGGTTTGAACTGATAATTATGTCGTGAGGCAAATAAATCTATCTCAGGTTTCCCCCATCTCTTTATCAACAGGTTGAAGACACTTGGCTTTAGCTGCCACTCAGTCCTATCTTGAAACTTCCGGCTGAATTTATCTGCAGTTGTATTTTGAATTCCAGGAATGTGAGTGGCAGTCAGCCAAATGTTCCTTCTCATACACCACAGCCAAATGTCTCGTGCCACCTTATTACAAGGTTTAGAATGAGTGCCTCCCATATTGTTAAGAAAAGTTACTGCAGTAACATTATCTAGTTGTAAATGAATATGTACATCTTTCTCTTTGGCACAGAGTGCCTGCAGTCCTAGTTTGGCAGCTTCAAGTTCAAGACAATTAATGTGGTTATTCTCAGCAATTTCTCTTGCTAGCCATCTGCCTCCTGTAGGCTCCATACCATCACGGTATGCACCCCACCCTTCCAAGGAGGCATCAGTGGTCATTTTAAAATGAGGATTGCCATGGGAAATTGTTTTCACATAAAACCAGCTCTTTTCTGCCCACCAATGAATATCCGATCTTGCTAGTTCTGAGAACTGCATTTGCACTTCAAAGGAACCCTTATGCTTTTTAAGTGCATCAATTTTTTCAATTTCTAGCTGTTTGTAAAACAGTGGTCCATATTCCACACCTGGAGAAGAAGACACTAAAGTGCCAATTAGCTGTGCTGCCTCTCGAATGGAGCACGTTGGCCTGTGCAAAATGTCTTGTGCCAAACGAGTGATCGAATCAATTTTTTCTCTTGTGAGACTCACTGTCATATTAATAGAGTTCAAAACAAACCCTAAGTGTTCTAGAACTTGGGTGGGCTGAGTGACTGATTTTTCTTTCGACACATTAAAACCCAGGTCACCAAAGAGAGTGTAAGTGTTGTTCACATTTGTCTGGCATTGTACAAATGAATCACCAAGTAAGAAACTGTCATCTAGGTAACCACTAGAAACAAGACCTCGAGTTCGCAAAGTGGAATACACTGGTTTCATGAGTTTGGTAAAGATACGAGGTGCAGAGCTCAACCCATTTGGCAATGTAATAAATTTGTACAATTGACTGCCTACTTGAAATTTCAAATACTTCTGCGAGTCTGGGCTTATTGAAACAGAATAGTATGCATCTGTTAAGTCCAGCGAGGCCATAAAGCAATTCTTTGTCATTAAGTTGACACATGATTGAAGTGTATCCATCTTGAAGTGGATATGAGAGATGAACTTGTTTAGATTTTTTAGATTCAATATCATGCGATATTTCCCATTTTTCTTTGGACGCAAAAATACTGGTGAAATGAACTCTCCAGCCTCGTGAACACATTTTTCAATAACTCTTTTCTGCAGAAGTTCTTCCAGTAGTGCATTCAATGCTATTTCCTCATGTTTCTCAAGCTTTGGTTGTTTGGGTTGAGAGCTCTGTATGGGTACCGAAATGAATTCAATAACATACCCCTGCACAATATCCAAAATAAATTTGTTAGATGTAATTTCTTCCCATTCTTTTAGATGGAATTTTAGCCTACCAGCCTGCACAAACTGTTTATTAACCTGTGTGTTTCCACATTGCGAACCAAACTGACCAACTGATTGCTGCAGGTCATTAGGAATGATTCTCACCTGAACACTATTAACAGGTTTTTCCTTTGGCTTTCTGCTTATCGTCGAGGCTGATACTGTGGTTGGCTTCTGTGTGGTGGATTTCTGTATCCGCCCCTTTGTTTGCCAACCGAGCCTCTGCCCCGGCCTAAAAAAGGGAATGATCTTCTTGATTCTGACCTTCCATGAAAACTCTGAGAACTGGCATGAGGCCTTTTCTGTTTCATTGCTACTTTAGAAGTGACTTTACTGGCTTCAGTCAAATCCTTTACTGACTTGCCAAGTTCCGTACCAAACAACAGGCCATTCTCTACTGGATTTTGGTCACTACAAAGTAGTCGGTATTCTGTTTTCATGTCTGCTTTAAACAAAGTTCTTCTTCTGAGATCTATTTCATGTGAAGCATCACTTAACAGTGAAATACTGTCAGAAAGTATTTTCATTACTGACTCTGAAGACGGCAACGGTTTTTCACCTTTCTCTGCCTTCATAAAATCATCCAGAATTCTGGTGACTGCAATGATACCCTTTAAGAGAGGCTTTTGAGCTTTCTGGAGCATTACATCCTCGGTTTTCACCTCCTTCCTAACACTGTTAAATATCTCTGGATTTACTCGCACAACCTCCAGGCGATTGCAATTTCCCGGCGTGGGGAATTTATCCATCAATTCATCACGAGCTTCTTTACTCATGCCTTTACTGAGCAGTTGTTTCACAAGCTCAGACAATTCCGGGGCTAAATCTTCCCCATCTTGTTGTGGTTTGTTTACCACTTTGGCCATGCCGGCTAGCACGCCAGATTCCTCCTTTAGTTTTTTCTTTGGAGGCTCGCCCAGGGTGTCCGAAGCGACGTCTGTCTTCTCGAGTTCGGATTCACTTTCATTGCCATCATCGCTGTCTAGGGTTAAACTTTGATTATAATTGTCATACGCCGATTTAATTTCAGTTACCACTGGCGTTATAACGGCAAGAGAACCAGTTAGCTCTTTAAGCTGTTGTTTAATATCAGCCATGTCCTCAGCTACCGTAGATGTATGGCTGTCGGTTGTTAGTCGAGGCACTTTTCCCGCCTCGCCATCTTTTGGCGGGCTTTGTTTGTCCGAGAGTTTCTCTCCAGCCTGTTTATGTGTACGCTTTTCAGCAGAAGTTCTTCCCTTTCGGGTAGGCTTAACAGCACTTTTAGTACCCTTTCGGGACTGTGCCTCACTTGCTTCGCTCGTAGAAGCATCAAGAAGACTTTCGTCTAATATGGCATTTAGAGATGCGAGGGAGCTGTCGTTGTCGTCTCCCATGGTCGGTTGAATATTGAAAAAATCGACTTTCAACAGTCGAAATTTCGTCGTCCCGAACAACCTGGTCTCAGTGCAGACTTTCGCCTGCAATCACAAAGTGATTTTAGTTGCCGATGCAACGGATTTACGTAGGTTGAAGTAAGCAAATACACTTTGGACCTTCTTCACCAAACGCAACGCTGTAATGATCTTCACTACGCATGCGCTATCTCACGGGATCTTGAATATGCAAATGAGGAGGTAGAATCCTACAGTGGCAGACCAAACTGGACACAATGGTTTCGCATGATAAACACGTTGTTGCGTCGTAACGGACTAAAAACAATAAACACGAGCTAGAATCGATATTCCATTGGCTGCAGCTTCTGTACGTTCATATATCCTAGCAGAACGGGAGAGCGAGAGCGCAAGATGTTTGGAAGCATGCAGAATTAACACTACCGTTTACAGTGTATTTCTTAACGTCGAATGAAAGAAGTTTGGTTCAACGTTTGTTTCCATAAGTACCACTTGGGGAAGGATGATGAAACTTTCAACTGTCACAAAAGGAGCTCTTTTTATTTGGTTGATTCTGAGTGAGTAATGATGACGAATTAACGGAGTCTGATATTAATACCGCTTGTTGTTGTTGTCAGTTTTATCTTCTTTTCACATAACAACAATTAATGTAAAATCGAAATTAACTAGACACAAAAATGAAAAGAAAAATCGCTTTTAAAGCTCTAATGTCATTTTGACGAAAGGGAATAATGCAGCAGATGGCCGCCCGGTCATGGGTGGCGATTGCGAAGGCTCGCGACGGCTTAGGAACGGATGCATGTTGCTTTACGACGGTTAACGACGGGTTACGACTGATGAAGAAAATCCATTACAATATTGAGTTCATCGTTATATGGTCTTTTAACTTTTTTTCTATCTCAATATAGTGTAAATAATCCAAGTTTAGGCTCTTTGGGTTTTAAAAGCAAGTTTCAATTGTCAAGTATGGTAAATTCGGCATTAAACACTTAAAATGAATGGTAAAATCTAACATTTAAGTCATTCATTTGAATAACTTAGACCTTAAGCGGAAATTGAAAAATCGTGGCCTAGTACGGGTAGTATGGACGGCCTGTTTTTGGCCTTTTTTCTGCTGTAGTTTGGTTTACGTTATGTAAAACGTTATTGTTTTATTTGTTGACGGTGTGTTTTAAGAGCTGATCGCAATGCGCAATTTAATTTCCAACCGCTGACGTCAATTCGTTGTGTGAATTCAAATTGGCCACCTTTGAACAACAAAACCAAAAAACCCTTTTTCTTCAAAGGCCAACATATTTTTCATGGGCATATCCCATGCTATATTTTACAATGAAAATAAATAGAATTCACTTTTCATTATTGCCAAACTTTTCATACGTGCGAGATGTTCCACATTATTAATTATTTACAAAAGTTAAAAACTAGATTATTTTTAGACGAGACGAAAAAAAAGTATGTCTATCACTATTTTTTGAATTCAATTTGAAATTATTCTTAAAGCATGCGTACCATCTGCTCTTTGCTCAGTTTTGGATTTGCAGAGAAAGCACTTTCATGGCAAAATGTTTTCCGTTCGTTTTCAAGTTCATCCGGTTTGAGGAGCGTTTTCGAAAAGTTCCGTCTTCGTGACGGATTAGTGTGCAAGGTTGGCCTAACCGTAGAAATAAAGCTGGCGCGTTTTTAAGTTACTCTCTCGCGCGAACAGAAGTCAGTAACTCCCCGAGGAAACAACATCATCAATTTTCATCTCTCGCATGATCACTCGTGTACCTTGAAACTGCGGCAAAGTTGTGTACCAGCAATAAAGCAAACATTTTTTTCACAGATTGTTCTAGTTTTAAGTTGGGAAGTACAGTATAAAAGATGTTTTGAACAGGCACAAAAATGTCAAATTAAATGCTTCTTTTTAACTTGTTTATTTTTTTATTTCCAGTGTCTTCTTCCTCAGTTCCTGAAAGTAGGGCCACACAATCAAATGGAGAAGAAAGTAAGTTTACAGACTGATCTATAAATTTATTAGTATTGATGCTGGATTGTCAATCCTAAAGTTATTTACATTAATATGCAACATCACCTTCAT
>OFFA01000021.1_pt1 | contig 13447 bp, 10 predicted proteins | sample 1521231 | NCBI WGS metagenome assembly OFFA01 (sample SAMN04272335, study PRJEB24112) | coral metagenome | biome: Coral reef; feature: Shallow seawater; material: Coral tissue | host: Coral | place: China: South China Sea | collected 2014 | reverse complement strand
TCTCTCCCTCCTTCCCTCCCTCCCTCCCTCCAGCAGGATTACGAGTTGAAACTGAGCACAGTCTTAATAATACACGTTAAACTATTACAGTGCTGAATATTGAATTCTCTCCACACCTACCAACTCAGTTCATCACTGTCTAATTGTGGTACAATTTGACCTCTTATTCGATCTTATTCGGTCAGTTTAAGCCCCGCAAATATGCTAATCATTGACCATCTAAGTAATGAATTACATGTAAATCATATTATGTTATGCACGTTGTTGTGTACTGATAAGTTTGTCTTGTTTTTATCCTTACAGGAATCCCAACCTCATCCACCTTGACCACTTTGACTAGCACAACCGGTGAGATTAATATTCAGTGCTTACTTAAATCAAACATACGCCGTGTTCTGTTGCTTTATTGCGTTCTGATTAAATTGACCTGTTCTCATCCACGCAAGCATACCAACCTCATACACGTTAAGTAAAATTACTGTTGAGATTAGCACTAAGTGTCGATTTTTACTGACATGTGTTTCAAAGTAATTATTGACACAGATTGGTATCATGGATGAAAAATCAAAACATCATTTCTTAAAATCAGTTAAAATAAACATATAATCTTGCTTTCCAACGCGAATGCTCGAGTCCGTTTCAGAGCAAAGCAGCGAGCAAAGTACAGGTTCACTACAACTCAAGGCCAACTCAGTATACAACTTTTCTTTTTCGCTTTGCTTGGCCAAATAGAACTGAACCATTTCTATTGAAATCAAAGGAAACGAATTTTCAACAAATTCGTTGTGAAGGAACCGAACGGCAATCGAGAATACGGATCGAAAGCAAGACAATATACAGAAAATTGTTCAGTCCTGGATGCTATTTACGACGCGGAAAAAAGTTTCGAAAACTGGTAGGCTGCGTCAAGTGCTATGTTATTCATATAAAGGTCTGATAATCCAAATGAATAAATGATACAATACAAGCTAAGTTATAGTATAAATGAACAACATTCAATCAAGTAAGGAGAATTCCACAAAAGAATACAGATCTATATCATAACTGCGGATTCTATTTTGTTAAAATGATTGCAAATGCAAGAAAGAGAACTATGGTGTTTACTTTGACCGTAATTTTTTGAAGTAACAACGCCTATCGTGACCGTCACTCGTCTTGATCGGTGTAATTAATGTTAAGGTCGGATCACAACCCGCATCTACCCCTAAACACAGAACAGTATTACCAATATTGTATTCGTATACAAAGCGTTTTTCAGTTTTATAGTATAGTATCTCCTGAAACTGGAACTCATTGCTAATTGTGGCGTCACATCCTCGCTTCTGAAAACACAACATAAACAAAAAAATTTGACAAATTTAAAAAAAATGCAATCTTCCAAGTAACGAAATCTTACAGTAAGTAGCACTTTTTAGTAGTATTGTTTTGTTTCAGTTTTTAGCGCTTTAAATGAGATAAATATACAAGTCGGCAAATCTCATGCAGTCAAAAACTGCATACTCAACCCTATAGGTACCCAGATTCTAGTCAGTTCAGCCTCATGGGGAACTATTTGAGACAAAACAGCTAGCATATCAAAATATATATATTTATATCAGGCCAAGACTGCCAAACCATATGAAAATAGGGCAATGTCGGCCCTTTTTTAGATAGCCAAGTTGGATCAAACCTGGAAGAGACAGGAATTTCAGTATTTAAATATACTATATTTTATGCACCGATACGGTCTTAATTTCTCTGCCTGAGCAACTCCTTTAAGTTATAACTGTTTCCATTCTGCCCAATCACATAGAACCCAGACAATCAGGTGAACCAATCATAAACCCGAGCCAGATTACCCCATCAAGCTCAGGAGGAGCCCCGACAAACGCGATCGAGTGAATCACCAGGTAGCGCAAGTATTGGAAGACAATCGGTCAGCATAATGATGTATCTGGTTCTATGACACTCATTTGAAACTGACCACTTTAAAAATGATAACGTGAAACTAGCTTCAATTGACTCACCTCAAAAGCGACATGGGTGCTGTTGACGACCTTTAGTGCGTATTTATGATTGGTGTTATCACCAAACTCAATGCACTTATTTCCTGTAGCCGTGATATTTATGATCCTAAATCCTTTGAGATAAAAATGTATTATTAGCGAAAAGCTGAAGCAAATTTAATCTTTAAAACTAACAAAATGTCTGTGGAATACAAATACAACAAAATGAAATGGTTCACGATATTCTCTGTTATCCATTTCTGCCGTGAATTTATCTGTCCAGGGTCCTAGCCTGGTAATTGTTATAGAATATTTTACTGACGCCTGATAGGAGCTCAGTAGTGTATAAACAAGAGATTATCATTTCTTGGTAGTAACTCAATACAATCTCAAATCAGCGAAAAACAAAAATCTAATGATCCTTGTATTCATCCAAATTCGTTCAGTCTGTATTTAATTTAACTTGCTGTAATTTTTCTTAGCTTTGTTACAATCTGACCAATCACCGCTCCGCAATTTGGTAGCACAATATTAACGCGGACGATAGTATTATAGCACCCCTTACTTGTTTCATAGAGTTTTGTCGAGCACCCATCTAACTTTGCTTTACACAGTCCTTGGGTACATTTGTGGAGATGAATCTTAAGGAGATTTCCTCCAAAGCAATTATTTTGTAGTCTGTAAAATGATTGCATAGAGATGGTATGCATAGAGAGCTCGACGAGGGGTCTGCTTGGTGTCAACGTACACCTTGATTCCACTTCTACATGGGCCAATAAGAATACCACTGCAGTCTACGGATATAAAAATGCACACCATATGTTTAATATGTACAGTAACCATGGTAACTAAACAATTGATGCCAGTTTTACTCGCTGATTCTGCTTGTAGTACATATACAGCAGAAACATTGTCTGGAATAAAAGCGATTCTATATATGCAGGTTTTATGTGCTGGAAAGACAATAGTAGTGTAGTGAAAATACCTTCGTTAAATTATAAAGGTTAAAACACATAAAATTACCAAACGTTGCAACTCCCTAATCAAAGCATCAAAAGGTTCAACTAATGACTTAGTCATTGATGCTTATATTACTTACTAGAAAGATATGTGTTAAATCCATGTTGTCTCTTTGTATTGAAGTTGCTCTTTTAGATCAAAGCTACGAAGATCTTAACGCTCAGAGCGTCTTTTTATAACGTTTAAGTTTTTAATGTATGTATGTCTTATTTTAATCGCATTTGTTCATGCAATTGATTAAAAATGAAAGGAATTTCATCCTGTATTCATTTCAATAAAAATCTATTACTAACGAAGAGAATATCAGACGCGACATAGTACTTACACATCATCAGCCCCCACATCATGTAGGCGAGAATAATGAAGGGCTTAAGTACTTTTTATCGCACAAATCGGTGGACGAAGAGAGTCTACTTTTTACAAGAAAACCTCAAAAAGAAAGGTCGCGCATAAACCCAGCTTTACATCCAATACTGGGACTCAGTCGTGGTCACAATATAAACACACTGCAAAAACCAAACATATTGGGTCCATTTGGGTCACAATAATTTTACGGATATCTGTATTGAATTTCAAACGCCGTAGAAAAAAGATTCCGTAGGATGGTGTATCAATTTGTTCTTTCCATTGTTACACCCCCGTAAAACCACACCTTATACATGGCTTGAGAAGTCTTTCCCAGATAACTGACTTACTAATCAAAATTACGGTACTGGTTCATCATTAGCCATTCAAAGTTCGCTACAGAATAATTAATTTCAGTTCAGTATCTTTCTGTGACTCAGTCTCGTTAATTACTTAGTTTGTGTATTGGATAACGTCGAAAATCGTTTTTTTCGCCCACTAACCCACTTTGTTCACAGGCGTGAACCGTGAAGTGTGAAGGCACCTGCCGTCGAGTCTCTCAGTAAGATTATTTCTACGGAACTCACGCGAGCCAGGGAAGTGTTTCAGCCATAGACTATTTTCTTTAGGGAGATGGATGTTTGTAATGCATAAGAACATGATGTGTAGTTTGTTTTCTATGCATGCGGTGTTTAATAAAGGAGTCATGTGTTCGCCGAATAACAACACTCTTGTCTAATATTCGTGAAGCGTGCAAAGGAGCGTGCGCATTATTTACGCGCCAGGGGTTGTCTATGCTTCTAACTCTCTTATTTCCAAACCATACACTTTTCAGTATTTTAAAGACAAGAGCAGCTCGGACACTAAGAGAGAGAGAGAGAGAGAGAGAGAGAGAGAGAGCAAAATCTATGTCGTATTTTTACTAAGGACTAAGCGTGGAAAATCCGGAAAAAATACCCGAGTGTACAGAGAACACGACAAATGTTGCCGTTTCTATTTAGAGAAGTGTTACTATTTCAGAAGAATGCTAAAACCCTCCGGCTCTGAGTAGGGGTCTTTTTTACCTTGCTCGCTTGACCGCATCGGCTAATTGTAGATATTCTAACAGGGATCGGAACGTAACAATTTCTGTAAATGAACTCAGCTTACTCAATCTTCTTATTATCTCTCGTTAAGCTTCTATATCTCGAGACCGTTGTCCTAACTTCTGGCTAACCCGAATTTACGTTTACGTAACTAACTCTACCGCTTATCACTTGCACTGCGTCGGCTGCAAGACTGCTGTCACGGTAGCCAAAAAATTGCGGCATCTTCTGCATGTCTTGTTGAATTTATGAACTAGTTTAATTGACTTAATGTCATGGACTTCCGAATTTTTTAAACTTTGAGTTCATCGCGCGTGGACGTAGCACACACAAACAAAAGCCAATTTATTTTCCCTTATTTGATGGGCGTAATTAAGACTCCTGCTCAAATTCACTCAGATCAGAGGAAAGCTTAAGTGAATCTTGAGCAAACAGAGTTACTGGAAAAAAATAATGGAGTTTGTTTAGGCCCGGCCCCGTTAGTTTTTAAACAAAGAGTTGAGTAGAGTACGACAACTCTTTGGGCGGGGTCCCCCTATATTCTAGTTAGTTTCTGTTAGAAACTTGAGATACTTATGGAAAATAAAATCTAACCTAACGTGGAATTACCGGCTTAAGCAAATTATGAATTCGCTACTGTGGATCCCAAGAATATTGATTTAATAAAGTAAAAAAACACACATGCTGAACTTAATTTAAGAGAGGAGTGGGCGGCCGGATGATGAATGCAAATGAATTTAGTTTTATCCTCTTCTTGGTTGGTATTTGACATTTTTTAACCAAATTTTACCAAAACTCCCAAATAAAAACACATAACAGTGTTAGCTTGTTTGCATGTTTGCTCCTTATTTTTTTCCCGGCCTTTTCTTGCCTCGCCTTCTATTTGCTTTCAGTTTCACGGCAGATCACGTATGTAATCTCGGACCGGATGCTTACTAAGTTTAAACGGAACACTTAAACATGGGTGTATAATATACTAGTTAACATGGAATCGAGTACATGTGGCAATTGCTCATTTGTTATGTCTATTTAAGGGTAGAGTGGGCAGCTGGTTATTACAGGCTCTTGACTTATGACAAAACGTACAAAAAATTCGATGTGCAGTATTTTCTAGTCCAGTCGAGCATTATAATGGATGACCGCGTATCAGGAACACATTCTGGAAATGGAGGAGTGACTATACACCGTTCAAATGATCGGAATGACACGGCCCTTAAACATTACTTTACGTGACCGTAAAGGGTGTCCATCAGAAATTACCACCGTCAGTCTTTCAGGACCCTGCCTAGTGGCAAACGGTAAATGTTTACGTATTTCAAATATTTGAAAATAGGCGAAGCCTAAATGCATGCTGACCATGTCCGTTACTAATGTCCAATATGATTTTAGCCTCAGTTATTCCAGCTTCAAGTTGAAAGTAATGCAACTCTTTTGCACGCACCATTTCATGATGCCCAACGAGTTTGCCAAGCAGAAAGGTCTCTGATGAGTCCCTTGGCCGGGACGAAACGAGCTTCGTAAGATTAGCCACGAAATTATCACAATTTATAACTGTCAACTAACTCTATTGTTAATTTCACTCGTGAATTTGTGCTGTCGGGAATCCTTATGCGATAGAAGACTGCTGTCATCATTTTGTTAACGAACGGGATTTTGGGCGCGATGCCCAACGAGTTTGCCAAGCAGAAAGGTCTCTGATAAGTCCCTTGGCCTGGACGAAACGAGCTTCGTAAGACTAGCTACGAAATTATCACAAGTAAATAAAATGTTATCAATTTAGCTTCCGGCCAGTGTGATTTGCTCTGTCTTCCGTTGCTGCTCCTGCTATAGAATAAACGTTTTCTTCTAAATGAAAAACATATTTTCTTTTCAAACTCATCAAAAATCCGATGCTAAGAGCTGCTGCATTTAACTGATGTTAAAATACACAACAATTATCCCTCCTGGCTAGAAATTGATTAATTTGCCGACAAATCATCAGTGTGTGAAAAAAGATTGTTTTATAAGCAAAGTTAGTTTGAAACCCGTTATAACAACGTATAAAAATTCACCATCTTTATTCACTTATCAACGTAGACTAAAATAAAACAACAGAAATATAGCAACTTTATTGCTTCATTAAAATGCACTTGTTTATAATAATTACATTCAAAATTTAAATCGATAAAAGTTTCTTCGTTAAGCACTTGAACTAGTTCACTAGCCTGTCGCGCGAATCGAACTAAGTTACAAATTGAATCTGGCTGCGTCAACATGGTGTTCAATGGACCGGATGATTAAGGTATTTGTAAATATTTAAGCAATTTAAACCTCCCTCGTAATATCATCTAAAAAATATAATCCTTGTAGAAAAAGTAATGGGGAGTAAAATAAAAGACCAGCATAGAAAGAGAAAATTACTGATTACTCTCTCGCGTCTGGGGCCTGTTTCTCGAAAGCCACGGTAATTTAACGGGCCCGAAATCATATTTTGAAATCAAAGTCTCGAGAAAAGGAGGATGTGTTCTGACCTGTAATAGCTAATAACTTTACTGCACCATTTTCAAAACGTTTGATACTCCCATCCTTAACGGAAATCAAAACAGCTTAACGGGCCCGGTAATTACGGGAGAGCTTCGAGAAACGGGCCCCTGTCCCGGACAGCGGCTAATAATCAAGCCTATGTATGTGGTTACTTGACTGGTTTATTCTATGGAGACGACGTTGCCATAGCAGTTCTGCAATTCTGTGTTGGATATGAGCAGACGCGCATAAGAGCTTCATCAAAGCTTGGTCAAATAAACGTTGGCTCATTTTGCCATATTTGCTGGGCGTACTTAAAGTGTATATGAAAGATTTTTTTTGTTATTTGCTCGATAAAATCTCCCCACTGTACTGATAAAAATAGCAAAAAAAAATTGATAGCGATTTTCCTTCCTCGTGTTTTGATGTATCAAAAACGTGAAATTTCACTACCGGTGAGGTACAAAACCGCGAGACAAAAAACAGGAGACTGGGAATGATTGTGACGTCATTTCAGGACTTAACGCTTCGCGGAAAACAGATTTCTCAGTCATTTTCTTATTGTGAGCTAATAAATTCGCCAAGAAGTGGTACAAAAGTGCGTTGTTTATAAGAAAAATTTCGAAAAAATCTGTTTTCCCAGAAACTTCAAGTCCTGAAATGACGTCACAATCATTCCCAGTCTCCTGTTTCTGGTCTTATGGTTTTGTACCCCACTGGAGGTGAAATTTCACGGTTTTGGTATCCTTATCAGTACATTGTGGAGATTTTATCGAGCAAATAAAAACAAATCTGTCATATTTACACTTTCAGACTCCTGCTCAAGTCTAGATTCCCAAACAGTTCTTTACAGCAATTCTCTCAGATCATGCAGGAAGGCTTAAATGAATCTAGGGCAAACAGGGCCACAGGTAAAAAGGACTTATAGGAAATTTTTTGCCCTGTTGTTTTTCTGGGAAGGGTTAAGCCGAATACAACGGACCGTGTTTCAGTGTTGGTAACTTAAGATGCTTACGGAAAATAAAATCTAACCTAACGTGGAACTACCCAATGCTCTACTGTGGAGATTTAATAAAGGAAAAAGTAGCACACACGTTGGCTAAGATTGGAGTGGGCGGTCGAATGCTTAATGCAAATGAATATAATTTTGTCCCTTTCTTGGCCAATGTTTTACATTTTTCAACCTAAAATTTCCAAGAAATTACACATAAAAGTGTTAGTTTGTTTTCTTGCATGTTTGCTTACTATTTTTTTCCCGGCCTTTTCTTGCCTCGCCTACTATTTACTGTCAGTTTCACGGCGAGATTATGTATGCAATCTCGGACCGGATGCTTAAGTTTAAACGGAACACTTAAACATGCATGGGTGTATAATATACTAGTTAACATGGCACCGGGTACATGCAGCAATAGTTGAGTTTTCTTGCGCAATATTGAGTCTTTTGAAGGGTAGAGTGGGCGGCAGGATATCACAAGCCCTTGACTTGTGACAAAACGTGCAAAAATTCAGAGTGCAGTATTTGCTAGGTCAGTCAAGCATGGCAATGAATAATCACGGTTATCAAGACAATGTTCTGGAAAGGGAGGGGAGACCATAAATGATCGGAATTACGCGGCCCTCAAACATACTTTATGTGACCGTAAGGGTGTTCATCTTTTTAAGAATTCACTAAGAAATGTTATCGCCGTCAGTCTTTCTGAACCCCACTTACCTAATGACAGTCGGTAAATGTTGACGTATTTCAAATATTTCAAAAGAGGCGAAGCTTAAATCCATGCCGGTCATCTCCATTCATGATGTCCAATATGACTTTGGCCTTAATTTTACTCCAGTTTCAAGTTGAAAGTAAAGAAACGCTTTTGCACAAGGCACTTCATAATAAGTAACTTTAATACTGAAATGTTATTAATTTTAAATAAATTTAATGCTTCTAGAAAAACTAATGGGGAAGTAAATAAAAGACCGCAATCGTTAGTGAGACAACACATAAGTATTTACGGTAGCAGATCGTGACATACACAGTATTAAAGCATGTTTTATCACCCTGACGTTTGCGTGATTTCAGAACGTGGAGCCCACTCCCCTCCCCTCCCCCCTCGGGGGAAGCCCTCAGTTGCATTTCCATGCTAATTGTTTTTGTTAAACGATCACCATGTCGACAATAATTAAAACCATGAAGTACATCGTTCTCACCGTTAATTACACCGTACGTCCGTTACACAATGGATCACCTAGTGAAGCACAACTAAAATAACAAAGCGTCACTTCGAATAATCTGACGATTACAAAATCGAGGCCAGTTTTGAAAATCGGGATCCCGCTGCATTGTCTGTACCCGGGTTGCACTCGTCCTGGTCATGGGAATTACAAGACGAGGATGGCTCGATCTCACGATTGGCGACCAGCCGATCCTGACTGATTAGCTGATTTAGAGATGAGCTGTGTAGCAATTTCGGATGTGAGAGAAAAAATATTAGCTTTAAAAATGTCAATGTAAAACAGTAAGACTTAAGCTAAACGATATTTTGGTTCTCATTATAGGTTGGAATGCACGTATGTATAGGGGCGTATAAGATCAGTTACTGTTGTAAAGGGGTTTAACTATCTTCTCGGTCAACAAATTGAGCCCCCTGTGATTTGACCGCTTTTAAGTGGGTAAACAAATGTTATACGCGTGAAATAAGGAAATCATTACCCGCCCGTTTTGTCCAAATTCTTATAATACGTCTAATAAAATGGGTGGCATATTACGAGCATTTGACTACCGTGTAATGTATAATGGTTGACGAATTGCGCCCAAAATCTCTGCCACTGTTTATTGTATGGAGACGAAGTTGCCATAGCAATTCTGTAATTCTCACGGTTTTGGACGACTTCAGCAGACGCGTTAACGTTTATCGATCACAGTGACGTTAAGCTTGTAATGATCAAAGCTTAATCGTGTAGGATTATTTGAATCACAAAGATCGATTTGCAGGTGAATTTAGTTTGCAATATCATAGGTGCCAAATTATTTCTAAATTTTGGATCAATCATGAGACGAGCCGGCGATTATCTGCGCCTGAAGGGTGATCGCAGGAGAGGGAAGCGCTCCGGACGAGGCATGAAGTGGCAAGGAGAGAAAAGAGAGGCCGGATAAGCCCAATCCATAACGGCAAGCAACGTTCGTCTTACGGATTTCATCTCTACCAATGCATAACACAATCGCGTGTGGCTAAGTTTCTTCACGTACAGTATGGTGAACTCGACCAAGTTCAGATCGATTTGGGCTGCAACAGTACGGTTGAATGTAGCTGGAAATACAAGTCGCACTCGTCTCTTCTTTTCTGAGCGTGTTACGAAAATTTGACTCGTGTTGAAGGGACACTCATAGCTCCTCGGATGAAATGTTAGTAAAGACATACTTGAGCATTGATGATAATGTGTCGCGTGCTATCATGCATACATGATTTTACTTGCATTTGAAGTTGTAAAGTGTTCTATGAAAATGTTTTTTTTTTTGACGGAGACCCAAATGTGTATTTTTTGTTGACTGGTAGACGGTCCGTGAGTGGGTCTGGGAGCTAAGCTTACAAACAGAAAAATAAGCTTTGTTTATCTACGGTTTCCAACACCACAGCTCATTGATTTTAGCAGACGAACAATATTATTGTACGATAATTGCATGGTTACGGTATAATTTAACACACAGAAAGAGAAAGGATCGCTACAAAACACTTCACACAGTTATATTTTATACGAGACATAAAGTTACAAACCAATGGATTTATCAGTACGGCAGGTGGGAAAGTTACAATTACAGAGGAGTGATTTCTGGCAATCAATTCACCAATAAACTAGCTTTAGCCCCGTACTAAAAATTTAGTCACTACTGAGAAAACTCACAGTAAACATCGATGTCTCCATTGGAATATGCCACAAAATCGCTCTATAGGTCTCTTAATTATAGCTTTTCCAAACAGTCGGTCTCTGCCGATACGTAACAATAATCACCTCTACTAGCTAGCTGAGTCCTTATATACAACTACTATGTCTCGTGCAACTTTCTGGAAGCTTACAAAACAACATTAGTGGAGCATTACAGTGATTAGTAGAATTAGTAACTTAGTAACTTGCTTGGAGACTTAATACATGTACTTAAAAGCAAGCCACTCATTTCCTGGTAAAGAATTTTCTGGAACAAAACACGGATAAAGTCGTATAACCTTTAGGAGATGGATAATGTGCCAGTGTATCACTTTTTTGTTATATCGCTGGGCCTTTCTGCTTAACATTTATTCACCGCAGTGGAGATGAATGATCGTGATTATTTCAGCACCTGCCGGAAGGAAATGATCCTTATGATAGACACAAATAAGTTTTCACCATTTCCTTTAGAATCTTATAGGGACAATAGCCAATTTATGTAGAATAATATACTAACACCATCTTACCTTGCTTTATAGTCAGGGCCCTAAAGGGGTTTTGAGCTCCTGGGCTCTGGGCCTTAAAACTCAGGGCTCCGGAGGGTCCGCGCGCCATGGCATTTACTTTTAGATTCCAGGCTCCACTGTTCTAGTATACCTCGGTGTCAATGTTAACCCACAATGACTTCAGGGAACATGCAGGCGAAATTAACAATTGAACGCTTCACCTCCTTTGTTGGTCTTTCTTTTCAAGGGTAATCAGAAAACGTAATAGATAAAAGTAAACTAATTGTCGCATTTGCATTCCCTCTGCTGTTAGCCCCTCTGCCGCAGCTCAGCCTGTCGTTTGTGCTTGCCGCTTGGTTTTGCCCTTAAGACCGCATGTCTTTTTTACCCTAATGTCCACTTTTCAAAGAGTTTTAAAATCAAGTCGATTCGAAAATTCTGCTATACCGAGGGAGGTTAGGGGCAGGAACGGAAGTTCAAATAAACACATCTTTGATGCGAGAGCTGCGAGCAAAGGAGGCTTTATGTTTAATGTGACATTCCTTTTCAAGTTCAAAAAAGTATTTCGCATGAACCACTCTTAAATTAATTGCAGGTTAGTTCTTTGATGTACCTTTATCATAATGATCTATCACCGCTTTCCTTCTGATAAATCTTTTAAACCAGCAGTCAAATCCATAATTACTCAACAAGGATTTCAAAATTCTAACGACCTCATTACTCCAGAACTAATATCAAAAAGTTTTCTATACCTTTTCAAGGACCTAAAATATGGAACTCCTTACCCACATGTATAAAAGCAGCTTCAAGTTTTCACTCTTTCAAACAAATAATGAAATCATTTCTAATAGGTAAGCAAAATACAGCAATTCACTCCTAGTTTGAAATAGAAATGTAGTTATGACGCCTTTTTATGCATACTTCGACTGTTAATTTAACATTATAAGGAGGAGACCTCAACCATATAATATGCTCTTAAGCTTCTTCGAGATCTCCTTGCTACTTTTAATTTTTAAGTGGCGAAATAAATAAATAGTTCCATTTTGCTATTATGTTAATTATCACAAAAATTTACTTTGAAAGCAGCTATGTTCGTCCCCAGAGGGCACAATCCTTTTGGTAAAGTACCAAGAATCACAAACTCTGGACAGGTCCAACAGTGAAAGTCTGGACTTCCTGTAAAATTTGACAAATCTGATTGGCTGCTATTATGACACAAATACTTTGCAATTTACACATGCTCCAAAAAGTAAGCCAGCCATAGATCCAAATTCCAAGAAATATTCATGGTATAGGGGAACAAGAATGGGAAATATAAAACTCCAAAGAATTGCAATAAATTAATTAGTCGCCTGTGACACCCAGGCACTTCTAGAACACAGCCCTGAATGGGCTGTGCAGCTTAATGCTTGTGTTGAATAATGCTGTCATTGTTTACAAAATTTATTTCTTTTTTTCTGCAGCTTCTTCTGGAACATTTAGAATGTTTAGTAGCACGACACGAAAGATCCTTGAGAATGACAGTTGTCAAGCGACAAGCCGCTACCACTGGAGGTGTGTCATCTGAAGTGGAAGTTCTCAAGGCCCTGAAATCCCTGTTTGAGCATCACAAAGCTCTGGATGAAAAGGTAGGCATTGCCTATTATTCTGGAAAAAAGTTTTATAAATTGGCTGTGGGGGACTCTGCAGCCCAGGGATTAGAGTGTTTTTGACTCAGGATTGCATAGTCTGATTAAAGCATACATGTAGGTTGGGTCACTGTGTTGTCTTTACAGATAAGCCACACCTTTCTACTCAAAATTTTCCCAAAAAATCAGGGGTGTGGCTTATCTGCAAGATGATCTGAACAATGTGCCATAAACTTTCATAAACTAACACTTTCCATCACAGATTTGAAGTTAATAATAAAGCAAAGTAATCAGAACAAGTAATATCATAGTACGCATGGATGATTGCCTTTACAACTTTGGTGGCTCCTAAAGGAGCCATTTTTGTTGATAATCACAAGCTTACATTTCTTGGTGCTAAATTGTATTAAACGTTCATTTAAAACTCTTTTAGCCAGTTTAAGGTTACCATTGTAACTCATTCTATAGCA
>OFFA01000020.1_pt1 | contig 13582 bp, 5 predicted proteins | sample 1521231 | NCBI WGS metagenome assembly OFFA01 (sample SAMN04272335, study PRJEB24112) | coral metagenome | biome: Coral reef; feature: Shallow seawater; material: Coral tissue | host: Coral | place: China: South China Sea | collected 2014 | reverse complement strand
AGCGGGGGCATATTTCGTCACGCGTTTAGGCCAATCGCGCGCGCTGAAAATTATTATATGGATTTAAACAATGGTAACATAAGTTTGCCATACGAAAAAAAAGTCCACATTCCGAAAAACCTAAAGGTAAGATGGTTTAGATTATATGCATTTTAACGAAAACTTTGACACCAGACACCTGGGTGACAGTGCAGTTCGAAAATTTAACTCAGTCCCCTTCCCCCGTCCAACTTTATAATTTCCGTTCAATCAAAAAATGATGATAATGTTCATAACTGCTTCACGTTGCACACACCTTTCAATCATAGATTTTATTTCAGGATAAAATCTTGTAATGGGTTTCTACAATATAAATCAACTTATCACTAATAGCTACTAAGTACGTTCTACAAACAGAAATCAAGTTTTGGTTGCTCTTTTTCGTGGAACAACCTTGTTGCATGACAATCTATTGTAATGATTATCTACATTCAAACCCTAAATAACAGTAACAATAAACCAAAAACCATCCTTGGTATAATCTAAAATACTGCCTTTGTACACGGCCCTTTTTCTGTGTTTCTTTAATTCATAACCACACCAACCTAGTTTTCCAAGTATAAACAATCTGTTCACATGGATATTACACAAAACCCCAGAAACTTACAAAACCCAAATCTCCCAAAAAGTAATATCACGAGCGACTGAACGCGATGAACACCGAAAAAAGAATAAATTTATAAATTATGAATGAACGCAAACCATTTACAGCTCTTTCAAAAATTTTGACTCAGTCAGAAAAATATAAATCTCGAAAAGAAAAACTAGTGAAATCTTCTTTTTCAACGGTTAAAAATGCCACATGTATATATTTATATGTTTGCCAGGGGGTTCAAAATGTAGGAAACAGCTGTATATGCATATAATGATCAATATCAGTAATACAAAATCAATAAACCCAGTCTGCTCTCGTTTTCCGTACAACTGTATTCAGGAAGTTCTGACTAATTGTTAAAGGAGCCTAGCCGAACAGTAAAACCTCAAAGTCCTAAGTCCCAGATGAGATACACCAACAAAGGATTCAAGAAGATCTAGATCCACGAAAAATAAATACCCAATGATAATACAACTGGAAATAGCGGATTTCTTGGTTCACGCGAAACACTGTTCCCCTTGGGTCCAGTCATTAAGTACTTAAAGATGTCAATCACATAAACTCAGGGCCCGGTTGCATAGAAATACTTAAAAGATTACGTGAGATTTTCTGCAGCCATTCCCTGTGTTCTAAAGGACTTTATCCAGTGCTTTTAAGGATTGATCAAGAGAAAATGTGCTAAAGAACACTGTAAAAAACTTTGAAAACATCCACCGGAACGCAGAAAACAGTTGCAGAAAATTCCCCGTAATGAGCGTAATCTTAAGTACTTTTATGCAACCGGGCCCAGGGCATTTAAATATCACCGAAAAGCTTTGAATAATGAAGCGAGTAACAACAATAGACGTCCTTGGAGTCGTAACCCAAAAGATAGGAAATTAACTGATATTAATGGAAAATTAATAGAAGTATTTAATCAATAAAAATACCGTATATGATTTACTCGATTGAGCCCACCAAGATTAATTACCAAATAAAATACTGTTGGTGGCAATAATTTTATGAAACTAAAAGCACCAAAACTTTTCCATTGAACAGTTCTTTTCAGTTTGAAAAAAAAAAATCATTGAATAAAACATGGCGCTAAATGTAGTAAATATGGTAAACGAAGATATTCAATGAAATATTCAATGTCATTTTCTATCTTATTTTCTTATGTAAAACCCATCCTTCGGGTAAAACGGAAGGAGCTTTTTCTCGCTCTTTAGCCGGTTAGTTTGGGTGAGGTATTCACCCAGCGCTTCCCTACAGTAGCTCTCAATAACCTTTACGGAAGCCTTACCAGTGGCCTCCTTTACAGATTGAACTACCCTCTCGTACTTTTGAAGAGTCTACTATTTTCAGTTCGCATATACCGATGAAATCCCTGAGGGTGTTTCTAGCGACATCAAAAATCCTCATGGCCTCCGCTAGAGAGCACCCCTTTTCATTCATGATACTTAATGTGCCCATGTATCTCTCGTGTATCCCTTCGAGATTTGATGCTTTGACCAAACCTGTATAATAGAAACAAAAGGGAACATCAAACTTAGAGTTTATTTTCATTAGTTTGCCCAATCAGATATTACGGGGGGGCAGCTCTAACAAATAGTGTTTGAGCAGGCCGTGATTAAATAGAAATCTTCCCCAAAATCTGTTATATCGTCCCGAATACAGTAAACACCCGCATATAAGAACACATGGATTAATTATATAAGAACATCAGGCTGAAATTTTGAAAATAAAGCACCATTTTTATAAGAACAAAATCAGCCTGGAAATATGAAATGTTCTTATAAAATGGATAAGACATTCAAAAAAATTTTGATCATACAGAAGCCCGGCTGCCAGATAACTAGAGCTCATCAGCAGTGATGCTGTTTTGCATTTGCTTTTAGCTTTTTTCCCTTCAAATGATCTAGTTACTTGTAGGGAGACATACAGTACTGTGCTATTCTTAATACGCCTCGATTCCAACAACAAAATTTAAGAACAATTTAAGAACACCTTCAGGCTGATTTTTCACTAAGCACCCGATAATTAAGAACCTGATCAGCCTGATCTCCAAAATCATGTGTTCTTATATGCGGGTGTTTACTGTATTTGAGAGTACTTCCCGTAAATATCTCAAAATTCCCGAAATTTCAATTTCATTTCTTCATTTCTCCCGGAAAATTTTCCAAGTCTCCCGATTCCCGGCAAAATCTTCAGATTCCCGGAACAATTTTGGCTTTCTCCCGAAACAGCGTCTGTCAGAGTTGTCACCCCCGTATATATTTGCAAAAGAAGTTCTTTCGGCGAACTATCTTTGACGAACTATGATAGTATTTGTTGAGGATGCAACGTATTCCAACACACCTCTGACACTCTTTGAGCCCTTCTTTTTTGGCTTCTCTGTTGGCTTATCTTTCTCCTCCTCTCCGCTTGATACCTCCTCAGGGTCCTCTTCATCATCCTGGTCCTCTTGGTCCATGTCTAACTCTTCACTTTCCTCGTTTTGGGCACGAAGGGCTGCCCCTATAAAGCCAAAACAGCCCCTTATTATAACTAGAATTGTATTTTTTGACTGACAAAAACCACAAATATTAACCCTTTGACTTCTAAGCGCGCATTTGAGCGCTCTGAGGGGTCATACACTTTGTTCCATTTGTGACGTCATCAATTCAAACGTCAGATGGTATTCTTGATAAGCATGCAATAGAGCTTGGAAAGACATATCTTCATGACACTTTTTTCGGGGAATCCATCGCATTCTGATGGCGCAAATCGAAAAACGTAAAGCAAGGCTGATCGGACTGCGTAGAAATGGTCCATTGTACCAATAAACGATCAAGTTTCCATCTAAAAGCTTTACCACTAATTAACACTCAACTTTTTACGGCAGCCAGAAAGGTTATGGAGAGCAAAAAGTAACGAGAGTGAGAGAGCCAAAAAAAGGGAGAGGAAAAGGGCAATAAAAAAATTGGAACTGATACAGCAAAAAAAAGTCCAAATTTTGGCTTATGCGCATGCGCCAAAGTAAAAAATTGTATATTTTTGTACCTAATCTTGAAGAAAACTTTTCTTTCTTTAAGAAAATCGTTTTTTTAGCACATTTGGGGCAAATTTGGCTTCACGGTGGCCCAAAAACCGGTAAAACGGTATTTTTTGCGGTAATTTCGGGTGTCAAAGGGTTAACTACAGTTTACAACAAAAGATTTATACACGCCGCGTCTCAAATAACCCAACGAACCACCGAACTGTAGTCGACAGTCGACCTATACCTATGCGCTTTACTGAATCACCTGGTGTTTTATGTGGTTTTTAATTTTTCGATTTCCTGGCAGACCGAATACAATTCCCATATCCCGTGCCAAAATTTTAATCCTGCTTTCCGGAGAGCATTAAAATCCCGAATCCCGTTAAAATAGTTTGCTTTTTCCCCCGAATCCCGACTGTATTTTGGTCAAATCCCGTATACCAAAAAAGGACTCCGTTGACCAGTATCACATGCTCATAGAGATTTTGTGCTTTTTCAAAGTTGACTGCTGACCAGGTTTTGGCTTTTCATTGGATCGTAGGCTCGAATATTTTCCCTAATTAGTAGAACAAGCTAAAAGTCCGGAGCTTCGCTTTTAGCCTTGACTAAATCTATTAAATACAACACCTTGAAGATCTTCGATGCGCTTATTTAAAGCAGCTACAGTTTCCTGGTGTTCCTTTTCTTTTTTCTGGTGTAGCTCTTCCATCCTTTTCATTCGTGCCAATATTTCCTTCATTTCGCTGTTTTCGTCTTTTTTCTTTTTTTTCTTAGTTTCTTCGGACCTGTAAATGGAATCCAAAAAAGATTTCATCAATTCACACAATTCCAAAAACAAAAGCCTTGAAGTCAAAGACCTCAAGCGTATTTTTTGACAACTGTTTGACAAGTTTTTGATTAGTTTGATGACTTCCAATTTAACAGATTTTCAAATTTTCAAATCAAGGACAGTTTAAATGCGCAACGCGCTGGTCTGGGAGCGGTCAGTTGGTGCGACGACGCAAACTTTTATTCAATTTTGAGGGATATTTGACTTCGTATTGATGCTAGACTACGAGCATTCCCTATTTTTTCTTAGAGTCCGTCGAGTGGAGCTTAAATGACAGCATGCGAAAAAAAGCGGCCGCGCGAAAACTGGAGGCGAAGCGGGAATCTCGCCTCCAGTTTTCGCTCGGCCGCTCTTTTGCGCCCGCTCACGGACTCTAAGAAAAAATTAGGGACTGATGCAAAATATATTGATGCAAAATTTGATTACAACCAACCAACGAATGACCGAGCGGTTTAATTTCCGAAGATTTATCGGTTCCAGTCTTCGCGCTACCTGACCGAACATTATTTATTTGCTCCCAGACTAGTGCGTCGCGCATTTGAAATTTAAAATGGCCAACACCAAACAAAAGGAAAATAATCTTTTCTCCAAACATGAAGTGAGGGTTCCCTGTGAAGTCAGCGTCGACTCGTCGAAAACGAGAGCGGGTGAAAAAGTCGGACGCGCGAAAACTGGCGGCGAAGCGGAAAGGAAAAATTCGTCCCGCCTCGCCCCCCCTCTTCACTCGGCGGACTCTTAGGAAAAAAAAAGGAACAGCTTGTAATGTTAAGTCAGCGCGTTACACATGAGCAAACACGAGATCGTTCTGACGGTAAATAAATTAAAACTTGCCAAGCTTTTTAGTCGAATTTGACTCTTTTACTTAAACTAATCAAAAACGTATCAAAAAGATGTCCAAAACTTAGCCGGGTGGCTGCTCTTTCAAGTGCGCCTTTCAATGTTTTAAAAAGGTAACGCCCCCTCCCTCAAGAAATTATTTAGGTCAATACCATAAAGAATACCTCGCAGTGTACAAGATGCCGGGGTGTGACGGAGCTTTATATTGCAAATATAACAAAATGCACGAGCAAGAAAAAATTCCTGCAATCAAAATTTTCTACCCCCCTCCCTTCAAAGAATGCGTTTTTACAAAATCGCTCCCATGTGTCTCATCTCCCCGCTCTTGGGGAGTGAGGATGAAAGACACTGGAAGATTTCACGCAAAAACAAGGCCTAAAACGGCAGAAAGATGTTCTCAAGCAATGCAAATTAAAAAAATAATAAATATAACTGGGCCGAAGACAATGTGGGAAATTGTATAGAGAACCACGTCAAAAAATAGAACTGATTGATGTCTCTCCATCCACGTACAAATAACTTCTATCGGTCTTTCGAAATAAATATTTAATGAGGGATCCACTGTAATTGGCTATGCTGAAGTGGTCTCCCTGCCTAATTATTATACGTTTGGTAAAGTATTCTGTTTGCATTTCTTCTTTATTTATTTACATACCGATTTCATTTTAGTTGGGCGAAGCTAAATAAATAAAAAACTCTCCGTTCACGTGCAACTTTTGAAAACATGTTTTTGCTAGCGTTTAAAAACAGCAAAATTTTCAGGTTTGCGCCGCGCTATATTACTTGTATACGAGTGTGAAATATCACTAAAGAAACTTACTTGCCGTCGGTTTTCGCCCTTCGTTTTGACATCTTCATGTCCTTTTCGGGAGTCTCCGCATCCAAGATTGAGTCGACGAGGCTGGAGTTAGCACAGTTGCAAACTTGGACAGATTCTGCGCAAAATTTGCATTTATATGGGCAATCGATCAAAGTGTGTCCATCTGAAAGCCCACAAATCATGCATCTCCGTAGTCTTGCAGCCATGATGTATACCAATACACTAACGTCCACAAACATAAAACCTACAACGTAGCTTTATATACTATACGTTCTATTCTTTCAACCCGTAGGCGCGACGTCATAGAGCGTGGGAAAACTACTTATTGCCAGATTACCGAAAATCTATTTTATACAATATCTCCGGGAATATCTACACCTCTAGTGCCGACTGGTCACGTACTTTTTTAATAACTTTCTATAAGCACACTTCGTTTTTCTTATTTTCCATGTCGTTTTTCATACAAAAAAAAAAACATTGAAAAAGCCAAGTGCGTTCATACCTTTGTAAAAAATGAATTCTCACTGTCCAATTTCATTCAATTTGTCTACATATCTGTTCAAATGTTATTAGTCTCCAGTGGGGCACCTCTGGCCGGGGCGGATTGATCTCGATCGTTCTTAATTTGTAAAAATGCAAGCCTTTCCGCAGTGGATTATCGCGCCTCTTATAAAACATGAACTCCACGGAAACGTGCCAGGCCAGGCCGCATTGCATATTAGCATTTAGAAGGAGGAGGACGGGAGAAAGCGCGAAACGAGAAGCGCAATCGGGGATTGGACGAGGGAAGGCCAGCAAGGACGCAATTGTTTTTTTTATGTACACCACAACTGTGTCCATCTGAAAGCCCACAAATCATGCATCTCTTCATTAAGACACCACCGTCTGGATGTTTTCGCGAGTGATTTTTAAAGTCGCAACCGGAAATCTCGTGAAAACAGTTACCTTTCCAACTCGCTAAAAGTTAAGCGAGTCGGCAAACTTCAATGGAATTATCATTAAACTTAAGCCACCAAACGAGGTGGCTTAAGCAAGTTGGCAATTAATTTCGGCAAATTATAGGAGGTGCTTATGGTCAAACACTTACGTTGTCAAATCAGAAAAAGAACACACGTCCTATTTTTGTACCTCGTCCCGGGCGCCTAGTCATGTGTGCAAGCAAAAAAATATATTGTGCTGATTGTGTGTTTCCACACACCGGCGCGTAACAAGAAAAATATTTCGAATTTCGTAAAAGCCTCACACCCTTTGTGCGCTCATATGTAAGGAATATTCTGGCTAAGTTTCGTGAAAATCCGACAAATCTACGTACTCAAGTAAAAATAAAAAGAAATTAACAGTTTTCTCACCTCATTTAAGGGCGTGTCAATGTGGTCATGCCGCCGACCAATGAATGCCATATAGAAACCCATGCAAGGATAGTCTTTGCAACATTGCAGCAAATTTACAGGCTTTTTTCTATAACGTATTTGAACTTTTTGCCAAGCAATTTTGATTCGACGCACCGCGATATTTAAATCACATTAATTAGAGATTCACATGGAGTTTTGCTCGCGAAATTATCAACAGGCTGCTGGTTCCCAACCAGGATTTTGACACTTTTAAACTCGAATGCTTTCTCTATCTAAATAGCCAAAAAAATTGTCTTTAGAAAATTTTGACCACATTTTTTTAACAGTAACCTTAACTAAGTACTAAGAGGGCGAAATGACGAAAACAATGTAGCGTCCTTGTTTCACGATCGCCTTTACGGACAAGTATAGGTGGACTTTTGCCAAACTGACCACAGGGAAGACCTTAGAGTTGTAACATAAATGACAAATTCCAGATATCGATAACCTGGAGGAAACGAGGTTGCTTCAAAGACTCTGATTTTTCCGAGATCTTCGCCTTTCGAAATCGAATCAAACACGAGGTACCCGAAATGCCCAATTATTTCCGTGAAGTTCTTGGACCCGTTATATTTGGAAACAGCAGAAGAGACAAACTGCGTACAATAAATTGGTTACAGCAACGGAGACTTTTAAAAAGGGGAGTAAACTGTGTGAATTGCAGACACCCAATGCGGCTCAGGGCCCATCGGCAAAATGGCGACGGATACATTTGGTGAGTGTTTCCAATATGCTTGCTAAGTTACCATTATTGTTATTATCAAACTGTATAAAAAATAACAGTAAGTGTTGATTTACATGGGTAGAAATGTTTTGCTTCCAAAATCGAATACAGTACTAAACATGGACAGATTGCTATCGTGAAACCGCTGACTGCAAACCACGGTTTGCCGTTTGCGGTATGATGGTCAAAACTCGATCTTAAGGTCTAAAAAACACTTTTAAAAACAACATGATGCCAGGGAGATCGTTTCATTTTTTATAGAAGTAATATGAAAGCGTTGGGAATTGAAATTATTTGAAATTACTTTTTCCTATTGGTTGGAGCTATACAAGTGAGCTATTGTTCATGCTCTAGATCTATCGTTTATTTAGTACTACATTCCTATTTGGATCAATCATTTAAAATCATTAATTTTTAATCATTAATAAAATGTTCCCTTAAACCTGCATGTAATTGTATATCTAGCTACTAAACACTTTGGTGGTTAAATTAAAACTTCACTTTGGAGACCCGGCGTTTTTTCAAAGCCCAGCGCTTAATCTAATTTAATAATAACTTAAACGATTCAATTTGAACTTAAAATTCGCGGGTGGTAGCACTGGTAAATAGCCTGCTCCCATATTTGTTTTCATTCTATCGTTCACTTCAATTTTAGCTGCAAAATTATTTTCAAAATAACGTTTCGATAAAAAAGAATTCGATAATATGAACATTTGGGCATGTCCCCTTGGTCCGTATTAACGAGGTTCCACTGTAGGTCCAAAAAGTTGTATTTCCTCAAATGTGGAATTATAATGTTTTAGGGTGCAAAAACCTTGGGGTAAATCGCTTACTTCTAGAACGAGGTCTAGCCGTACAAACGTGAACAAACGTACAAACGTACTGACGGCAGTGGTCACGCGATTTCTTGACGTTCGCGGTTCGCGGGAAATGTTCGCGGGAAATGTCGATAGGGGTGGGGTTATGAGTTGGGGTGGGGTATACAAAAGTGACCGATATGATTACGGAAGTGTATAGGTTTCAGTTGAAAACACTACGGGGCCACACGTTAGTCATTACAGAAACCGTCGATCATGATTACTATTTTCATTTGCAGGAAATGTAACCGTTGTCAACGTACCTTGTCAGTGAGGGCAGATTCGTTTTTCTCTGGAAGCAGAATCTCTCTAGGGCGGCACGTACATTTTCTTTGGAAATGGTCACAGAAGGATTCCTTAAAAATTATGGAAACTGAAGGTGTAGCATCACGGAAGATATTGGTAAAGTTTTCACGAAAGTGCCGGGAGGTAGCATGGGATGCTCTGCTACGTCACCCAATCCCCCAGCTAGGCGGACCTGGTGTCACTGTGCAAATTGACGAATCGAAATTTAATCACAAGTCTAAGGTAAGTAAACGTATAAAAACTGGAATGGAAAAGATTGAAACGGATTGGAAATGACAATTTTGAAAGACAAAAATGCAATTTTTTTTCCAAAGCAAAAGACCTTATGCATGATGACGTAGAACAATGCTTACAGCTCGAACGTGCATTGTGGTAGTTGTAGTCACGAACGAATCCAATATGGCGTCGTATTTCTTCGAAGAGGGAAATTTAAATCTGTTAAATGAAAGCAATGCTGACACGTTACAAACAACAATCCTGCTATCTTGGGCCCCTGAGGGACGTAGAAATAGAGGAAGGAGGAAGGAGGAGACTTGGCGAAGAACAGCGGAGAAAGCACTCGACCGCGTAAAAGTGTGTTCGGCCCTATACCTACTTAGGGTGATGGTCTTAAGTTAAGTTAAGTCAAGTCAATACTGACATGTGTTGCGGCTCGGGAGATTTGTTTGGGCTTTCAGATAGGTCAAATGAAGCTATTACTTTACTATTTTCCCCACTACTGGCCGCCATCTTGGGTTTGAGCGTGACTACAACTACCATACTGCTTTAGGGTCTATTTGTACGCGACAAAAACTTAAAATGAATCAAAACAACTTTTCATTCCTTATGGTACCACAAGCATATCTGGCAAACAAGATTTCTCGAGATTCCTTAAAACAAACCACTTTTAAAACCATTCTCTGTTACTCCGGAGAGTTGGCCGCTTTGCTGAACTCCGCCTTTTTACCTTGTTTGTTTTTTTTTTTTTACGCGACGAAAGCGGCTTCTTGGCACAGGCTCCACGCCGCTACGGCTTCTTCTAAGACATCTGCGTTGTTTGATCTTATCTGCAGCCTATATGATAATTTGCTTTCCTCCTTTTTTATTGATATCTTAGTCGATATTTGCGCGCCAAAGATAAAGACATACAGAGAGACTACATAACCGTTTGATTAAATCTACAATAAGACATTATTTATTTATTTCCTCCAGTTTCATCGGGGACGCCGCGCTAGAACAGAGAGATGGGTACTGGGGTTGTTCGATACACAGTATGTACCAGCTCGACCTTACTTACAGCTAGTAAGGCGCCGTAATGCGGCTACACTGTTGCCAATAATTCAGCGAAGAGTACAACTTGGTACCACCTTGCACACCGACGAGTGGGCAGCTTATCGGCAGCTACAACGACGATTGGGATTGCTCCATCGAGCGGTCAACCACTCTCTACACTTCGTTGATCCGGCGACTGGCGTGCACACGCAACACGCTGAAAGTAATTGGTGTGCAGCCAAAGAAAAGTTCAAACACATGAAGGGAAACACCAATCCAAACTTTCTGTTGGAGTACCTTCAAGAATTCATGTGGAGAAGGTGGTATGGGGATCCTCACCCAAATGGATGCTTCCACAGATTACTACAGGACATTGCTGAACAATATCCACTTTAATAAAGCTAAACGCTTCGATATATTCTATCAGAAAGCCGTAAGGGATTGATACGTCTAAGATTCCTTTGTGCTCTTGAAAACATTCTTCTGGATATTAGGCTTAATCTTGTTCATTGCCGTTTGTGAAATTTTAATGTACGGATTCGTCCACAAGATCCGACATTTTCTAAGAGTAGAAAAAAATTGCGATTCCACTCCATATGCCGAAGTTCGACAAAGTCCAATTAAAGTCCAATGTAATTTTCGTCAGTCATTTTTAAATATTCTGTAAAGTCACTAATTCTCGACTCGTGGAAAACAAATAGAAAGTGTCCTATAAGGTGTTAATGCCCGCTTGACTTATGTGGCATAAAGCGGATAGACCTTTTTTAACTTTAAGAGCATAGAATTTCTTCCTTCTGAAGGCCTCATGAACACATCCGCCACTACTTGTTCCGCCATCTTGGATGCAGGATTTGCCAGTCTCTCCGCTTTACCTCGCCTCCCAAGCATTCCTTGCACCCCTCCCCTCCCCACACCCCCTCTCCGCTTGCTTTTTTTACTATCGCGCGGGCGACTGGGGACGAGGCAGCCGCACTCCCGCAGTGGATGAAAGAACGAGGTTTATTCGTGAAGTTTATATACAGTTTTTATGTTAATTATGACGACTGCGGCACTGCGTATAGTAGCAAGTTTTTTTATTTAAGATATTTTGTGGGCCTGGTATTCTGCAATCTAGCCTTCCATTTATATGAGTTCTCCGCTTAATCGAAAACTCATCTACAATAAAGGTAACTGTAAGGTACACTATCTAAAGATCACGCCGAGTCCAAATTACAATTAACATCTGTAGCGCTAAGAACTAAGGTTAAATAACTGTTTCAGGTACGTTGGCTAAACGATACTTGACCGATACTCGGCCGATAGTTGACCGATACTTGACCGATATTCGACCGATATTTGACTGATATTTGACCGACAATCTACCGATACTTCACCGACAGTCGATCGCTAAATACCCATCGATTTGTCGACCGATATATCGGTCGACTGTCGACCAATATATCGGTGGACTATCGATCGACTATCGGTCGATATATCGACCGACTAGCGACCGATAGTCGGTCGATAGTCGGTCGACTATCGACCGATAGTCGGTCGATATATCGGTCGACATATCGACCGAGACCACCTATAGTACACATGATCCACCTACGATCAGGGCTGGGTTGTTCAAAGCCCGATTAAGCTAACCCATGGTTTGCGAGACTTTTCATTTCAGTTTTGTAATTTTTTGGTTAGGTAATCTGTGTATATTGTTTGCCCTTCAGTTTTGAGCTGTAGTAATCTCAAACTGCACCAAACGTTAGAGGTGAAAAACATTTTTAAACAAGAAAAAATAATGCCTCAGTTAACCTTTAATCCTGGGTTAACGTTAACCGGCTTTCGAGCAACCCGGCCCTGGAATCTAAAGATGATGATGGCAACCACCAAAAAGAAGTTAAAATTGTTAACACCCTTTTGACAATGTGATAGTCAAGTAGATGCATACTGGACATAGCCTGTTTAGAAAATTGCTGCCTTAGATCTGAAGTGCTTTGAATGCTGTTCACTAGTTTCAGGCTTGTTTAAGGGTAGTGCTTGTCAAAAGTTTTGTAGTCATGAGTGGTGCTTATTTGAGGGTGTTTTATTGAGGAAAAGTATGGTAGTCAAAACAGTCCAGAACTACAAGCCCTGCTGACCAAGTCAGATACTATCCACAGATATAGGATTTTCATATTGCATTGTTTGGAATGTTATGTTCTTAGTCACTATCCACCCATCTTAAATACGGGAAGGAAGCCACACTAGACAGAAGGTTATCCATGGCAAGAAACAAAATCATAGGTGTAAAATAATGGGAATTTGTACTATCTTTTGTAATAAAGTACAAGATAGATTTGGGGATCATGGTGGGGAAGTATTCTTTTCTATTGTACCTTGTAGAGTTGTGTGGAGTATGAAGTCAATAAATGTCATAAGCATTAATTGACTAGTGTATAGACAGCCTGTGATACAACTGTCCTCACTAAATTAAAATAAACTTGGAGAGAGTCTGTTGCTGTTGATATCAGTGTTCCTTGCTTACATTATCCATGCATTAATAATGTGTCTCACAACAACAACAAAAATTTACACTTGCCTTCTGCATTTGATCTTTGTGTGAAACAGTTAAAGACCTATGAAACTTGGAAAAAAATTTTGGCAATAAAATATCATTAATCTGGCTTTTAAACTTCAAAAGTCGAAATCTTACAAAAGTGAAATAATTTGCCAACTGAGGAGATACTTGTCAACACAACTGATAAAGCTGAGTTCAACATTTTACTTTCAATTTTTCTTTTAGGGAGGGTAGCTGTAACACAGGCTAGTGTGTTTAACATTCAAATTTGAATCTTATTAGTTCTTACATTTTTGCAATTATGTTATCAGTTTATTATTTACTCGCTGTCCAGTGCAACCCACATGTAATTATCTTGAGGGCTTCTTGTTTCAGTCTACATAGTATTGAATTTCTAAT
>OFFA01000019.1_pt1 | contig 13748 bp, 8 predicted proteins | sample 1521231 | NCBI WGS metagenome assembly OFFA01 (sample SAMN04272335, study PRJEB24112) | coral metagenome | biome: Coral reef; feature: Shallow seawater; material: Coral tissue | host: Coral | place: China: South China Sea | collected 2014 | reverse complement strand
GCATCCAACAGCAAAAGTCTGTCATCACAATGAAGACAAGTCGCTTGGCCATGGCGGACTCTTTGTTTAAATTTGTCGACCGCGCGGCGCGGGACGCGCGCTTTACCGTCCAGAACATTGTTATGTAGGCCACGAGAATGAACGTGAAAGAAATAAAGTTCAAACAAACGAAAAAGGCGACAGAATATTCCCAGCCAGCCGGTCTTCCTCCAGACAGTTGAAGCGGAAGGCAAACGGCAGAGCGGCTGTAGAAACCGAAGTTACCAGCGCTCTCATCACCATAAAAGTAGCTAATACCAGTAATGGGAATAACCGATATGACTACACCAAACGTCCATACTCCTATGCATGCAAACACGGCAGCCCTATAAGTAAGGCGGTTGAACTTGAAAGGAAAGACGATGCATATTAGTCTGTCCATTGTAATGATGGTTAGAATCAGAACTGATACTTCACTGGAGAGCATCGAAAGAATTCCAGCAATTCGACAGCCTATGCCAGATCTCCATTCGATGTCATGCATAAAGTATTCCCCTTGCCATCTTAAGTCCATGATTGCGATTGTCAACAAATATACGCCCATCAACAGATCAGCGACAGCCAGATTTGTCAGCAAGAACGATTGAACCCTGTTCTCTTCTTTGTCGAGGGCCCGCCATATTATGACAAAGAGGTTGCCAAGAAAGGCGAGGATTCCAAGAATCCAAATACATGTCTGGAGAGTATTGTTTTTCATGAGATCGTCACAGCTTGAGAATTCATCGACTGGTGACTCACAGTCAACACCTTCAATTGATTTCTTGGCATAGCAGCAGAGAATAAAGCGGTCAAGTTTCCTGTAAAGGAAAAATCGCTAAACATAAGAACATAAGGATTAACAATAGTGTTCCTCATCGTGTTTGTCCGTTAACAATCATTCATGTCGAGATTCTTAACAACGAGTGAATCCTCAAGTTCTGCAAGTTTTAAAATCAGTGTTTCTTGATGCTTCCTTCCAGAAATGTTTCTTTAACGTTTTCTTTTGTTTCACTTATGGCCTCGTAATCAATTTGCTAGCTTTACCTACCCTAACTCAGCAAATATATCAAATCTGATCTGAGTATTTCTGGGCTAGCATTTCCCCCCAAAAAAGATTTCGTTAACCAACTACAAAATAAACCTTTACTCACAGGTATTTAATGTTTTTCAGTTCACTAAAAGCATCGGACGGCACATCAGATAGTTTGTTGCTGTTCAGGTACCTGAGTTAAGCAAGAGGTAGAAGCATCACCAAAAAAACCTAAGAGTAATTCAACGAAGTGAGACCACTCAGATCTTGAGTAAATATGAATTTTCCACATGTGCTCAAGATCCGAGTAACTTCTCGACACATTTTGTTGTATCACTGAGCTGCTTCATTGTAGGGCACTATATTGGCTCCAGCGGTGATTATCACCTCAACTAAGAGCAATTCTATGCTTATTTTTCGATTCTCTTCTTTATCTATCAGCCTAATTCGTGTAAAAGGACGAATTTGAAACAAATATGGTCTCATCGTAGACCATAAACGAACAATTCTCCTCGGGATACTTGTCGAAGACTCTCAAAGGAACCCCTAAAACTGCTCATTGCTCTTTCCCTGGGAGGTTTTCAAAGCGCTTTATGTTGTATTTTGCTTATATGAAAAATGTCATTCAACGGTGTTGTGGCCACAACAAAAGGAATCAAGCCCTCTTAGTACTAACACAATACGTATTTTGTCACGCCAATTTCGAACGTTAGCAGTGACTTTCACCCTGTGAATCATCACAAAGGGTGAAAATAAAAACCTGGACTTATTCCATTTCAGGCGCATTGAAGCGTTTCATGTGGTGATATCAGTGCAGTATTCTTGACACTGTAATTTGTACTTACAGGTATTCTAACGACTCTAGTCCTTGAAAAGTTCCCTTCGTAACTGTCGTCAACTGATTGCTGCTTAGGTCCCTGGCGAAATGAGAAAAATTAAGCATATAAAGAAAGTTCCATCATATCATCCGCATGATGCCTTCAATTTCTTTTGACGACAGACAGATAGGCAGATAGACAGACAGACAGACAGACAGACAGACGGACAGACCGGGGGACAGACAAACTTTTTGAAGTTTAGGCACGATTTAAGTATCCAATTAATTAAAGTCTCAAGCTCTCCGCTTCCAGTGCGTCGGTAGAAATAATTTTAAATAAAGATAAATTGTTAAATTACTGTGACGTTAGCTGCCGTACACTGCATACCAAGCTCGCATTGCAACTGTTACGAAACTCTGCCGCGCTGAATAGGCGATTGGTAAAATTGAATACTCACAACACTTTCAGTTTTGCAAGAGTTCCAAACAGGCCACTTGGTAAAGTTGTGAGCTTGTTTTCCTGAAGGTATCTAAACAACAGGGAACAAAGGTGCAATATCAGTATACCCAGGATGATAAAAAGAACACCGTTAAAGGTAGCTATTTTTATGAACAATTGCTCGCTGTGGAATTAATTAAAAAGGTATCCACAAGTGTTTTACTCATAGATTAAACATCAATTCAACCTAAGTCGATCTTCTTTTCTCAGAAAATCAGATCTGTTAATTACTCAAAGTAACTTTACAGATTTAAATTATTTATTCTTTTCAACTCTCGACTGTACCTGTGGTTACGCTGCAAACAGACGTCTGTCGCAAGATCACAGGACCTCTGCTTGCAGTGTTTACCCATATATGATTATTGCTTTTATTAGGACTGCTACTGGATTAATTTAATTCATAAATGAGAAATTTAACAAATAGATAAACTTACAAATGGGTCAAATTGCTTTTGTTGTCAAAAACACCATGTTCCATTCCTTCTATCTGGTTCGAGCGCAGACTCCTAAAAACGCAATCACTTGAGTCAGTTACACTTATTTATTTATGACACACTAGCTTTGAAATTCGAAATTATAACTTAAAATTAGAATCATAGCTTTTCACTTACAAAACCTCTAAACTTGTCAGTCCGTCAAGCATTCCACTACTTGCTTTGTGTAGAAGATTCCATCCCAAATCACTGAAACAAAAAAAAAAATCAAACCTTCCAATTCTAAAAGGACCAGATAACAGGTTTTAACTGGCAGCCTTTATCAGTGTCAGTTACATTTCAGATTAACATGGTATTAAAGATGCGAGTGTTTCCATAAACATAAAATACTCACAGCACGCGTAAATTGGGAAGCCCGGTGAATCCTCCAGCAGGCAGAGAACGAAAGAAGTTAGAATTTAGTCTCCTGAAAATAATATGAATAACATTCATTACCACCATACAATTTTAAATTATTCGCCAATAGTGATACTTCTATAACGTCATTCAGACATTTTGTCAGCCATATTTGGAGGGGAGAGCGTTCGTTAGCAAGGAAATACCATTTTAGAAGTCATTTTGAAAACTAAATTAATTTCAATTAAATTGAATATAGATATGTTTCTTTTCCAGGTATGTTCTTGAAAATAATATCAGATGGGAAATATACTTACAATGTGTTGAGAGATGGAAGATTTTGGAAAGAGTGTTCATCTGTATGGAGAAGGATATTGAAACTCATGTCGCTGAAAATAGGAAGAAGACAAAGAAAAAAAGGTAGCTAAATCAAATGACAAGATTTTTGAGTCACTTTTGAGGGCTGAGGGATTATGTACCCAATTTCTTGAATTTTAAGCAATTAAAACCTTATTTGCCCTCAAAGTGCAGCGTTTAATTAATTGAGTGTCGTAAAACCAAAACCAAAGTAATCACTCTAGCCAATCACAAAGGAGACAGACAATACAGTGAACCAATCAAAACTCGAAGTAATAACATGTGGCTGGCGCAAAGCGATAAAGCGAGAAAAAGCGAGTTAGAGGTAGCAGGGCAAAATTGGTTTTGCTTGTACTTGTGATTGAATGAAAAGTGGCGAGAGACAATCGTGTAGCAGTGATGCAAAACCAATTACTCTTCGACGTTCAAATAAAAGCCACTCTAATAAAACACTTGATTGGTCTTTTATTCTAATCTTTTTCGATCCTTTTTGGCTAATAATTTTGCATTTTTGATTAATATTGATTATTTCAGAAGTAATCATTTTGCAAATTAGTATTACGTTCTTGTCTCTTGTGATGTTTCACCTAAATTTAGGCTAACAAAACATAATTAAGCTAAATTATTGAAATTAACAGCTGATTACCTAGCAACTGATAGATGGCACCCACCATTTTACAATCGTGTGCTTAGTTACCTGGCCTATGAATGCAAGGTGGCGAGGCTGGTGGTGACCTCGCTTTGATACATACCTCTCTGCTTTCCTTATTGCCAACTAGTTACCATACGAATCCCTTGGTTTATATAATTACACAACAAAAGCAGTGAGGTCTTTATCAAAACAAGGTCACCTGCAGCCTTACTGCCATTCAAAGGCCATGCAGGTCACTGCTCTATTGTCAAAACATTTGTAACGTCCTATCTAGACCTTCCTACATTTACAAGGTGATAACTGCACCCCTATCAAACTAATGATCTAAAGTTCAAGTTCCCTCCTTATCTGTTGCCTTCTTTGGACAGTTTCAATCTCAGCAGCAAGATCATCGGCATCAGCTTCTTCGTCCTCATTCATACTAATAGAGCTGGTCCTTGGAAGTTGGCCACTCTTATTCAGGGCAGACAGTCGGCTAAAGTATCGAGCGATCTGTTGCTCTGTCAACCAGTCGATCTTGCTGAACACTTTCTGGCCGGTCTCGTCTCTTAAAGACTTCATTCTAAAGGCCACATCGGAAGCTGTAGCCTTCTTACCAGTTTCTTCTCCCATCCAGAACACGTCTAACAGGTAGCTCTTCGCTTTTTCCGAAAAGGCCACTGATTTCCGTGTTCTCCGAAGAGCCCATCCGTGTTCCACTTGGCCAGGCTGGGATTGTTTTTCAGAACTGCTGGCTGATGTCTGACCACGAACGTAGCCACCACTTACAGAGTGACACGCCTCCGTCCATTTCCGCTTAATCTCGTCGTACGCGGACTCCTTTGCCAGCTTCACCAAGTGTTTCCCGACATCCAGGTGCTTTTGGAGGGCGGCGAATGACTTGAACGTCTTGATGCAACCTTCTTCTTGACAGGAGAACATCTCACTTTCGTGTTCTGTATGTGACAGGAAAGGTAATTCCTTCAATGGCTCAGGCTCAGATGTAGCTCTTGTTGGCTCTGGATGCTGCTGATATGTACCTGCCTCTATGTGTGGTATGCTAAAGGGCTCTAGTGTAACGAGCTCCGTAGGACCTTGGTCTGTTTCAAACCTTGCCAGCATGACAGCGCTATAAAACTTTCCAGGACCGACATGATAGGCACGCCAGACCCTCAGGCCTCCATTCTCGTACGAAAAGTTGTGTAGCGCCTGCACTCCTGCCATTGTATGCTTGGTCATCGTCTGCGCAGATGCCTGGACTCGACACACCGTGGCATAACAGCCTTTGACTCCCCCGTATGACTCAATGGCGGCTCTCATATCACTGGCTGTTTTCACATCGTTACCTTCGTTTAAGAAACGTCGCATATGGCTTTTGTGTGCGGTGATGCGACGATCGCAGATATCTTTGCCTGCTTGAGGTTCACTAAAGTTGTATCGTGCATGTTATCTTGACTCCATTGCGATCAGCTATGCTGGGGAGGGACAGCAAAAGATAGGCGCAGTGGTAACATCCGGCGTTGTCGGATCTCAAGTATACCTGGCTGAGGTTTGGCTTGAGAGTTTTTAGTGTTGCTAATGTGTGTTCAATCATGGAGGCCACTGCGAACCAGTTCTGAGTACACTCGTCAAATAGATGGATGTAGGTTTGTGTCTAAAAGAAAATGAGTGTGGATGATTTTAAACATGTGCTAATCTTAACCACGCATTCCCTGCTTCCTTTTTTTTATTAATTTCGTTAAATTGAATTAAGTTGAGGGATAGAAACCTGCATAGAAACAAATTATCGTTTCACTTCTCAATCGATACCACCTACAAATCAAGAAGGATTATCTGCATCTTATAATCATCTGATATTATTTTTTTTTTTCACCTATACGTTTGTCTGGAAAAAATCAATAGTCGCAAAAAATACAATAAATTTTGCATCGGATTTTGTATTTTTTTAAGCAAAGAATAATAGCTCAAGCATCATTGCAACATCAAACGCACCTCGATTTCTTCGTTGTCCGCCTTAGTAATAGCAACAGTAATGTGCCAAGGTTTTCCCTTCTTTCCATACCAATCGCGCTGTGTCTCTCTGTAACTTGTCGGTAAAAACTTCATGGCCCAATCCATGATCAGTAGTGCATCGGTTTCGGAAAGGGCATCGACAGCAGCAGTCTTCGCAGCATCTTGATGGACGGATCGAATAATGTGCGACTTCCACTCCTCAAGTTTCGGGATTTCAGCTTGCAGACCATGCTCAAGTTCCTCCCGCTTTTCATTGTTGCTGAGGAAAGGAAAGAAAACAGGAATGTTAGTCAGGTAAACACTAATGTCTCAAGAGTGGGGATAACTCATTGACTTCCTCGACAAAAATGTATACTCGTTTGAGTGCCGTCATTCTACTGCATAACAAAAAGTGCATTTTGTACATTACCTTAACTGGAGATGAGATAATGCGACCTGAATATCCATGATGGCATCCCTCAAGTCATTGCATCGGTCACAGCATATGTTGTGCTGGTGGGAACAGGTTCCACGGTACTCGATTTCATCAGTGCTCAGTGCATAGACGCTGCAATGATCTGCACAAGGCGTCTCATTTGAGATGTGCAACTTGAAGTCTGTTGAGAGATAGCGTTTGCCAGCTTTCAGGCGTGAGATGATTTCCGTTGCCTCTTCATCTTGTAGGCCTGCATGAATAGAATTCCATTAACTAAAACTCAGACAGCGCGTGCGCGATTAGCGAAAAAGAGGAAGTTTTGTCGACGACTTCCTCCGGGGCTCGTAGATAAGAGTACTTAACATGCTTAAGAAAGAACTACAGCTCCTAATTGCTATCTTTTTGACCACTGGTGACCCAAGTTTCCAGTTACCCGGCGACAATCAACATACAAGGCAAGTCATGAAATAAAAACGAGCAAGGATTTAGAAGAATACTGTGTGCACAGCAAATAGCTTGAAAAAATAAACTTACATTTTGCTTAATTGCGCGCCTAATCAGAAAGTACATAGAAGACATCACAGTCCAAAAAGTGAGGCCTTTTTACTTCTCTCACACCCCACTGCCTGTCATCCTCACCTTCCCCTTTTTTTGTCTTAGACTCCTCTGTCCTAAACACCAGTTTGTGTTGTCTATTCAAGGATATGCTGTAAATCCACCAGGGCTATCATGATCATTTCTCTTACCGTTTTTGCTAAGTATGCCAGCTATTTCTTCCAAGGAGGCAATTGCATTTACGCCATCCGTTTGCGTGCTGTCTAGACCTGCTAATGACTTCTTCTGGGATGCAGCGCACACCTAAAAAAAGTTATGAATGACATGCTTGAATACGAGGGTAACGACACAAAACCTGCAGCTTATGTTGGCCTTGATTTCATTCACACTAAGCTCAAGAGAGCGAGGAAACACTTGCGTATAAGAAATGAAGCTGTAGACTGGGCTTTGTTTCCATCCATACCTTAAGAATATTGAAGAGCGTTGATCTCCCGAATGGTTTGAAGCAGGATTGCAAACAATAGGTTTGGTACAGCTGGATAAGTCTGGACGAGATGACTGTTCTCACTACATTTGGGATGTTTATTTTCTCTCCGTTTGACAGCTTTAGGGTTTTCGTTCCATACGCAACGTCTTGTAGAAATGAAGGACTGGATATGAAGTCCAGGAAATGATCGACCTTAGCGGGATCCAGCCTAGATCTGGTAATGGTTGGTGGTTCTATAAGCTCTCCAGGCTTAGTCTGAAAAGCATGTCTTCTCGCCTCATCAATTCTGAACTTCGTCAGTCCCGGCACCAGCTTTAGTAGTTCCGTCTTTGTGTAGTCGCCGGCGAAGAGGGAGAGAATCTGCTGCTGTGTGTACCAGGAACCAGCTTCATTGTAGAGCGTCACGAGTCTAGATACCAGGCTATCCTCCTCGGAAGCAGCAGAGGCAGACCGTCCGATTTGGTGCTTTGTGAAAACTTGTTTGAGCAACCACGATGAATTTCCTGGGGCAATAGCATCCAGCACGGTATCAACGGCTTGTTCGGCCTTTTTCCGGTAGTAGCGCTGCGTCGACGATGAGATAGTCATAACATCGGACATACATTGAGACCTGACTGGACTGATCCGGCCATTAGTTGATTTCAACAGGTAGCTGTTGAGGTGCTGTAGCTGATGCTCAACCCGCGGCGTGGGCTGCCACTCACGAGATGTCTCTACCTCCACTGTCTCTTGGGAGGTCGAGAAGATATCCGAATTCGGATCGCTTTGCTGTAATAAAGCAAAAAAATCTTGTCTAGTGAGATAATACTTTAAGTCCCTGCTAGCTGAATCTACACTCGAATAATAAGCAATACACTTCTGTTCCGATTTTTGGTTTGATTAGTAATAGTAATTGGACCGAGTGGAGTACAATTCGGGGAGTAATCGCGCGAGTAATTTCAAAATTGGACGAGCGCGAAGCCGATTTGAAAATACGAGCACGATTACTCCCTGAATTGTACGACACGAAGTCCAATTACTAATTAATCGTATCTATAACAAATTTTGGAATTAAAAATGTCTTTCGGGAAGTTCTTCTGAGCCCGAACATTTGTAGCGCTTTTCACAAATGTTGAAAATTGTGCAAAGCATTGCGAAAAAATCCATTAAAGCGCGCGTAATTGACGTGTAAATCACGTGGGTATTCAATTACAGGTATCCAATTACAAAAAGTTCAAACCGAACACCTGTAATTGGACACCAACGTGATCGCGCGCCGATTACGTGACAAATAGGCGCGAGGAGAACCAATTGCGTTCGCGATTGACTCAGTGCCCATAGAGCAAACCTCGACGTCGATCTTGGGCTAAAATTACGCGAGAAAAATGATGTACACATCATGAAGATATTTCGAAATATTTTACTTTGAAGTCTTACCTCACTTGAAGTTTCATCTTGAAATCGCACTCGCAAACGTGGTAACACCAGTTCCTCTTCGACTGACTCAGAAAGCTCTGTTGTTCCCTGCTCTGTATAGATCACTTGAGTCTGATCCATAGACTCCCCTTCTTGCGCAGCGGAAATTTCGAAGGGACTACAGGATCCCTGTGTCTCGGTGGGGATCCCAGAAGACAACTCACTCTCTTCCGTATTTTTCCCTGTAGCAGGGACTAGTAGCAAATTTCCCACGCATGATCATTTTAGATCTGATAAGATCGAAGCTAATGATCACGACTCACGGCTGTTAAAAATTTTACCCAAAACAGGCCTAACATCAACTCATGAAACGAAAAAAAGCCATTTTTTTGTTAATGATGCGTTCAAGCGCTTTTGATTGCACAAATGTACACCTTAACTTGTGTTTATGTACTTTGACTTCACCAGCGTGTTTCTCTGGTGTCACGAAACATTACACAGTTTGGCATCGAGTTTCATTGTCACCGGATTTTGAACAGTAACAATCTCTCAAAAATACATACATATTACAACAGAAATGTTTTAAAAATGACGAAGGTTGTTTAGAAAAAAGATTGGAAAGGGGTGTACATAAGGTCAAGGTTGACTTTTCACAATGCACGTTATGCACCGATCAATTAATTCGAAGCAATAACATTCCCCTATCCCGCAAACACTTTATCCGCAACTGTGTACCAGCTGTCTCAAAAGAGTGCTGGCGCATATTTACTGGCGAGCCACATAGCTTAAATATAATGCGAAGTGGCGATAAACCAGGTCACAAACCAACCAAATGCACTTGTAGAGTTTTCAGGACATTCTGAAAGCGTTGCTTGGCAAAAGGGATGAACAATTTGTTGGAACTCTCAAGAAAGGTCATCAGGTCGCGTCACGCTACAAATACCAGTTACACGTAGCAATTTTACATGGCGGTAAGCCTTGGTAAGTGACAGTAATAACACAATATCACGATTATACTCTTTTTTACAGGAATTATGAATTGCTGAACAAACGAATTTTTAGAACTGCATTTCCATTTTAAGCCATAAGGAAGAATTTCTCGTAATGCCCTTTTTAGCTTGTGCTGGCTTATGTTACTGCACTTTAGCTGTAATGTAACTCTTAACAAGAACTCGGCATGTAACACTGAAATCTCCTCAGAGCATTATAAGTAAATAGCACAACCTCTTGATAATTAGCAGTTAAATGAAAGACTGAAAAGTGATTTATGCCGTACGAAAGCCAATAGCTGATTTTGCGAGCAAATCTCAAAATAACAAACGCCAAATCACAAACACTGCGATTTTATTATCGATATTTCGGTCACGCGTATCTTTAAAGACGCCTAAGCTTCAATTTCTTAAAATCTGGAAACCATTTAGCGTTACTCTCCCTTCTCGTGCAAATTTCTTGTTAAACGAGCTTGTAAATGACGATTTAACTTTTTTTCAGTGGCCGCTTTTGCCAGCATAGTATGAAGCTAAGGTTAAAGTAAGCTTGGTCTGGGTGCAGTTTTCAAGTGGCATCCGAAGCGAAAATACGGCAGTGCCCAAAGATTTTTTTACTGTTTTTTAAAGATAAATGATCGATGGACAAAGGGACATTAAAATTAGTGTCAGACCTTTTTGGCAAGGGGAGATATTTGACCTCAAAATCGTCCAATATTTGAAGGCCGAAAAACACAATCACATATTTATGTCCATTGATTGACAAGCGGCCGATCAAATAGACTGTCACTTGGTCCATGCATTCACAATAGATAGACCAATATGTGTGCAAACCTTGGTAGCAATAGGTTAAATACAGTTGTTCTTAGAGCTTCCTACATTTTGCCTATATTGAGGCAATATTCTTGGCAAAAATCTAGTAAAACCAGGGGGGGTGGCCTACCTCCCCCCTGAAAGATCGAAAACCAAAACCAATTCGTCTTTCTGAGTTTTGGGGTAGACCCTTTATACTGGCCAAGTTTCATTGAAATCGGTGAGATGGCATGTAAGAGACCTGCCTGGTGCACTCATGGACACACTCTTAAACCTATAAAATAGAATTTGTGGACGCTCTCCGTTGCGCGCCCTACAGAGCTCCAGGAATTTGCCAAGTATTCGCCATTTTGATGGTAACTAAAGGTAACGGCGATCGAACCTATCACCGATGTTTCAACCGTAAACACTTGGAAGTAAAATAACAACTGATACACGTCAAACTGTGGATTGAAAAGAGGAATGTTTTCCTCGGTCTAACCGTTAGTTCGTAAAAGCGATGAATATATTCTTACCATCGATCTTACCATCGGCTACCACTACGTAGCCGGGTGAGTTTGTGTTGTGATGGGACGACCTGAATATCACATTAAACTAGTAGTAATCGTAGATTAAAGAAAGCGTTCAAGTTTTTGTAGGTTTGGTATGTTAAAAAAGCAAAACTTCTTGGAACAGCATGTTGTGCCTGAGCTGTTAGGTAGGCGTGAAATTGGCTTCCCTCCAGCAGGAAAAAAACAAATGAATTGATCGCAAAGCACCTGCATACGAGAGGGTTTGTTCTCGTTTAAACATGTATTACGTAATATTAGTTACAACCGGTCAGTAAAAAACACGGACTGCAGTCGGTAGGCCGCATTTAGTCGGCAGTCCGCGACTGACTCCGTGTTTTATGACCAGTTCGTAATGTTTAGTCCGCGTTTTATCCCCAAGTCCTTTCGTTGGGTTTGTATCACATATTTTGCGCTCAGAAATTTAGGCCAACGAATTAACACTACAAATTTCCTCCTTTGATTTATTCAGCACAAAGCAGTGTTGGTTTTGGTCGAAGAGAAGAGCGTACGCAATCAAACTACAGCTTTCTGTTCGTACGAAAAGTCCTACACACTTCGTGAAGACATGTCTACAAGGTATTTAACATGATTTAAATGCCATTAACACTGACTTCGAACTTAATAAACAACTTATCCGCTACAGTCCACAATAAACTGCCTCGAAAAGTCCGCAATATTACATCACACTCGAAAGAAAGCATATGAACGAACGTGGAGATGACGTCATTCGCCCCTGAAGAATTTTTTTGTGGGGAGGGGGCCAAACTGGTGTCCACACTAAGATACATACAGGAAAACTCGATTTTCCTCCATTACCTGATTAGAACTGCGTTCTGTCGAACGCAACAAATAATTTATTAAGTCACAAAAAGAGTAGTACTAAAATAACAAGTCGAACTAGTGATAAGTAGGACTAATCTTGTGAAAAGGGGAATTACAATTAATACAATCATAATTCTTCACAATCATTATTGGTATTCCATACATGTACTTAACATAATCATTCTCAATCCCAAGCACTGAGATAAGCACTTTACCAATCAAGTTGTCGTTTAAAAGAGCCTTTTAAGTTTACGCTAACGGAATCTTGTGCCAGGACTAAAAATAGACTTTACATTTACGTTCAATCTCACTGAGTTAACACATAGACAGGGGCACCCAGCGACCGAATCTTTCCAAAGATCTTCGAAGTATCTAATGCATTTCTCTATGTTATAGAAGCCTTTTTAGTTAATTTGGAGAAGCCCTAAAATATTTATGAGCTCGGATATTTAAGGGGACCTTTTGTCGTTTCGAAAGTTCTAGGGTCTTTTTTTTACTCATCCGAAAGTTTTAGCTATCCTGATGGATCTTATCGAAAGTTCGAGGACACTGAGAAACCATATTTTCATAAGAAAAATTTAGGGGAAGTTTTACTTTATACGTGGGCCTATCGAAATTTCGTGAAAATACTAGGTAATCAGGGCTAATAATTGGCGACCGCACAGTCATCAGAGGTGAGTTAAAAACTGACCCAAGGCCACTAAAAGTTAAGATTTGAACACCCGATGTGTGACCATGCTACAGAATTTCAGAAATATGCAATGTAAATGATGCATACAAATTTTAAAGTAAAACTCAATATGTAGTTTAATTGGACTACCGTTCTCTTTGTTTCTTTGCCTGGACTCTAAAATCATCCATTTTAGTGAATTGTTAGTTCTGAAATGGAAATTCCAAACCATTTTAGCAGTGATTTCATGAGCTATCCACACTCACAACATATAGATGCCATTATGATTTTGTGATTGCCAGGTGATTCTGAATTTACAGTGCAGGATGGTTCTGCGCAGGATGGTTTTTAAATACATGTTTTTGCTTTGAGAACAGACTTGAAACTGAGATTGGAATATAGATTTGGGACAAGAATAAGGAGATTCCTCCCCGGTTGAGAGCCGCTGCCCCCCAAAAAAGTGAAAAGAAAGGAAGATGTCTCCAAAAGCACTAAAAATTACGAAAAGGACAAAAGGGCTTCTTCATTTTGGGATGGGCCAGTACGCTGTAAGCTAGTGCTATTATCATCCATTAGGTTCGTGTACAATCCTGATGACCTTTCACTGAAACCTTTAGGAGCTTTTGGAACAATTATGTCAGAGGAAAATTTTAGAGAAAGAAAACCATCAGAAAATCATGGAACACGATGAAAGTGAGCTCATCAATTCCAAAATTCTAGGCGACTATACGATTTTCCAAAAAGTCTGAAAAGTCTAGAAAACTGCTGCGAAAAAAAAATTTCAAAACTTTTAGGCAACCTTCCATCCAAACAAATAATTTACCTAAATATTATGTTGGGTGCCCCTGATTCCTGATCC
>OFFA01000018.1_pt1 | contig 13836 bp, 6 predicted proteins | sample 1521231 | NCBI WGS metagenome assembly OFFA01 (sample SAMN04272335, study PRJEB24112) | coral metagenome | biome: Coral reef; feature: Shallow seawater; material: Coral tissue | host: Coral | place: China: South China Sea | collected 2014 | reverse complement strand
GTCCAACGGAGCGAACACATTTTGAGGCAAAAAAGACAACCGATTGCCAGAGAGTGATATCCGTTGCAAGCCCCGTGAAGAGGTGAAGGCATCCTCTGCAACACTTGTGATGCTTTGCTTGTTCAAACTCACATCTTTGAGGCGAAGAACGCCTACAAGGTGGCAGTTCGCGAGGTGCTTTGCACCATCGTCCTTTTCCTGACAGCGACACGGAAAGCATCCGAAATCAGTCGTGTCAATCGGGTAGAAGTGCGTTGAAAGCAATAGAGCAATGATCGTGACAAGCAAACAGGGCGAATACCTAAGCAGTGGTTGCAAGGAGAAACAAAGAACTCGAGTTCATCCATCAAAGCCCGATGGTATGAAAGGGGGGGCATTCCGGCACACAAACTCACGCCATGAACAGAAACCCACCAATCTCAGGGAGTTTGATATTGAAGACATAGGTATCATAAGTATCCAATTTTTTACTTCGCGAGTGCCTTTGCTGGGACTCCTGCAACTATGCCATCCGATGGCACCTTGCAACCAACAGCACCTTTCAGCTGTGGAATCCTGGAACCCTGGAAACCCTGAAATACTTGGAATGCACCTCGGAATCCTGGACCTGTGAAACTCCTGGGAAGCCTGAAACCTGCTGAAAAACCTTTCAAAAGCCCTGGAACCCCCTTGGCTGAGATTGCAAAGCTGTTGATGCTGGGGAACAACAACTTAAGAAGTGGTGTATCAGATTGTATTAGTATGCTTTAGGACGCACAAAAGGGTGCAGCAAGTACAGTAAAGCTGAGAACAACAAGACGCCTCCTCTGTACAAATATGTTGGCAAGTTGAGGGGCTTCGAGATACTCACATGACAAATTGTGTCAACAGGTTGCGAAACCACGATGGATTGAAAATTGCAGAGACAACATAAAACGAAACCAATGCAGCAAAAATGCAAGGCTTTGCAACAAATCCGATATCTCTTTGAGCAAGAAAATCTCGATGGGCTCAGCAGTGACTGGGAAGCAGAGTTCGGTAAGCTTTGCAACTTCTTCCAGTAGGTCGATCGATCGCTTCGCTCCAAGGCACGGCAAACAGTGCAAACATGTGCAAGTGAATAGTAGACAGCAAAGAAACCAAAAAAGTCGGCTGGGAATGCAAATGCCGGGTCCAATTCTGCTTGGAAGTTCACCGAAGCCTCATCCCCGAAATTTCCTCGAATGGCTTGGTCCAGCTGCAGTTCGTAGATGGCCAGCAAGGTGATGATGAGGTATGTGCTGGTGTAAGCAATATCAAGAACTGCATCCATCATCGCAGCACCACGCCGCACCCACTTCACAGAGGGGACGGCCAACAGAATGGTTGGATAGATGCTGTTCAGACATAGGAAACCCACAAAAGCCCAAAAACATCCTTCAAACGCATCTGAATGCTTCGGAGCTGAATGGAATGCAAAGGACACAAGGCCACCCATGATTTGGAGCTTTCCAAAGGCCTGTAGCATCACTGTGAATAACTGCAGCATTGCAACTTTGAAGCCGTAGAGCTTGCCTTCAATGCCAAAATACTCCTCGTAGAGCAGCTGGGTGGGTTTCAACGGTCTCAACTTGATATTGGCTGACCGACACCGGCGCAAGTCGCTCAGGAGGACGATGATCAAGGCCAGGTATGGCAAAGAGAAAACAATGGAAGGCAACAGCTGCGAAAGGCTCTCCTCCAACCATCCCCCAGAATTAGACATGACAGCCTCCGGCAATCTCCCATCACTGGGCTCAACTGTCTGCTTGAGAGCAAAAGCATCTCGGATCAATTGTGGAAGCTTGGAACGGATGAAAGGTGGACTGTACCGCACAAAGTATTGCCCCCCAAGGTACACTGCTGCAAGTAATGAGCTGATCCGAAGCAAAGCAACAACAACGACTACCAATCGTGATTGCTGTGCTGGTCGCCCAGACATAAGCAAAGGATCTACCTGCAAACTGCCTGCCAGAAGTCCCACCTGTTCTGCCAAGTGGTGCACATCATCCACTTGATTCTCCAGCTTTGTCAAAGAGGCTTCACGGAAACGGATCGTGGCTAAATAGTGGTTGATCTTGACCACCATCTCGGCACATCTGACACCAGCTTGGACTGAAGCAAAAGAATCGCGAGTACGCACGATCTCAATTTCCCTCAACTCATCATGCTCTGCTCTGGTTTTGAGAAAGCACCACGCACTGAGCATTCTTTCCCAATCATCGAAGATTACATCGCAATACAAGAGATCTAAGATTTTGTCCCATCCACCTTCTCGCACGACAGCCTCTTGTGCCACTGGCACTGTCATCAGTACGGGCCGCAAATCTTGCCGAGATATGGAACCAGGCTGCTCCTCCAAGAACTCTCGCAGTGGAAGGCACAGATTCTTGTCGAAGTCATCAAGATGCTTTCTGGCTTCGACGAAGTGTTCCGTCAAGCTTGTGACTTGAGGCTGGGCAATATCGTCTCTACCCCAATCACCAAAAAGCCTGGACATGTCATTCTGCAAATTCTTTGCATACAAAGCTTCCGATTCAACTTCAAGCTTCCTTGACAGTGTTTGCATTCTGTTGAGCCGAGCTGTGGTGTAAACAATGCTGACAATTGCAATTGAGATAACAATCAGAAAAATCAACGTGCCAGACACTCCTGTTGACTGAGAAAAGCTATAACTTGCAACGGGCAACAGGCTGAGAACCAGAAGAACCAACAAAAATCGGCTCTCTACCTCTGCCACTGCTTGTGCAAGAATCAGCACACTAAGCTCCACATTCTGGCGCCAACCATTTACCGCAACGCAAATCCTTTTGCCAAGGCCCACCCAGTGGTGCCTTTCGCAATAACCGCTCTCAGAAGAATGAAAAGAATGACATGAAGGATGGCTGCATGGGAACGGTTTGTTTTCATCAAACATCTCCTGTTGAGTGCTGTGAATCTCTGTCTCTGCATCTTCTCCAGCTGATTCGTCACTGCTTGTGGCGCTGGACCTGCCAAACCTGGTTGGCTCAAAGTACACTGAGCTGACATGTGGCAGCTGGCGGGCACTGAGTTGTCGCATCCGTTGCCAGATGAAACGGAAGCTCCGGGTGCAACGCCCTTTGATGACACCGCCAAAATCAACATGAGCAAATCCAGGGAACCAGCTTCGCTTTGGCAAACCTTCAATGTTCACCCAAGTGTCCAAGCTGCCTCGCAACCATTTCAGTGACTTGATGGATTGGTGGAGTTCCATCCTCGCATCAATCGACACCTGGCCACATCCACTGAGATCAATAACTATACTCTCCAGGTTTCGCGAAGACTGCAAAGCAGAACTGAAGCATCCGAATTCTTCCAAACATGGCAAGTTCATGAACCTGCAGCCACTGGACCGTGGCAGCTGAGAAAAATCAAAATAACAATATCATGTCCATGGAATCAAAAAGAAAGCTTTGAAAGCGCAGCAAACAATAAGCTGAAAATCATATTTTTTGCTGGTTCAAGATGAAGAAAAATGTGACTGGAAATTCACAACTCAGCGCACCATAGCTCCAAGTACATGAGGTTCTCCATCTCTCTCAGGGCAACTCCAAGCCCTGCCGCAGTCCTGAAGTGCGAGGAACCTGTGAAGCGCAACTTCAACTGGACCAAAGACTTCAAACACTGCACCGTCGATGTAAACATGTCCAGAGTCTCAAGACCCGAGAATCCCAGATCTAATCGCAAAACGCGCAACTCTGCAGGAAGGCTTTCGATCAGCACGTCGAGCTCATGGTCAGAAAAATTCTGGCACCCAGTCAGTGAAAGCTGCACTATCTTTCTACCAACGTCTGCCTTTACAGCTCTGGCCAGGAGTTCAGTGCATCTTCCTTGAAGGACAAATCCGTACCAGCTGCATAAAGCGAAGTGCGAAGCAAGAGCTTCATCTACTCGCTGGAAATTCGGATCCCCAGCGGGGTACGACTGCAAAAGCTCAAAGTCACAAGTTCCAAGACGAGAAAGAGCTATGCTGTTCAGTATACGAACTTTGTCGATGTTCTGCGTGGCATGAGCTTCCTTGAGCTGTCCAACATTCAAACTCATGATTATGGCTCGGACACCTTCTGGAAAAAGAGAGAACTTAAATTAGAATGAGCCATTTTTGAGAGGTGACATACATAAAATGCAAATGGAGCAATATGAACAATGGACCATGGACCTTGTCCATTCAATCGATCGTCCAAATGCATAAAACGGTTCTCCAAACAACATCAAAACAGCAAAAGTTTCTTGCAATCCCGCAGCAAGTTTCTTCAATCTTTACCTTCAAGCCCTTTTCCAAAAGGTCCAGAGGAAAGTGACGCTCACGAGCTGCTTTGTGGTGCAACCCGATGATGCCGATCATTCGACTTTCTGCTCCAGCAAGTCCATCAGTAAGCACGTGAGCCTCAGAGATCAACAAATTTGGAACGGTCAAAACATCACTTTTCACTTATCACCTCTTTGTAAAGATATATGGAAAGGGATGCTTACAGTAAGGTGATGTGAAAAGGTTCACCATGGTGCAGAAATGGGGGTTACGGTAAAGGCGATGGTCTCAACCTTTCGAGCAGACCACGCAAAGGAAATGTCCACACAAGGCCACCACTTCTGTGTCGAGTAGCTTTGTCATATGCATCAGTGGCTCCCACATCAAGCAGTAAACGTCGTCTGGACCAGTTGCCCTCTCGATGTTCGATCGCCTTGGTCGCTTTTAGGGTGAAAATACCGGAATTGTTTACACCAGTGTCTCCTTCGATCCACTATCTACTGAAGCATTGCCTGCCTTTACGAACATGACCTGGTGTTGCTCCTGCTCGTTATCCCCCATTCACATGTATGCAAATCAACCAAGCGATCATGCTGTTTGGTTGTGTTTCGCATTTTGCACTGAAACAAGCTAGCTGCTAGCTGGACAAATCAAAACGTGTCCCTTCAGGCAGAATTCACAAACGAAAAAAACTCACGTTCATGTCACATTTTTCTCGTTCTATGATGCTTTCTCGCACTTCTAGGAATTTCTAAGGCTGGGGCAATGGCTTCCTCGAAGCAGCACCAAATCCTTTCGAAAGGCGTTCTTGTTGTTGTTGTTGTAAGCGGACGTCAACCTGCTCCTCACCGAAGTGAAGTAGTTAAGACGCCATAGTATGCCATCTGCGAGAATCAAGTTCCCATACTTCTCCAAGCAAAACTCAAAGGAAGCGAAACCTGCCTGAAATAAAAAAGAAGTAAACACAGTGCGCCAGCTAGCATTCCGCATGGAATGTTTGTTGATCAAGTACGACTTGCCAAAAAGGTAAAGTCCGTAGCCTCTGCAGACGCCAAACTGCTGCAGCCCAAGCCACGGCTCGCTGATGTCGCTGCACAGCCGCAGCGATCATGGAGCGTGAGTCACGCAACACCTCACCTGCCTGAGCATCGGCTGTCGCATTGAGAACGCGGCAGAGATGAACATCAATCCAACCATCTGGTGGTGTCCAGTCAGGCACCTTGTTGTGAGAAGGGATCCAAGTGCAAACAGTGCCCTGAATCAATAAGCCGCTGATCCGCTGCCAGAAAAGCGGCAAGTCACCCTCCCAACGGCCAGTGCTAATGCCTCGCTGAAGCCGCCGCACCAAAGCCTGATTGTCAATCAAGAGCATCACCGGTCTGTTAGCTGCAGAAGAGGCTAAACAAGCTTGCAGAAGAGCAGCACGCTCACCTGCAGCAGGTGTTTGCTCAAAACCAGTCACGGCACCTTGAACAGTGGTGCCTGAAAGTGTCGAAACCGCCCAGCTAGCTCTTTGCCATCGATCACAGGAAGTAGCTATGATACAACTGCCGTCCAAACCCAAGGTGGGTCGCTGAAGAGGATCGAATTGCTGAATAAAAGTAACCAAAGCAGGATCTGCAACCATGTTGGAAAAAGGCAACACAGGAGGAGCATCCACAAGTGGAACCAGCAAACGACGTTCAGTAGCGCTCCTGAACTCACCATCCCATGGCTGCGCTTGGCAGTGAAAAGTGAGATGTTCTCGATCAGGAGACCGCAATCCACATTCACAACTCAAAGCAGAACCAAAGCGCTCTGTGACCCTGCCATCCACTGCAGCACCAGTCAAAACCCTGCGACTGTAGTAATCCATGCCTAAAGCTGCATTTGCCTGAAAAAGGAAAACCGGCTCCTTGCCGTTTGGCCATCGACCATCCGTTTTGGTGTCTTTAGTCCACAAACCAACGAGCCATGAATGGATAGCGGCCTTTTGCAAGCTTTTCAAAGACATCCACCCAGGTTTCAAAATCCCAGCAGGCGTGTGCCACAGGCCATCGTCAAGTCGCCATTTCCAATCTTTGAGTACTGCTTTCCAGCGAGGAGCAGGCGAGGTAGCTGCAGGCAACCCTTGGGCACGGCGGCATTGCCGATTCCATTCCGCCCGGGCGGCGGTGAACTGGAGCGCAAACATCGGATGTAGTCTTGCAGAACCCAAAGAATTCCAAAAGAGCAGCCGGCTCCTACCTGGAGGAGCCCTTCGACCCCAAAGTGCAGTTTCGATCATAGATGTCCATGTTCGAATGGTTCTTGCACTGAAGTGATGAAAAGCACCGGACCAAGCAAATAAAGATATCACCAACTTATGCACCAATGCAATGCGAGTGCCTAAGTGCTGTGCTGCCAAACGAATTTTGAGACACCGTCGCTGAATGTTGTCACTGACAATATCCGCATCAACACAAGAACTGGGGCGTGACAAATTGTATTGAATGCCAAGCAGTGTGAAAGTATCCGCAGGTACACCTACTAAATCTTTCTTCTTGCGCACCTTGGCAACCAGATGCGGTTTGGTGGCGAAGCTAGCCAATTTGTCAGGGTGAAGTTCGAAGCCGAGAATAGCATCGGCTTGCGCTCCCGCAGTCATGGCGTTGATGACCACTTCAAAACTTTGACAACCTTGTTTCCACATGGTGCGATCGTCCAAATAAATAGCCAAAGAAATCCTTGGTTCCTGCCGTTTGACAAACCTCACCCAAACTGTCATCAAAGCGTTCAGTAGCGCAGGGCTGGCTGGACAGCCTTGCAACAAACCCCGTTGAGCAATAACCGGATGAGGGTGATAAGAACCTTGCCAAGCAAACCAACGACGCTGTTCACTGTAAAAATCAGCGAGTAAATCACAAATTGATGAGGGAGCACCGAACCATCGCCACACTTTAATGGCTGTCTGAGGGCAAACTGAATCAAAACACTTGCGAACATCAGCTTTGCACCCGACCAAATCGACACGAGACTGCTTTGCCGCGCTGACAGCTTCGTAGAAACGTTCATGGACTTCCATGATGCCCTTGCCTGGTAGACCACCAAAAAGTTCGGGCGAAGCCCATTCCGCAATCCAAGGCTGTAATTTTTTCAGAGTGGCACTCATGCAAATACGCCACAGGACAGTGACAATGGCTAAAGGGCGCATGCCACCAGTAGCTTTTGGTAACAAAGCAATTCTAACATCTTTCCACATCGCAGGAACACAGCCATGTCGCAAGCAAGCATCCCAAAGAGCACCGACCTGATCCCAAAAAGCAATGGGAAGATTGCACAAATGGAGAGCTGTCCAGGCATCCATGCCCGGAGCCTTGTCCTTCGCTTTGAGCGCAATCCGAACCAATTCAGAACCACTAACCTGAATACAGTCATCCGGCAATGGATCGCTTGCAGAGCCAATCTGAGAGTACAACTGGTCCCCCAGATTCAAATTCGGAAGCGACCCTGGATTCCAATACCTCTCCCAATCCAATGCTGCGCACTTGGCCCTATCTGCAGGTAGAATGGGGCCATCAAAACTTGCAGTAGGACTGGCGGGCGGCACCTGTTTGACCCACCTGCCTAGTTTGGTGGCATTTTCCTGCACGCTGTCCTTCCACGCCTCCAAGCGTAACTTGGACGCTGCTGTAGCTTCTGCATTTGCCAATTCTAGCACTGCACTAACCAACCTGGGGTCATCCAAAGAGAAAAAAGCCAAAGAATGATGTAAATGAGGGCCATCACGAACCAACTTCTTCTCCAACTCTGGCAACGGGGCCTTTTGGTACTCCACCACTCTTCGTGCGAAGCGTCTGAGCTTGCGCTCTTTCACTGTTTGCAAAGAAGGCGCTTTTGAAGACGGAGGACTGGCAATTTGCTGCGGGCCCTGGCGCATAGCACGACCAGTTTTGCCACGTGCGAGAAGAAGAGATTCTGCGCAGTTGCTAAGTAAGGTCCAAGCAGAGTCCACGTTGCCTGTACTCAATGCATTTCCAAAATCGTCACATACTTCTTCCCAAGCACTTAGCCAAGAAGCTTCAGCAACCTTTTCAGAATGCAAAGGGGCACCAACTGGGAGAGTCCACGGTGTGGATAATGAACCAGGCACATGCAAGTTGTAAACCACCGCGTCATGGTCAGCCACGCCAAGATGTTGCTCCCTACCAGTAATAATTAACCGAGGAGTGCACAAGCCATAGTCAATGACCACACCTGTATAAACACCTGCAGCAGTTCGATGTGTACCACCTAAAACACGATCTCCGCAAACCAGCTCATCACAGGACCGCCACTGTCCAGTAGCCAAAACGTTAGAAATTGGCCAACAATGAATTTCCAAATTGAAGTCACCCATGATCACTGTATCTTCACCACAAGCAGCAACAAACTCGAACAGCGCACCCAGCGCACGGCTGGCAGCTGTGCGATCTGAAGCATGTAAGTAAACATTGATGAGAATCAACGGCCTTTGCTGAGGTCTATAGAGTTTGACGGCCATGGATCTTTCCACAGACACCATGTCGACAGGAAGGGCCAAGGCCTCAGCAGGCCACTTTGTTAGAACCAATGTACCACCTTCCACTACATTTTTCGAATTTCTTCCTTGAGGGCCAGGAAAAAGTTGCCACCCGCGTGCCTTGACGGCACGAGTCACAGCATTCCAGCTGTGATTGTTAACTCTAGTTTCTTGAAGACACAGAACATGTAAATTCTGGAGCTGAGCAAAGTCAAGCACACCACCCAAGCGGCCTCCCAAGGACCGTACATTCATAGTCCCCAACCGCATAGTGCTGTCAGAGCCCGTCATGGGTTCTGATCCACAGCGCCATCCTGCTGCAATCCCAAAATGTCCAAAGCTCGCGAAGCAGCTCGCTGTCTGGCACTTGGAGCCTGAGCCGCAAGAGGCACCAAAATATCCCTCTGGCCCTTTCGAAACTTAGTCCAAACCATTTTACGAGGACACTGACTTCCTGTAAGCCGTCTGATGTTGTTGACACAACGCTTGCAATGCACACAAGCAAAACGCACCGTAAAATTGGCAGGCCACACAATGGCCTCAATCTGATGCGTGCTGTCTGCTGCAGTATCAGTGGTGCGAAATGCTCCAGAGTCGATGATTTCCAAAACTGTGCGGGCACCCTTCTTGAGGTCATCGCTGATGTCTGCATTTTTGAGGCACGCACGCAATCTTTCCACCAACTGCTTTCGTTTGGGCCCTTTGCTGGAAGCATACTGTTCACAAGCAATCTTTGCCAAACGCTTCGCTGTCAAAGCCATACTGCCACAAGTTTTGCAAATGACGTAAGACATTCCAACTCTTTTCTGTTTGCCATTTCCTGTGGCTGGAATGGTAACGAAAGTGGGGTCATGTGCTCCAGCATCGCCACGCTTGAAGCCAAGCAACCTTCGAGCCACTGCAGCTGCACGCACCTGGCGCGTGGCTTTGCTAGCATTCTCCCGTCTGAAGCTGCTGTCCTTGTGGAAGAGCTTGGCATCCGCCTGAGGATGTTTGTCTTCCCTATGCTTGCGGATGACGCTGTACACTTGGCCAGGTTTGAGGTTGTGATCAGCGGACAAGCCAAGTTTGCAAACAGGACACTTCCAGCTATAGACTCCTCCCTTCTTGACCGCAGACAGCGCAGGCAACGTGTTTTTGAAGCCGATTTTCAACTGTTCCTTCTCATCGGGATGCCAAGCATTGATATGAGCTCTCTTCTTGTCAACCCATCCTTTGCACACCCCAGTGGAAAAGTCACACAAAGGGCATGTCCACTCAGTACGCTTAGTGCGTCTGGACGAAGCACTGGCTGCGTCTTGTCCTTCACTGGCTGCACGTGGCGTGCACGGACCCCGACCCGAAGTAGCAGCCGCAGGGGAAGAAGAATTCTTGCGCTGCTCTGACAAAGTAGAGGCGGGCGCGGGGCTAGCACACCTTCCACGTTTATTGTTGCTATGAACCAGTGACGGCAAAGCTGACAATCTGGTGGCACCAACTGAAGTAGCGCCACATTCCGATCCTCCACCTCTGTTGCCCTGCATTGGACCATTTGCGGCCTGAGTCAAAACTTCAGGAGGGAAAGCACCTTCAAGTCGTTCATAGTGCTTTGAACGAAACCACAAAGCGATGGGAGCACCACCCTTGCCACGACCATTGTAAATCTCCGGAACCCCACGAGGCTGGAAGACAATGATCGGGCGATCGTAGTGCACAGCCGCAGCAGAAACTTCAAGAGCACTGCCCCAAGCACCAATCTTTGAGAGCATGGTGAGATAGCTCTCCCATGATTCGCAAGCATTCTCCGCCTCTGTTGGCTCCTTGCCGTCCCACCAGGGCTTGTAACGACCCTGGTGCTTGGTCAGGTGGGTGACAACGCTTGCACGCACATTCCTGGCTGTTTTTCCGCCCAAACTTTGAGCAAGGGCTTCAAAAAGACAGTTGCCGTCAGCAGGGATGCTTTTCACCTTCATATTGTGAGGGGGCTTGGGTTCCCCCGCAACACGCTTGGCCGGAGGACTCTTTTCAGGAGTACTGACAGTTCTTTTTGCCCCAGCGGGTTCTCCAGCATTGTCCATCTTTGCGTCCGACTTGTCCTCGTCCAAATTCTCAGCAGGAACCTTCTCAGCCCCTGCAATAGTCACTGGCTTTTTGACTGGCGTTCCCATGTAGAAAGATTTGCGAGGAGCAGGCGTGGCAATCGCCTGCCATGCATGGCTCTGGTTATAACTGACCCTTCCATTGCTAGCCAGTTTCATGGTATGTGTTCTCTGCCGTCTTTGTCTTGGAGCTTCAACAGCTACAATGACTTTTTCGCCAGCCTGAATTTCAATGAAATCCATATCCTTTTGAGCATTGGCCTGCACCCACCATTCCACTTGTTTGCCCACAGTTTTCCGGGACAACACCTTGAGTTCAGTCAGGCCAGCACGTGTAAGTTCCTGAGTCAAGGTACTAGCCGCCCAATCTCGCGGAACACCAGTGACGCGCCAAGCTCTGGCCTTAGGAGGAGGCTCGGCGCTCCTGGGCTTACGTACTCCCAGTCCATTCCATCCCCGGGCAATGCCCAGGTCACCAGCCATGGACTGAACCTTCTGCAAGTAGCTGGGCCCATCAAGTTCCGAACTTTTCTTGACCCACTCAACATCGCAAGATTCAATCACGGAGTTGTTCCATTGCAAAGGCTCCACAAACCAGGTACTTTTGCCTGAGCAGCCTAGAAGAGCTTTGGCAGCACTTCGCTCAATGCGTAAAAGGCCAGTGATCACTGGCTTGCCTCCGCCTTTCATGCTTTCTTGCTGAAACGCCCACATATCAAAGACTTTGTCCGCAACATGCTCTGGAACATGCCGATGCAACCAAGCCTGCGCGTTTGCCTTTGGCTTGGCCTGGATGCTCTGCCACTCGTTGTTTTGCAAATATTTTGCATCAACACTTAATCTCACTACAACAGTTTCAGGCTGCACTGCAGGAGCCGCTGACACAACGGCAGCTCTCTTGAGTGATGGCCCTTGGCCTTGAAGTGGGATCACAAACGCCTGCCTGGGCTGCACCTTGCCCGAGATCTTTCCTGGCACCATCCGCAAAGGTCGATCCTCCTCAGTCTGCTTGGCCTCTTTCGGCGCTAGCATCACAGCTGTGATGTTGAGCTCTCTTTTGATATCAGGGGAATCGCCTTTCAGCAAAACCTGCAACTCCTCAAGTTGCTCTTCCGAGTTCACTTGCACTGTAGCTGAAATATTTCCAGGCTTATCCAGTGCGACACAAAAGTCATCAAAGCCCAAAATGGGCCCCGTCCAGTCTGACTGACGCAGGCTCCACACCGGCTTAAACGCAGTGTTGGCTCGAACCACTTCAGCAAAGGTCTTGGGCGTTTTGTGGGGCTGCTGCTCTGTGTGTGGCTGTTTTTGGACGTCCGCCTTTTGCTTAGGATGTGGTTTCGAAGTATTCTGCGGAGGCTGAGTAGGAGGAGAAGAAGGGTAAAAACCACCCCCTTGGCCGTAATCCCCCAGACCACCATCACCGCCCTGTTTATTTTTGTTCTTGTTCTTAGTCTTCTTGGGTTTGGCACACCCGCCATGGCCCATCATAGCACTGAGCTGTTGAAGCAAATTCCCACCGCCACCCCCGAGTCCCAACAATTGGAAAAGCTGAGAGAGTAGTTTGAGAATCTCACCTGCTTGTTGCAAATTGAAGCCATTTGCTTGGTTATTGCTTTGTTTCTGTTTCCTTTTGCGAGCTGTTGCTCTGCTTCCTGCACCATTGCCATGCATGGCATGCATCAATGCGTTCCGCTCTTTTGAAGACACAGCCCAAATCTTCTGAAGCAAATCGAAACTTGCAAGCACCACATCTGAACAATTCGTTTCTAAGCACTGCCAAGGCCCATCAGCAATGCATAGACCCGCAGCCACCGCGCGGAGGTTGTCCAGATAGCTGCCAAAAGGCTGATGCGCCTTCTTTTAGCAGCAAACAATCAAGCCACCAGACGAAACGAAATAATAAAAAGCTACCTTCAACTGGGTTCAAGCAGCAACCGATATGCACCCCGCTTGCCCCAACAAGAAACAAAATCATCTACAAAACAGCTTCCTCCGACGGACCCAATTCTGGGTCCGGAAAACCTTCTCAAAACCGGCTTCGCTCAAAAGGGCCTCCCTAGTTGCCCTTCCGGCCGCCATAAGCCACAAAGCTTCATTGAAACCAAAACGTTGCGCTTCTGCAACCTTGATACAAAAAACTTCAAAAAATGAACCTAAACACGGTCCCAAAAATGGGACCGCCTGGCGGTCCCATTTTTGGGACCGCATGCACAGCTTAGTAAAAGAACAAAAGAAAAGCACTTTCACGGTCCCATTTTTGGGACCGTCTGGCGGTACCAAAAATGAGACCGCAAAATCGCAAAATCAACAGCAAAGGCCGACCCGTGCAACGAACAAAAAATGACAACTGCGTTTAGTTAAGCAACAAGCATATAGAGTTGGAACAGAGGAGGCCCGCACATGCGAAGCCTGATTTCAATTGACTTTCCGGCCCCAGAAATGGAACCTGAAAGCGCACATGTGGTATCAGCTGTCTCCGTTCCCTAGCTCCAATGCGGCGATTGCAATGCAGCACCACCCAGGCAACATTCACCAATCCGTCGCTACTCCGCGCTACTCCGCTACTCCGTGGTATGTTTTAATTCAATTACCCAATGTAATTGACACGATATCGAAACGATGGCGGAGTAAGAGAGCCTTCAATACTTCACCTTCCCACATCTTTCCCTAAGCAGATTCTTACTCCATCCCGTTTTAAATTAATACTATTAATTAATAACGGGATTGACTGAAAAGATCATAATTCATGTTCTTTCTGGGCTGAAAACTTCGGTAGGAGTCTAGAGGGGCAAGGGGGGCCAACAAGGGGCAGTAAAGTATTCAATACAATCATTCAAATGGAAGCCGGCCACCTGCGCGAAAACCCACAAACTCCGCAACAGCAAGAAACACTTCAAGCAATCACCTAAGGCTGCAAAAGGCTGATGCGCCTTCTTTTAGCAGCAAACAATCAAGCCACCAGACGAAAC
>OFFA01000017.1_pt1:5000-7500 | contig 14014 bp, 11 predicted proteins | sample 1521231 | NCBI WGS metagenome assembly OFFA01 (sample SAMN04272335, study PRJEB24112) | coral metagenome | biome: Coral reef; feature: Shallow seawater; material: Coral tissue | host: Coral | place: China: South China Sea | collected 2014 | reverse complement strand
CTTGACTGAATCAATAAACAGCATTAGAAGAGCAGATTGCAGTTGAATCTCCATACATCAAACTCCTGGAGTTAAGTGATCAAACTTATTGAAAACTCAAAGCAAAGTCAGTTTCCCTTGTTTGACTTTATCACAATAATTGGGCCTTCTGTCCCACCCCTACCACCCAATCACTTGAACTTTCATGAAGTACTATAGAATAATTTTGCTTCTCCTGACAAAAGGCCATAATTTTACGATAACAGCACAAATTCTTGTGTGCTTATTGGCTAATTATTATCATCAGTAAGCGGACAGACACATGAATTTATAATTTATGTGATGCGGCAACGAGTGAGAGGGGACAATTTGACAGTTTGCTATCGTAAAAAAACAAATGGACGTCAATTTTTCATGCGTCTGTCCTGTTATTGACAATGAATTTAGTCATAACATCGTCAAAGTAGTCTGCGGATCCACTCAGCTATCGCCTCGTGGATCCACATCTACTTTGACAATGTTATGACGAAATTCATGATCAATAACAGGACAGACACATGAAAAACTAACTAAACTATTTACTGACAAATGAATGCGCGTAGTAATCTGTTAAATCCTGGTTAGGTTAATTTACAGTTCAAATAAACCCTGTTGTTGTTGTTCCTGGTAAACAGGTAGACTAGCCTTATCTAGAAAATACTTATGGTAAAACATGCAAGTAAAACTGGTAAGTAAATGATGCCCCATGGCCAGTTTAACTCGTATACAGTGTATATAGTCAAGTAAATTTTGCCATTAAACTTGTATACTTGTTACCACTGGTCAATTCATACATTCCACAAGAATTATTTGTCACTGGATCACCTTCCCTGGCTTGTTGGTCTGGTGCATAAAAAAAAGTTTACTCAAGAACAAGACTACAGGTAGTCCCTCATTTTCTCCGCACAATTAGTCGAGTGGATGCATGCACATGAGCCTGCCCAAAAGCATCTTGCCTGCTCGACTAATACTAAGAAAAATGAGGAACTACATGTACTCATAGTCTAGAACACAACAGACCAATAAGTGAAAAAAAATTTAGCTTTGGTTTTCACCTAAAAATGATAAAAACTTGAAAACATCATGGGCAAACAACATTAGTAAAATGATAAAATCCACTTGCAAGTTTCATGTGCAAAGTTATAGATGTTTGTCATCTATTGGTACAGTTACAAGTTTTTTTCCTGACTCCTTTTGTGTTTCAGCTGCAGCATACCTACAGTAAATTCTCTGCACAGGTAAAAACCGAGAGGACCCATAGGGCAAATACTCATTTAGTTTCCGAGTCTTGGTAGGATTGCCAAACTTATCAGGATCATCATCAGGTTTATGCCACAGCACACAGGCAAAAACGTGTTCAGTAAACTTCTCATTTACCTTAATGGAATGTGAAAAGTAAAAGAGAACATAACCGGCCAAAAATAAAGTGTGTCAAGATTCAGTTCTCCCTGATCATTTGCCCACGAAGCGTAAATTCTAGCTGAACGTAAAGAGCGGCATTCCATCTTAGAACCATAATGGTGATTGCTGATGGTAACTGCTGAATACTTTTTGATGGTTTCAGTCATATCATTCTTGTCGATTGACTGTTCTGGATAAAGGTTCTGGTATATGACACAGAGTGAAGACTGGTCTTCACTTTCAAGACTTTGCACTTTGTAATTGGAAGGCAGCACAACATGCACCAGGTGTGACCAGTTCACTTCGTTAACAAGGATGGTAGTGGCCTTATTGTGTAAGGTAAATGCAGTTGACACCAAAGAGCTGCTGAAATTGTTACTGAAAGGATTGTGGATTAAATCTTGAAACTCGGCTCTGTATTGTAATGGCAGCTGAACGTTGTCAAGGAATCGCGAAAGTATTAACTTTCTCATTAACTGAAGTTCAAGAGATTGTTTGTTTGTGGAAACACTCCCCATAATACCATTGTATCTCTCAAAACTAAAACACCAAAAACTGTGAACTGGACCATGGTCCATAATAATGTCTTTCAAATGGCAATGAAGATGCATGTTTGGTGTAATGGCCTTTTTTCCATAAAGCTTTTCAAACTGCGTGCAGAATTTAAGAATAAGCAAGTCAGCTCTCTGTAGATCTGCAGTTGTCACAGTATTTTTACAAAAATATTTACATGCCAGTACAAATGCCTGCAGGCCAACATTGAAGATGTTTATCTTCAATGACTCCCTTGAGAGCAAACACAGAGTAAATTAAAGTCCAGTTCTTCCATTGCTCTGCTGTATAAGATCCATAGTTAGATGAAATTCTTTTGGGCAAACATCCAATGTCAGTTGGAACATCCATCTGATCTATCCGTTTCTCAAGTATCTTCATTTTTTTTTTTGCTAATGATTCCCTGCTTGTCCCAGAGCTTGAAAACATATTTCGCTGTTCCTAAGAACAGATTGTGCATTGGGTCAACAGCACAAAATCTAACAACATCAAAATATTCAAGGTCTAGCAAAGAGCTCCAGTAATTAAT
>OFFA01000016.1_pt1 | contig 14046 bp, 11 predicted proteins | sample 1521231 | NCBI WGS metagenome assembly OFFA01 (sample SAMN04272335, study PRJEB24112) | coral metagenome | biome: Coral reef; feature: Shallow seawater; material: Coral tissue | host: Coral | place: China: South China Sea | collected 2014 | reverse complement strand
GTAGCCATGGGTGACTTTAGCAACTTTAGCAATTTTAGCCTATTGATGATTAGAATATCGCCCCGTTTTAGGCACGATCCCAATGATGGACTGTTTTTTTGATTGTGGTCGACTTTGGGCGCTGGAAAATGGAAGTTTGGATGATGTGGGTACCCAATCAAGACTGGCAAACAATCGCAGTTTGAAACGTGGCACTGCAACACATGTGGCTGCAATCAGTCACCTGCCACAAATTCAGGCTTTACTGCCACAGTTCGTATTGTTAAACAAACGAACCTTTAGAGAGAAAGATATACCAGATAATGTCCCACCGGGATTGAGATTTATTCGTGACATATCAGGATGGAACACGGCTCAGAAAATGGTTGTGATATTGGAGAACATAGCAAAATCACTCATTTCGTGTACAAAAGATCATCAAATCATTATTTTGCTAGATGTAGCTCCATGTCACATTGATGCATCGGTGATTTCAGCTGCAAACAGACTGAATTTGTGGCTGATATATGTTCCTGCAAGGTTAACCTTCATGTTACAACCATTGGATGTTTCTTGTTTACAAGCGTACAAATCAGTTTTACATCAACTCTTTATGGAGAGGCAAGACAACGATGGCACCTTGCGAACCAAAGAATGGTTTAATGTATTGAGCAGCCTAAACAAGTTGTTTTGGCGAGGAAGGAATTGGAAAACAGCGTTTCACAACGTGGGACTGTTAGGCCAAGCCAAATCCATAAGTGATGAATTACGACAGCTTGGAGTTACTCGTCTAACAGACAGTCCTACAGCTTTGCCTTCCGAAACCCAATTGCAAGAAATCTGGCCTCGTCGAAAGGCGATTCCATTTAAGTCATTATTCTGGTTACCAGCAAAGCTGAAACCAGTTGAAATCGATTGAATCGAGGTTTCAAAATGGTATATTTTACCTAATATCATTAATTAATTCATAAAGCATTAAGTCTTTTTTTCTAAATAGAATACATCTAATAAAAGACAAAACTTAACGACTTAACGGCTTTACGAATTAACGAAGATTTTGAATATGTACGCAAAAGCTTCGATTCTGCAACAAAGTATTCAGCAAAGCTGAACGCGATCTAATGCTTTTAAATTGTAACCAAAAAGTTGCGAGAATGTTGTCGGACATGTGATGAATCTGTTCATATACTTGCCTTGTGTTTGCATTGCAACATGGCATGGTTACAATTCGCCACACAATCGGGGGAACAAAATCAAATGACAGAAATTTGGCTTACAGTTGATAGCTGCTTTTGGACCTCGCAGGCATCTCTCGACTCATTCTGTATGGCTAGTTCGGCAGCGGCGAAGCCACGAGCCCGTCCTCGCAAAGTCATTGCGATCCAAGACCTTGATGCACTAAAAGCCAAAAAGCAACAGCTAAAACAAGATCTCAAAGAGATGAATAAAACGGTGAAGGTGCAACAGCAGAAGAAAAGACGTCTCATGAAAGCTGCTCACAATTTGCACGATGAGGACCTTTTATGGCTTCTACGTGAACGTCAAACCCAACGAAGTGAAGACCCTAATTCTGCTCAGGATCAAAATGGAGATGCGGCTGAAGATTTATCGGCTGAGAATGTCGAGCCCAATGAGACAGTGAATAGTGAGGAACATGTGAACAGAACCAGTGACGGTGCTCAATCGAATGAGTGAGTGCTGGCAATCAAAGAATCTCCAGTCAGCTATCAAAGAGTAGTCAGCTTTGTCTTGCGTTACCTCTTTAAGTCTTCTCACATCAACTCCCAATGGACGATTGATGCACTTCTCTTGTCAGCAGAATCGATGATCGAGGATTGTTCGTGATTTGTCCGCAGAGAAGAGAAATGTTTTCTCTTGCTTTTCAAAACCAGAACTGAGTCGTCGCTTGCATGAATAGCAAAAAGAGCTTGAGCGTTGCACTGCGTGTCATTAATCTCGTAACATTTGAATGGTTGTGAAAAAATATGCTATCTCGTGTACGACGTGTCTTTTGGCTTCAGGTCCTGAAATTTGAATGATTATGCTTAATATCCTCTTTTCCATTATTTGTTTTCCATTATTCACTCGTTCTAGAATTATACAATTGTTTCGTAGGAACGTATTTCTCTTGCCTGCAGAGTCGAAGATCGGTTCGTCCGTGATTTGGTTGCAGACAAGAGACATAACACACTTTTTTTGTTTCAAAAACAAACAGACATGCAGCAAACAATAATATTTGCAAAATATGCATTTCTTCGTAGAAAGACGTTTAAAACAAGAACTTGGAGCTTGTAGAACCTACAAACATGAGTCCAGCAGATGCCGGTTGCTTGGTCTCTCTAATCAAAAACTTGGAGCTGCAATTATCACTGGGTGACGTGGAGGAACTGGTGAAGTTAATGAAAAACATCTCCAATGAGATCACCAGAGAGACTGGAGCCACTACAAAACCACGAAATTCAGTTCGAGCATCATTGAGCAAGAATGTGGACCAAACTAAATTTGGTAGCTTGGGCAATGCCTTCGCAATCATCTTTGTCGAAGTGTTCGAAGTGGGTACTTTGGCTGCCTGCGATTGGGAGATCATCGAAACTGCACTGGAATGCATTGTTGCAGCAAAGCATGTGAGAGACTTCGAGCTCTTGGACTGGGTCCAAGAGGAGGAAGCGAGAAAAGCTAGGGAAGCAGAGGCGCTGAAGGAGAAAGAAAATGCTGAGAAGGCTGAACAGGAGAAACTCAAACAACAGCACATCATGCGTCTGCAAGAGATCAGAGAGGTCAAAAAACAATGCGAACGTGATGAAGCCAAACTTGTGGCGACATGTCGAGAATCTTCCAGCTCGCACTATGTGGATGGAGCTCCCAAACCAGGTGATTTATTCCGAGGAGACACACCCGAGATGAAAAAGCCGAAAAACGACTATCATGCCAAGGTCCAACCCAGATATGAAGTATCTCCAGGAAAGAAAAGGTGGATGAACGGAAAATGGTACAGACCTGAAGAAATTGAATTGTTTGAAAAATGTCGCAGAGAGACGAACGCAAGAATAGCAGCTAATAAGGCTGCAGCTTTGGCCCGCAGAGATGCCATGGCACAGCAGAAACGATGAGGACAGAAGGATACCACAAAGAGACGGCATATGCTTGAAATGTTTCAAAAGGATTAGTTAGGGGGCTTGATCATGGGATGATCATCTTCTCAGAAGTATTTTCTCAGCATTCGGGCAGAAAAAGAAAGACCGGATTGTAATTCATTTCAATGTTTTACTCATCAGATTGAGAAAAGTGACTCCAATTCTTCATTCTTCCTCGTTCGGCTCAAGGAGATGTTCTGTGCAATTTTTCTTTTATTTGATTCAGGACATGAAATGCGTACTTAACACAAGATGCAACTATGCGCTTTTATGTTATCAACGATCTCAAGAAGTCGTCCTTTATCATTTCAACTAGAAAGCAGCAGACTGTTTTTATTGGCATTACGCAGCATTGCTCTATTCGCCATGCCACATCTTATGACATCTAAGTTACCAAGCGGCACGCCAGAATCTGCCAGATCATTCATTGGTTTGGTGAAACTCTTGAAGAAGCAGCTTACACTGGAGGATGTACAGCAGTTGGCAGTTTTATCCAAGTCCATGAAGGAGGTTACAACAATTTGGCAAAAACTTCTGTCCGACAATGGGAACGTACTGCCTCCAGAGTGGAACGCAGAAGAAGATTTGAGAAATGTGCAACATCGCTGTGATGACACACTCTTCAGTCAGGTTGGGAAAGCTCTAGCAACAGTGTTGACCGAATTGTTGCAGGTGATTGACCTCGACATTGAGAATCTGACTGACATTGTGGAACATCTCGACAACATGTCATCAACCAAGCAGAATTTGAACAATGGTTCAGCACTGGAAAAAAGAAAATTGGAATCTTGTCAGAGCCAAGATGACATTAGACGACAGAGCCTGGAACAGCTGCGGGCACTGCGACAGAAAAGAGAAGCTGTTGAAGACGAAGAAAAACAGATTGAAGCACTCATTGCCGACATTGACAAACGTCAGAACAGTGCTAAGTTCTCCAGTACAGCAGCAAGCAAACTTGCTGAAACTGTTCCCAATAGATGCATTGATTCACAAACTCGTGCTCGAATTTTTATGGAAGAATATCAAAAAAGGAAGCTGAGCATACCAGCCCAGGAATCAACAGAGACAATAAAGATTGGAGATCAGATGTGGAGTCCAACGCAACTGTTCGAAAGATGCAAGCTTTTGAAAGACGAAAAAGATCGAGCTTTTTCTGAAAAAAAAGAACAAGAAAAAAGGTTGCTCCAGGAGACTATTAAAACAAACAGAATAATTGCATTGGCCAAAAAAAAGGCCAGAATATTCCAAGCGCATCTGGATGATACATTTGCTTTTTTCAAATAACGGGGTTATGTACACAATTTCTCGTGTCAATGTGGGTGAGACAATACGTCTGCATCAGATGTAGTTGTCTCTGTATGTTCGACCTGGGGCGTAGAAGAAAAAGAGGTCGTCGACAGTAGAAGTTCATAAGCAATATTTGGCTTGCATGTAATTGGAAATTCTTAGCTTTCTTAGTGTTCTGCTATTCATCAAACCTTGAGTCACGCTTTGTTGATATATTGTTGTGGATTTGTTCTTGAATTAAACCTGAATCATGCAACTTCATGCGCTCACTTTATCACGAACATTTCCGACACATTTCCCCGCCGTCGTTTTTTCGTCTCGAAGGCAGCACGTTCATTTTGCATGTGATTTGTCACGGATGACTTCTGCTAATTCTCGTCACCGTGCATGTTGTCATATGTGGACCTTCACAACGCCACAAGATTATTTGCAGAATGCAGCTGAACGAAAGGATCAGTGTCAGTATGTTCCAGAAGATTTCTCGAGGAACGACATATGTGAAATGTTTCGAACTGCTATGTCGGAACTTGGACACGGCTCCATTCTAGAGCAACTCGTTGTGGTCAAAGAGCCACTACTCAACCATTACGGATTTCAATTTCGTGTTATTTTCAAGACGAAAACTTCTTTTGCGAGTGACGACATTAATACACTGCTTGCCCAAAAAAGGGGATGCCGAGGTTCCATGAGCCATCCTGAGAAAAATTGGCAAAGTCTTGTACAGTATGTTCTGGATTGCAAAACAAAGCGAAAAGAGGTGGCCGAAGACAAGATCCCTTTATTTTGGCCGCACATGTGGCAGACCAAGAGTCAGGTGCTTCAGCAATGGCAGGATCAAGCAATGTCGCATAAACAGTGGACATCGAAACGAGGAAAACCAACCTTGGAGCAGCGACAGCTGAAGAGAAGAAGGACGCTGAAATTTGCGGATTTCGTGGAGATTGCAAAACAAAATGGCATCACCAATGAAAACGAGTTTTGGAAAATTGCTGGCAGAGAAAAAGATGCAGGTAACCATGCCTTGTGGAACTATGGAGGCAAAGTCATCGTCAGCCAGAAAATCTCCAAGATGTTACAAATGAAGAGCGAGTGATTGCGTGCACATTGTCTAGTAATTCAGGCAAGTCCTGTGATCGAATGAAGATCACCATGCATTCTTTTGCACAAACTGCATTGTGAGCGCAAGAAAAATTAACGCGCAGCATAGTGAAACAGCATATTTGAAACATTTTGCATAAGCTTAGAACTGAACTATGATCCGTCTTTGCAGCACGGCAGTTCAAACAGAATATCGCATTCACATTCGCATCATCCAGACATATTTATACGATATAATATATATATATACGTCGGAAACAATAATACAAACAGCGATTCTACTGAATTGAAAGAACGTAGATTTCATGTCCTCGTCTCCCTCTGAGCCATGTCGGCAGACATCCTCAGTTCCGATTACTCAGAATGAAGAGCAAGCTGCTCAACAAAAGGATGATTCTTCATATGTCCTTTGTCAATACGATTCCTCTGAAAATGAGGAAGAAAAGGCTCTGAAAACGGAACACAGATCATGGATCATGATGTGGACCTTCCCCACACCGAGATCGTATTTGAAAACTTATGAAGAAAGAAAGAAGAAAAATGAGCTGATTCCAAGAGACATCAGCAGAGAGGAGCTCGAAAAAAACTTTTTGGATGCTTTGAACAAGTGCCAGCTGATGGGGAAATTGAGGCAGATGATAGTGGTTTACGAACCACACAAGAAGCTTATGCCGGATGGCAGTGCACACGAAATGCACTACCACGTTTGTTTCAAGATGTCTGCAAACTTTGCCCACAAAGGGGTGTCCAACACACTCGCTCAACACTACGGGCTACATGGACACATGTCGTACCCGAGGAAAGGCTGGTACCAAATGGCAAAGTACGTGCTCACAGACTCTGCTGTGAAGCTACCCGTACATTTAGACCCCACTCCATTATTCTGGCCGACAAGAATGACAAAAGAAGACATGCTGAAGAAGATGCAGCTCACCGAAGAGGACTACTTGAAAAAAAGAGCGGAAGAAAACAGGATGCAATGGAAGGAAGAAAGCAACAATGGCGATGGTACACATCAGGACCGATGGAGAAAAAGAAGGAGAGTGCTCGATTTCTCCGAATTTTCCGACTACGTCCTACACCACAAAATCACAAACGAACAAGAGTTCTGGGTGTTGGCTTGTAAGGAGAAAGAAGCAGGCAATCCAACTCTGTGGAACTATGGTGGAACGGCGGCTGTGGCCAAACAAATCCAGAAATGCAATAAGGCACACATGGCCCAATTCCGGGACGATGTCTTTTTAGGCACCTCGAAAGCTACAAGCAAATATCCATTATCTGCTTTCAACATCCCAGACGAAATTCGTGTTTGGATGAAACACTTCAAAGGTGAAATGGCTCTTATCATCCAAGGCGAGGGAGGACTTGGAAAGACAGAAATGGCAAAGGCAATATTGGCCTCAATGGGAAAGTACTTTTTTGTGGACAGTTTGGATACTGTGAAATCATTGCTTTTCACAGGAAAAGAGTCGATTCTTTTCGACGACGTCACACTGCAGAACTTCTCAGTTGACGAGGTGAAGTCATTTCTCGACGTCAAATCGGAAAGAGCCGTGAAATGCCGCCATGAGGATGGTTTTATTCCTGCTGATACTGTCAGGATATTTCTAACAAATCATGAACGGCATACCTTTTTTCCAAGGGAAACTGAGAACAAAGATCATTCAAGGGCCATCAACAGAAGAATGATCTGGGTCACAGTGACCGAGAAACTGTTCACGGAATCAGATGGAAAGACTCAAAAAGACAAAGAAAATGAAGTTGGAGTAGAGTGTGAGTCGGAGATTCCGGCAATGGATGATCTGGAAACACTCAAAACAAAACAATCGAGGAGTGCAAAGGAACCTTCCTTCAACAGCCCATTTGATGAAGAATATGAACCTTTGTTAGAAGAATACGACATGTTCGACGGAGATGAGGAAGCTGCAATGTGGATGAATCTTTCTTCGGAAGATGCATGCAGAGAATCTCCTGCCAGCTCAAAAGGATTGCCTTTGCTGAGTTCAGGGAAAACCTCGCCTTCCGCAAACAAAGAGCTTGAAGCAAAAATGATGATCGAGAAAGAGACAAAAAGACCCGGAAAAGATGAGACCGCTCACCTTGGAAAAGACACGGTTTCGACTGAGAATCATGAACATGATCGACCTGAACCCAAAAAAAACATCAATCGAGTGAAGTGCATTGCCGAAAACAGTTTCCGACCTTTGGTCAGATACAGGAGAAAGAGCAAGCCGAACCCTCCATGGCACCACTATGAACATCGAAGAAGAGATGTACGATGGGGCACGTCACAGAAGTCATGGTGGCCGTGGCAATCATGAAATGCGAGAGATTTATCAATACAATGTCCATTTAGTTTTGCTCCAAAGCAGGGCTCTTCAACAGCGAGTGATCGGGCTTCAGATGAACAGAACTATGGCAGGATTATATATTTGCTATACGATTGGAAATAAAAATCATATGTACAAGCTGTTTGTTTCATCATGTTACCTCTTAGCTGCCCTGCACAATCATTTTGTCTCGTTTTCAACGAGAAATTAACGAATGCTGGGAAAAGCATTTGTGCTTCATTGTAGAATTTACATGAAGCTTAATTAGACAATGTTTCCGTTTGCACACAGACGGAAGAAACGATCAGAGAGTTGTTCTGCTGTGTCTGCTGAAACATGGTTCGTTTCTTTATCGTGGCTACTGACTCAGAATAAGCTTCTTGCAGAGAATTTCTAGCTTTCATTGCATCTTCTCATAAGGTCTTGTTGATTTCTGTTCGAAGTGCAAGGGAAATGTACTTTTTTTTTGGCTTCAAACAAACGCGGAAACGGTAAACTTAGGGGCGAAAGACAAACAGTCCTCATGGTCTTTTCCATCAGATCCAAACAACACATCATCTTGTCCTCGATTCTATTTGCAGTTCGAGCTCAAAAACTTTCGTTACTTGGTCGCAACATGCCAAAACCCGAGGAACTAGATACGGCATGCCTGGTTTATTTGTTGACAGGTCATTTGACGGTATGCATCCACTCAGCTTTCACAGAAACTGCAAATGATGAGTGGAACACTCGGACAATCAATGTCAAACAGTTCCTGGAGAAAGGGAGGCATGTAACGAGGAAGTTGGCAGACAACGATTTGGAAATGTTTTATCATTTCGATTTAGCTTGGACGGATGCAGCTTATTTTTTTCAATCTCTGCTGCACAAGAATGGGAACGTGGATGCTCGCAAATTGAAAAGCAAAGAAACATCATTGCAAAGCAAAAGGAAAGGTACGTTTGCAGAGACAGATTCCAAAATTGCTATGCTAGTTCAGCGACTTACCAATGATGTGACACATGGCATCGGAAAGCAACATCCGAATGACTGGGAGGAAATTGCCAACAAATACATGTGGGCCAACGCTCAGCTCACTCATTTGCCAAATATTCTAGGTTTGGAACAGAGTATGCGTGCATTTCGCCTTTTGACTTTGGAAGCTTCTGAATTTGCATCGTCGCTCCATGATGAGTGGAAAAGAGAAGAAGCACGAAGACACAATCAAGAAGACGAATAGATCGCTCCATTTACCGACGACAATGAAACTGTGATCTGCAGTGATGCTTAGAATCCAAAAACTCCTACGAATATATCTTGGGTATGTTTTTCGGCCCTTACTCAACATTTGTAGAGGCCACGCATTGGCTCAACAAATGGAACCGGATGTGGTCGACTGGTTGGGGTGCGTTGCAATCAAATGGACTACATACAACAAATGTCTGACGTGTGAGCAGTGGTGATGTCTGCAAATCAGTCGTTTTACCCGACATTTTGGTGAATGCATTGTCCGATGTGCGGCAAACATCTTGGTTGCAACCTAGCAGAGGAGACCAGCGCAAAAAAAGGCAGTCATGCTGAGATCGGATTTAAAATCAATGTTATCCGGCAATGGTATTTAAAATCAATGACATGAACGAGGCTGGCTTCAAATGACCATTACTTTCTGTCCTCACCGTGAACGTGCCACGAATGCATGTTTATGCTTTCGGCTCAATTCTGTTCATTCCTTTTTTGTAAACAGAATAGATCATTTCATGCCACGAAGATATTTCAAGAAGGGCATTAAACAAACACCCATTTCGTAGCTTCATTACATTGAAACAACATGTGATTAGAGAGACCACATGAAAAGACCTAAACTAAGATTGCCTCCAAAATAAATGGCAATGGCATGGGATGCGATGGGTACCACCTTCGATAGTCTCATCGATCCATTGTTCAAGATCAACAGTCTATTGGCACGCTTGCAGGATCTGGAATCAGATCTATTTCAGATACAGGAGGACACACCAGGTTATTTCTTAGAAGCCAATCATGCAATCAAACAGGCTCTGGCGCAAGCACGACAAGCGATTCGGGCAATTGAACAACAGCAACGCAGACATCTGGTTTTTTTTCACGGAAGCCTTGTGCGGTACCATACCGATCTTGAAAGATTTCCACCACTTTGCGATCCTCAAGCAGGCTTTTTACACAGCCAGTAGCCAGTGAGAGATTCCGAAGAAGGATGATCTTAGAAATTTCCCAATTAGGAACCTAAGACGATTCTTGGGTGCAATTTGTGCAAAGTCTTAGGCGTTGAGGGAGACATTGAACGCCAAGAGAAAAAGCTCGCACAGTGCATCAGCATGAAAACTGTGTATGCAAGGTTCGGTGAACTTTGTCGCGGAATTGGAGGAAAAAAAAAGGTTTCAATACAATCGTCCAGATGAAAGTTGGTGATAGGGAATGTTCGTGATCCGGTTCGAAAGAAAAGAATGTTCCAGATGCAAGTCGGTGATCGGGACTGTTCGTGATCCGGTTCGTAAAGCATTGATTTCTTTAACCTCCTTTTTTTCAAGGATTTGCATCATAGAGAGTTGCACCGATGAGTTTTATTTTTCAGACATTTGGTGCGACTGAAAGCTGCGATGGTGTCTTGGTACGGTCATTTGGTGCGACTCACAGGTGCGACTTGTGTTTGGTACGGTCATGTGGTGCGACTGAAAGGTGCGACGCTTGTTTGGTACGGTCATGTGGTGCGACTCACAGTTGCGACGGTTTCTGGTTACGGACATTTGGTGCGACCGAAAGGTGCGACGGTGTTTTGGTACGGTCATTTGGTGCGACTCGAAGGTGCACCATTTCTTTGGTACGGTCATTTGGTGCGTCTCACAGGTGCGACGTTTGTTTGGTACGGTCATGTGGTGCGACTGAAAGGTGCGCCGGTTTTTTGGTACGGTCATGTGGTGCGACTGAAAGGTGCGACGGTTTTTTTGCTACGGTCATCTGGTGCGACTGCAAGCTGCGACTCTTCGTCTGCTACGATCATTTGCTGCGACTCAAGGGTGCGACTCTTGGCTTGGTACGGTCATGTGGTGCGAATGAAAGGTGCGACGGTCTTTTCGTACGGTCATGTGGTGCGACTGAAAGATGCGACGGTGTCTTGCTACGGTCATTTGGTGCGACTCACAGGTGCGACGTGTGTTTGGTACGGTCATGTGGTGCGACTGAAAGGTGCGACGGTTTCTGGTTGCGGACATTTGGTCAACTGACAGGTGCGACGGTGTTTTGCTACGGTCAGTTCGTACCGCACCGTACCTAGACTAGTTTTTTGGTTTCGTCAAAGCATTACTCTTCAGCTTAGCCAAGTATGAAGCAAGTATAGGTATACTAGCTTTAAAGCAAAGAGTGCATTCCCAGAAGATACTGAAGTCTCAAATGATGGCTCGAAGAGCTGAAGTTGAAATAATGCTATTCTACAGGTGCAGCTTGCTATTATTTTCATGGTATTTGTCATTTAAAATAGACAGGTTTACCAAGAAGATGCTGAATCGATTGTACGAGCGACACATACATAAATACAGCAATTCATAGGATGCCATTCAGCTCACCCTAAAGAAACAACATCACACAATTCGTGCCAGACGTGCTCATGCCATGGATTACCGTTGCTTTCTGAGGGAAGTTCATTACAGAATCGTCGATGAGAACGAAGAGAACTGTCATCCTACTTCCTTTACATTGAAAGATGCAAGCAAACTTGCCAAAGTTGATGTTGGGACACCACTCTTTCAGCACGACAACCAACATTATACAATTGAAGGTTTGGTCCCAAAGAAAGAAGACCAGATACAGCTGACCAGAAAAGAACAGTCTTGGTTGCTTGTAGAAATTCCAATCGTGCCTGACTATCCAGAATATGCCTGGGCTGCACTGAGACCAGCACGAACAGTACCGTGGGAAAAACATGCTCAAGAGAGAAGTGAAAAGGCCAATGCTTCGCGTTATGAGATGGGTGAGAGGGGAGGTCCAAGTGAACCAATTTGATATCCTCTATATCAACAGAAAACATGCTTTGCCAGAGCAATTCCCATTGCGTGTGAAATTTCTTGCTGATGCATGAAAGAATGTAGCTGCAAAGTGCGAGAAAAAGCTCGCAATCTGCAGCAACATTCAAACTCTGGATGCAAGGTTTGAAGAACTTTGTCGCGGAAGTGGAGGAAGATAAAGGTTTCAATCGATTTCCCGATCGAAAGGATTTCGATCGGGAAGTCGATTGAAAAGATGCAAAATCGTACTCTGGACAATTCCCGCCCTGCGGCAATTCAAAATAAGAATGGGAGGCAAAAGACAGTTTCGGAAACAAATGCGTACAAGAATCCGTAGTTTGTTTACCAGGTGGCTGATATGAGACTGATCGCTTCCCCATCCCAATGCGTTCGTTTCACCTTTCCATACAATGGTCGAGATGACAGTCGGTGATCGGGAATGTTCGTGATCCGGGTCAAAAGGACAAGAATTTTCGAGATGCAAGTCGGTGATCGGGACTGTTCGTGATCCGGTTCGAAAGGCCAATGCTTCGTGTTAGGAATTTCATGCATTTCGAAAAAAAAAGAACATGTGCACTCAAGGGTCAGTCTTTTGGTTGTACCGGGTTAAACGCTGTCCGCATAAAAGTGCTCAAGATACCGCTTTCCAGTCGTTAGCGTATTTCGTTCTATATTGTTTGCATTCACAGAAATATATACTGAATCCATCTTTTAAACTTTTGATTCATTAGCAAGTAAACATTTTGCCACTAATCTGCATTCGTGCAAATCTTTTGCTATGCTGTCCTGCAAGTCCATGCTTGCGGCATGGCCTTGCGGAGCAGTGGTGCAAATCAAGGCTCTAGACTCTTGACTCTGCTGCAGCAAATAGAAGCCAAAAAACTTGTCTGCTATTCGCTCCAGTCAGAGTCCTGGCTCCGGAGTTCGCGAATGATTAGCCGCACCTACCAGACCAAGCTGCTATGATAGGGTGGACATTCGATGTTGTGGCTTCTGGAAATTCCAAAGGCACCACCTCACCGAATGTGTTGCCTTAGCGCACTTATCTCCTGCTTCTATCTTCGGAATGAGACCGGCACAAGTTGTTCTCCACATTGCTAACATGTATGTGGTGATCTCCCTGAACTACGTCGTGTCTACACAGAAATTTGGGCTGCAGAGACTACAATCTTTTCAAACGTAAAGGTATTACGATTTATCCGTTTCTTTATTCTGTTTTATTCGATCACAGTACATTAGTCATTTTACGAACATAAATTAGTAAAGCTTGCCATCGCCCCTTCAATGATGGCTGAGAAGGCATTAGTTTGAATATAGGATTGATGAGAGGAATTGCTTGGAAGCAGTCAAAGAATATAAAGAGTTTTCTTCAATGATGAGGTTGGAATTGTCTTCATGCATCTTTTTATCTTGATTGAAATTGAGGTATCTATTCCTGCGGAACATTCGAGACAACAAAGACCGAACTGGTCTGGTATTTGCTGCAAACAACGCTCCGAAGGCATAGCTGGCAATTTGGACATTGTGCTTCTAATCAGAATTCCTTGAAATCTTTGCAATGCATTACTGGATGGTTTCTTTTGACCATCCAGTAGCGCCTTGAAAAGAATTGCTGGAAAACCTTGCGTGAAATTGTCTCCTAGCATAACCGTCGTGGAGATCTGTCGAATTTGCTGTTCATACCAAAATGGCCGCAGAGGAATAAAGTAATTAAGCTGAAGTTCGCCCCCTCAATGATGGCTAAGAACGCATTAGTTAGAAAAGCGGATAATGGAGAAGAATTGTATGGAAGCATTTGTAGGAACGTATGAACTTGTACATGTTGAGATTTGTTTCCGAGGATTCTCTTTTGCAAGCGTATTTTTTTTTCCCGCTCGCTTTGGCCGCAGGTCAGACATCTATATGCAGAGAGTTTTTGAGATCAAGGACTGTTCCGCACCTCGTGCATGTCTCCAACAAAGAACTGAAAGTGGTCAATTTGTTTCTCCGAGATCCTTCATCTTTCCATTCTTTCTGATACTCTCATGATTTTGTTTCACAAGATGTGGTCGGCAGACATTCAGCGCAAGACAGAAGCGTTGTTGCTCTTGACAACTTCCGACTACATCTTTGCAAGATAACAGGACCCAACTACCCAATCGGATCTGGAGCCTCGAAGACAAGGTCTTCCAGGAACTTCTCACCTGCAGGTTCCAACGACTTGAA
>OFFA01000015.1_pt1 | contig 14217 bp, 1 predicted proteins | sample 1521231 | NCBI WGS metagenome assembly OFFA01 (sample SAMN04272335, study PRJEB24112) | coral metagenome | biome: Coral reef; feature: Shallow seawater; material: Coral tissue | host: Coral | place: China: South China Sea | collected 2014 | reverse complement strand
TTCGTACAGTTATGAACAATGCTAGTTCGGTTTTTCGTGATAGGATTTGAACTGGCGTTCTCCGCTAAATCGAAAGGAATGGATATTATGGTTGTAAAGCTTTCTGCTGATTGAATGACTTCCACAATAGCCTCAACACAGTCTATCTTGCTGTTGTCGCTATCATCACAGGCACATACCAAGGTAGAGCTGTTTTCACTTCTTCCATCACTTGAAATGTTGCGATAAATACAGGTTTCAGCTGTTGTGCAAACGCCAACTTTACATTCTTCGAGGAGCCCTGCAAAAGTTCGAGTGATCTTTCCTTCACATTCATCAATTTCGAAACAAGCATCTTCGCTCTGAAAGAAGCCTCTACGGCACTTACACTCGAAGCTACCATTAAGATTGATGCATTCCGCATTGCGATCACAAGAGCCATAGATATTTGGATTGATGCACTCGTCAACATCAATACACGCTGTTGCATTTTGGTCTTCAGTATATCCTTCTGGGCAGACGCAGTAATGTTCCATCCCAACTGCAATACAAGTCATGTTTTGTTCGCACGTGTTGTTACCAGAGTCACAAGGATTCACAGGATCACATGACGAGTTATCCACAGCATCACATTTGCACTCATAACCACCGATTACATTTTGGCATATTGGGGCTGCCGGAGGGCAATGGAATATACTCCACTTACATTCATCTACGTCCACGCAAGTTCGTCCAGTGTTCATGTACTCTCCGACACACGTGCAGAGCTCTTTTAGGGTTGCAGTATTATTTTCCACATTTGAAGTAGTTGCAAGGCTTGTCTGATTTCTGCAGTGGTATTTCGCACAAATTCTCCCTGTGTCTTGAAATCCTTCCATGCATTCGCATCTAAAACTTCCGTTTGTATTAATGCAAGATGCAAAAGTGTCGCAGTCGGCTAAGCCGAGAGAACATTCGTCCAAATCTCGGCATTCGTCATTCGTAGATCCAGTCCAACCTTCCTTGCAGGAGCAAGTATAGTTCCCAGCCATATTTCTACACACCTGATTAGCCCTACAGACAGTACTGTTGACGCATTCATTTATATCATTGCAATAAAAACCATCCCCTTGCCATCCTTCGGAACAAGAACATTGAAAGCCACCGATGGTGTTGACACAAATTGCATTAGCTTGGCCCTCGTAGGTAGAGCAGTTGTGTTTCTCTTCCGCACATTCATCTATATCAACACACATGAGACTTTTATTGAAGGTGCATCTATCCAGTGTTGTTGACGATGAGGTTCTTTTTTCCCGCCATCCAGGCTTGCAGGCACAAATGTAATTGCCGTCTGTGTTTACGCAGTCTTCATTTGCACAGCAAGAATGCCTGTTGAGTTCGCATTCGTTGACATCTGTACAATTGTAGCCATCCCCAACCCATCCAGTCTCGCAAATACATTTGTATTCTCCCGGTAGATCAACACATCTTGAATTAATGCTGCAGTTGTGACTTCCCTCATTACATTCATCTAAATTTTCACAGAAAACGCCATTGCCAATCCACCCTGGGTTGCAGTAACATTCAAACGTTCCATTTGATTCCTTACACGTTGCACGTGGTGAGCAAATGTCGCTGCCATTGAAACAGTTTCCTCTCTCTACGCAAGAGAAGCCGTCTCCATAAAATCCTTTTTTACACTGGCACTGTACAAACGGGAGCGATCCGTTGGTCACAATACATTCGGCATTCTCGTCACAAACGTTTAAATGGGTTTCGGAATCGCAGCCTCCACAGTCTAAGCCATCAAAATCACAATGCCTTGTATCGCAAGCTGGGTCACAGAATCCATCACTAATAGAAGACATGGGACAATCATTTGAACATGTGCAATCTCCACCATCGTAATCGCAGATTCTACTGTTGCATTGAAGATCACAGTAACCATTACCTAGATAGTCTTCGGGGCATTTCTTTGAGGAACAAATGCAGTCCATATAGTCGTAATTGCAAGGCTCTACAAAGCAATCCACGTCGCAGATTCCATCTCCTAAAGTTGCATTTGAACAACCAGGCGCACACTGACAATCATCGGCATCAAATGAACATTCTTCTACCTGGCATTGCGACTGACAGATGCCATCTCCCACCATACTAAGATGGCATTTTTGAGAACACTCTTGAACAATAGGTTTAGGGCAGTCATTGTCATCGAAGTTACAGGCTTGAACATTACATACAGAATCACATTCACCATCACCAAGAAAACTTGGAAGGCAGCCTTCAAAGCACAGATCTATCGTCGAAGCAGTTTTAGTCAGGTCACAATCGTCTCCGTCAAAGTTGCAGGCAGACACATTGCAGAATAAATCGCAAAAACCATTTCCAACCATTGGAGGCGAACATGATTGAGGACAGTCTTCTCCTGTGACTTGTATGGTGCAGTCTCCATAGTCGTACAAACAGGCGGCCACGTTACAGTCTTCATCACACATACCGTTGCCTTGAAGATTTTGGCTGCAGGAACAGGTTGAAATGGTACTACAGTCACCTTCGTCCAGACCACACAATTCTGTGTTCCAATCGCGATCACATACCCCATCTGCTAGCATTTCTGATCGACATCCGGGACTGCACTCTTTTTCAACACAATCATCACCATCGTAGTTGCAAAGTGTGTTGTTACACATCTGATCGCATGATCCGTCACCAAGCCATACATCTGGACAAATACAAACGTCCTGACAGTCTCCCTTGTCTTGTAAACAATCAAGAGTATCGCAATCTGGATCGCAAACGCCGTCACCAATCCAGATTTCTGGACATAGTGGAGTACATAACTTGATTTTGGAACAATCATTTCCATCCCAACCAAAGTTACAAACGCACACGCCCTCGATACAATTTCCATGACCTGAGCAACTTCCAGGACAGTTATTGATCTGGCATTTTTTTCCAGTATAGAATAAATCACAATAACAGCTCCCATTTGTCATACAAACGCCATGTCCAGAACATGAGGTTAGGGAATTGCATTCACGGCTGGCCTGTAGTGCTGGATCATAGTGCCTGAGTCTGCTGATTTTGATGGTTTGGCGAGGTATTTGGAGATGGAAATATGGCGTTGCGGTTCCGCTATCATTTTGAACAAGAGTGTAGTACAACAATCTGGCCTCCGTAAGCGCGTCAAGACCTACTTGAAAATTGACTAGATTTGTCAATGAAGAGGTTTTGATTTCAGCAATATCGCAGTCAGCATCACAGCTACCAAAGGGAGATACGCGGTGAACTCCAAGCTCAATAAATTTTTCTGCAGTTAACAAAGTCAGTTTTTCCAGTGACATCTTCTGAGACAATAAAAGGTTCACAAATTTGGCAACTCGGCGCCTGTAGTTTCTAAAAACAAGAGGAGAATGGAGATCAGAGGTGTCGACTATTTCCAGCACTACCTCCTTAGACAAAGAGTAGAGGCTGAGTGGTCCACGTGTGATGCTGATTAATTTCTCTCCAGTTATTGCCTGTAAGTGGTACAAGACCTTCAAAGTTGTAACGGAAAAGAAATCACGAATGCTTCTCGGTTGTAGTGAAATATATGATTGATTGGTGTAGTTCGATGTGCACTCTCCGTTATCGTGATTGCATTGTTCTGTATTACAAGCTTCATCGCAGATCCCATTGTAGAAATGTATCACTTGAGAACAACCAGGGCTGCATGGGTGAAGATACCCCAGAGGATCTATATAAACACTGTCCTGTACAACACTCACGCTCACAAAACTGGGCAACATCGACCCTTCTCTTACTAGAGCTGTCCCAATGATCTGCCCGCTCTGTACACTGCTAACATTTAAGGGTTGCAGATGAGATATCGTCACAATATTACCGGTCCATTCACTTTTAGGCCAGCCAGTGATCTGAATGGTGTTATCCGTTGTTTTGACGTTACCAGATATCGGAGAATAGATAATCTGTGATTGATGTACAAGCAATTCAAGCCAGTGAGTTAATCTGAAACAGCCTTGCAACAACATTCCAGTGCACGGTTCTCTGACATTCCAGGTACATGTCCCTGATCTAAGGCAATGTTCTCTACTGTTGATGCTTCTACAAGAGGGCTCTTTCTTGCTTTCGGATGCTACGGATCCAAAGAGACCACAGAAGCTTTGCAGTCCAGCTCTGTTTTTTGAAATGCGTAGCATTCTGGGAAACAGTTGATGAAAATGTGAATGTTCAGCTATACTTAAGCAAATGAGGCTCTTTTCGGGTTTCGGGATTGTTAGATGAAAATTGACAGCCATATCTGTTGCATTTCCGATGAGTTCCTTATTTGCCGTTTGAATGTCAACTATACTGACATTTAACAAAATAGATAAGGATTGGAGAGTATCGTTTTGTCTTGCCATGTAGACGCAGCCCCTTTCAGAACAATCATTACCATAGTAACCTGATAGGCAATGGCATTCCCCATTTCTGCATATTCCTTTTCCACTACACCGAAGACCTTGGTTTGTGGGACAACTAGATGTACAGTTTCCATGATACCACTCTGATGGACTGCAGAAAGCTATTGCTCTTGGTCTTGCTGGTCCACCCTCAGCGCAGACTGGACGGTCTTCACTTTCTAAAGACCCACACCAACCACAGTGATCTTCAGATAGACACTTTGAACATCTCTGACTTTGGTGACATGTCCTGGAACATGGTAGGCTGAAGATAGCTTGGTGTTGACTGCAACTAGCGAATTTCTCTTTCGAAAGACAATCGTGGGAACTTTCGCACCAAAAACAACTACTACTAGTTCCTTCAAAAATACACTGTTGACAAGTGGCATAAACTCTGCAGGTGTCTTCATCGCCTGACCCCTTCTGAAATTCTGTTTCATTAAATGTCGACAGCAAAACTTCCAAAAAATAGCTTAGACAGAAATCTTTAATCGGACCAATAAAACCTTCCAGGTTCGAAGTTTGGTTTAAAAACGTGGAAGTGAATATCGCTGCATCCCAATTTCCATCGCTGTTTGGCATTTTCGAAAGATTATAGAATCTTCTGTATCTATTTTTCCAGCTGTACTGCACTTTTGGGTTTGATGGACAGAAGTAGTCAAATAGGATGTTTGAAAGCGTTTCACCTTCAGACACATTAGTCATCTTTAGCTTCGCACCTAAAATATACCCGTCAATGGCACTATTGATTCTTGAAATAGGAAGTCGCTCCTGACACAGTTCCCTTCTTGGCCTTGAAGTATTCCACGTGCTTGTAAACTCGTCGGTGCTTAAAAGTATAGACGTAATCCACGTGAAAGCTTCCAGAGGATTATTGATTTTCGGGAGGAAATGAGAGCTTTCAGTTCCATCGATGTGCCCTATCTGAGATGAAAGTATCCCCGCCAGAATAAAATCTATCTCAATGCGGATGTCAGAGATTCTGTATTGCCTATCAAGGGTATTTTCCCGCCTGAATTCCTTCTGTAATACTGAATAGGACACCGGGTAAAACAGTGATAAGTATTTCCAAATCAAGTTATACTCTCTGAGTTCGTTGCCGGATTCTGTTGAATGCAAAAGAGACCATGCCAGTGACGAAATTTCCATCGCCGTTTTCTCTAAAAATGTCTTTTCCAATGCTACGATATTACAGAACAAGCCATCACAGGAGGAGGATGAAATGTTTAGGACAAATGTTTGACTGTTTGCACTAACAAGATTGGAAGCAGTTATATTTATTACAAATGTTCCCGATCGCGGAAAATGATGGGTGACGGTCTCTGTAATATTATAAAGGGACGTGTTATCCCCAAAATCAATACTAAATGAAACATTTGTTCCGCTAGCTGATGGACTCAGATAAAGTGCTCGGCAAGCTCTACGATCTCCACTGACATTAAGAGTGATATTCGTGACTGGAATTTGAACAACCACTCTGTCACTTACTGTGTCATTGCTGAAATGGTTTTTGGCGAATATTCCTACATCGTAGACACCTGGCGAGTTGAAGGTATGAGAAGCAAAACCATATTGGCTAAATGCTAAGTCAAAGCTGTACTTGTACTGGACATTTGTCCCTGACAGTGCAAATGCAGAGAATAAAACCGCTTCTCCAACAGCTTTTGGACTGTCCGATATTATTGCTACACCCCGAATAGGCCTTTCACAGAAAGTGCCATTTCCTACCCATCCTTGCCTGCACACACATTTAAACAATTGTCCTTCTGGTCCCTTCCGAAGGCAAGTTGCATTCGGATGACAGTTATTTTCGCCCGTTACGCATTTACCCTTGCTAATAATATCATCAAGGAGAGCCCTTTTCTGTGCTTTTTCTTTGTAAGCTTTGTTTAGATTTCCAGTGGCTCGAAGAGATTCTTTTCGTGCGGCATCTCGCAAGCCTCTCTTTAGTTGTTCCTCTTGCCGTGCTCTTTCCAACTCTCGTTCTTTTTGCCTTACTCGAGTTCTTTGATCACTTTGATCTTTTTGAAGCTTCCTTTTCTCTCCTTCTTGTACTCTTTTTTCATTCAAGAGGGCATCACGGCGATAAATTGACCGTTTGCCTAGACGTATTCTGATAGATTTAAAACCTTTTACAACTTTACCAGCCAGGTTACGAATGCCTCTTGCTATCTCACTTGCTATTTTTTGAGCTATTTCACCGATTTTTTTAATTGCTTCTTGTAATCGCTTGGAAACGTCTTCAAAGACTCTTCGTGCTTCTTTCACAGCATTGTCGATATGGATCACATTTTTGACAGCTTGAGATAAGGCTTCTCCTGCTTCAGCAAGACGTTTACCTGCTTGCTTTGCAATCATTCCTACTTGTTCAACTGCTCTCCCAGCAACTTCTACTGCTTTGGAAGCCGCCTCTCTAGCAGCAGCAGCCGCTTCTGCAGCAGTTCTGCCTAATTTTTCGGCAGCCTCACTTATAGCCTTCGAGGCGTCAACCAGGTTATTGAGGAATTTGCCGAGTTCTTTAACCGGAAAATTCAGCCCTGCTTTAAGTAAGGCTTGGAAAACTTTTGCCGCATCATCAATTAAATCGAAAACTCCCTCTACAAATGCTTTCACTAACTCACGAGGATTCTTCCGGAATAGATCTTTTAGCAAAGCAGGAGCTTTATCCTTAATTAGATCCAACAAAAGCGAAGGAATTCTGTCAGGCCTAGCGTCTCTTGTGTTAAATGTTAATGAGAGCTTGAATGTTATTCCCATGAAATGAAACGAGGCAGTCATTGTACTACGACCTGGAAATGAAATCTTCAAATCACAATCAAAGCCAGTATTTAACACAATTCTTCCAATGTCTACACCACCTACGCTTATTGTGCCAAGATCTACCTCTAAAGGGAAGCGAAGTCTTGCTTGTGCTTGAACGTTAAAAGATAAACCATTCACAATGACGTTAATATTCAAGCTTGAACCCATGAACATAGCTCTGGCCTTTATAACTGATTTCAGGGGAGAAACCTGTATGTAAAGATGCGACTTGGACAACCGAACTCCAAGAAGATGGACAGCTGCATCGGCATCCAAAGCAAAGGTAGGGCCCGGACTATAGACCTCCGCTTTAACCTTTCCACTGAATGCAAGTACGTCGAAAATGTTAAATTTTAACTCTCCACATAAAGAAATCGCATCTATTGATACTCTCGCCTCGCCACTTAGTAAATCTTTATTAGAAAGTTTAACTTGGGCGTTTCCAAAGATCATCACTGGATTCGAAGGATCCTCCAACTGTATCCTTGTTTCAGCGGTTAAACTAATCGATATCAGGCTTTTTATACCAGCCTGCAGCTTCAAGGAGAGGCTAGCATTACCAAAGTTCTTAAATCGAAATTTGGCGTCAATAGAGAGAAGACGTAAGTCCGCGGAAGCTATTACCAATGCGTCATCTCCACTTTCTGATAATGCATACGGCCAGATGTCATTGTTCTTCTTTAACTCGTTTGGTGTAGATGCTGCAAACCTAAGCAAATGCCATCTGAAAGGACCGATGTTGAAAGCAATGTCTAAAACACGATATCTCAGTGGCACAACCTGCAATAGCCATTTTAATTCCCAAGTTTTCCAGAAATTCATGTAGCCAACCAAAAATCTCTTCGCATCTATTGGTGGGACGTTTAGTTTTAGTTTTGCACCGCCACTAAACATAGGCAATTGGACCATGGTCTCCTCATTCCCATGTGAAAGTTTCACAACGGGTAAAGTGCTGTTTTTAAAATCATCGAAAGAGAGTAGATAATTTACATCTGTGTAGAACTTTAAAAGTCGCACAAGGAGGGACCCAATCTCATTGTAATCAGGTCGTCGATGGTAGATTGTCACCTGGCCATACAGATTAATAAGCGTGGGATATTTAATGGCAAAGGGTGCTGCAAAAATCGGAATCGGAAAAGCGCCAACAATTATGAAGAAGCAATCTCTACAAATTATTCGTGTTTCCATTTCCTTTGCATTTGTAATAAAAGACTGTTTTGGAATGTTTGAGAGGAGTGATAGCTGCAAAAGATCCCATAGGTATATTTCAGTACTTATGTCCACATAAGGTACTCCAAAAGACGAACCAATCGAGAATTTGCTTAACGAGATTCCTGCCAAATTACTTCCAAGCTTTACTGGTAGGATTACATTGACTGATTCACCATTCTGAACCTCTAGACTTAACGCTAAGGGGCCGCTCTCAGCCACTGATAGGACCACAGTTATTTCTTTGGGAAATTCCGGATTTCTGAATCGCTCCATGCCTTTTGGAAGGTTGTCTATGTTGCAGCCAATCCGACGTAGGTTGCCTATCACATCCAGAGGAGGCCAAAGGGGAATGTTTGCTTTCAACAGATCGTGGAGGAACGGAATGTTTCTAAAAAACTGTCTCAGGAACGGTAGCGTAAGCGGAATACATAGCCGTTCTAATCCCTGAATATCCATGATTGCTGAAAATCCCTCTCTCGTGTATGCAAAGGTGGGCAGTTTAAGGTTGACCAAGGAATCTTCCTGACAAAGCCAGGTAAAATCGCAGGTGTACACCTCCTCATTTTTCGTACAGGGAATAATTTTGTCCAGAATCGGTATTGTCTTGAGTTTCAAAGTCATTCCTGTCTTATCTGATATAACGACGTCCATTGCTAATCTGTTCTTGAACACTTTAAAGGGCAAAAGTTTGTTAAGGGCGTCAAATCCAGTGATATCAAGAGCTATTCCAAGCACAGGCGTTTTTCTCGTACTAAATTCTATCTTGGGATCAGAAAACTTGATGTTAAGATTGCAATCTACGCCAGCAAGTTTCTTGTCAAGTCCGACATCAGGCAGTTTCTTCTTGATTGTTAATATAGCAGATCGTGATGTTACAGTAATCAATCCTTGGAGATCACTGAAGTGTCTTTCTAGTGGAATACCAGTAAAGGAAGCATTAATTGATGCCTTGAGCTGCCAATCTTTGTTCTTCTTAAGATCCAGGTCCAAGGTTTCAACAGCAAGAGTTGCTTTGAAAACATTTGACGGATCAGCCATCGGAAGCGGAAAACTAAACCCTACGTCAAACCCATGAAGATCGCAACGAATACTTGCATTCAAAACATTAAATTGAGGTTTACTGAATGTTACGCTCAGGCTCTTCAAAGTCATTGTATTGAAGCGTAAGAAAGCAACAGGGACAGTTTTCAACAACTGATCGCCACCAATGAGACTTGCCAAGTCATAAATGCTTAATCGCTGCATGACGAGGTTTTCAATTTTAAGACGAACATAGCTGTTGTAAACTGAAAGCACCGTTGAAACGGTGGCCTTGCCAATTTGTAACTCAACAAAAACAGTTGCCTTTACCGTCTGTCTTATTGAATCAAAAGGATCTTTTACAAACAGCTGTATGAGTACGTGCTGAACTTTTATTTTCAAGGGAAGCCAGACGTCGCTGAGGTTTGCTTCGAATGCACACGTTATGTTGAATACTCTAAATCGAGGATTTGGGCTGAAAGCTGCTTTAAAGCGTTTTAATTCAAATTTGTTGGCTTTTGATAGAATATTACCGGGAAACAATGACTTCAGGTCAAAGCCTCCACCAGTCAATGCAACAATTTTTGCTGCTGACAGCGAAATGGATTTATCTGAGTGGATGTTAAGTTCCCAAGCGGACGAGGAGAGGTGTGGCATTGTGAGGGTTCCGCGGGACTGAATGACATTTGATCCGGTTCCAAGGGTTATGAGACATGCCAGGCGTCCAGCTACACTAACTCGAGAGGCTTTTTGAAAGTCAACTTGTGCGGTTATGTTTTCTATTTTCAACCATTTATTCATAAGTGTGACTTGGTAATTGAGAGAAAATCCCAAGCTAAAACTTTGTACCTGCAGCTTTGTCAAAGGGAGTGATAATCGTAAGTTCAAGAAGTTCAAAGAAATCTTCAGTTTATAAAAAACAGGTGGGAAGAGCACTTCTAATTTGAAGCCACCAATCAACCTCAGCCCAATTTCCCCTAATGTAATTTCTGGCAAATCTGGGAATCCTATTTTCATTTCAGGTAGGTCTGGCAGAGTTGGTGCAAATTGTATTTGAAAAGAAATAGGACGAGCTTTCAGGATAAACTTTCCACGTAGGGTTGCTTCAAAGGTCTGTCCAGATTTCACATCCAAAGTGATGTTTTTGAGTGTTAGGAAGCCTTCCAAGTTCCAGTGCTTCAGGGCAGTTGCAGTCAACTTCAACCCTGTTAAGCGTCCCGTGAGAGACTCAAAGTTCGCTTCAAGGGGCCAAAGGCGAACGTTTCCAATGATGTCTGAAATCGGCATCAGTAGTCCAGCGGGGATTACCTTTCCAACCAAAGGTAAAACAGCGATCTTTGAAAGATTAAAAATAACCGCACTTTTCAATGTTAATGTAATCTTTGGTCGATGGGAGTCTGGTATGTTGCATTCGAGTGGTAAAACAAGGCGCTGCTCATTGTCTACAAGCTCCAGGCTGCCACTTATGCTGAGTGTATAACTGGGGATGTCATTGAGGTCTTTTACGCGTAAATTCATTGAAGGGTCTATCAGCGAACAGCAAGATCGAAAAAAAGACCACGATTTTGAGATCTGTACTTCAAGAGCAAACGAATTCAAAGAGTCAAACTTGTTCGAGAGGGTAACTTCTGCAAACTGAACCAACGACGCATCTGTTATGTCTAGACCTAGGCGATTGGCTTCAGGTAATATTTTCAGCCCTGGGATCATCCTTTTTAATACATCCTTGACCAGCTGATCTAGTCGGGTAGTGTTCACTGGCTTTACAAGAGAAAACACATGACCTGCGGGGGAGTTCTTCAGTTCTAGTTCCAAGTACGTGTATCCTAGTAAAAGAGATCCCCTTAACTTGAAACCTCCAGGGCTCATAATTATTGTTGCGTTTAAAATTGAGAGAGCTCCAATCCCACCAAGGTCCCAAGACATACTGCAAACCGCTCTAAATTCATTGATTTCGTACACTGTCATTTTTTCATCGAAGGATATCTTCAGCTTTTCAATAACTAATACTGGGAGAAACGACTCGAGGATTTGTGGAAATGTGCTTGAAACAGCATTACCCAGCATTCCAGTAACCTGCTTAAATGAAACGCGTGGTGCCCTATTTGCAGGTAGACCGACTGTAAGGGTTTGGTTTGGCGATGAGGGGATGTTCATCTCAAATGGTATGCTAGTATTTCCACCTACCAAAACCATCACTCCTCTGATGAATGCAGCAAAAGGTTTTCCTGTGTCAATGTCAATCGAAAGAAATACATTGGTCACATCAAAGAATTCACTGAATAATTCCCACGAGTATTTCCGAAGGGCTACTGTGAATGTAGCTTTCCTGAATGAAAGGTCCTTTGCTAAATAAAACGATGCCTTTTGAAGGGAAAAACCAGGTAAGTCTGAGAGTTTAGTTCTCACCAGACCGTTCAAATGTTGCTGAAGTGTCGCACTACCATAAAAAGTTCGATGAACATCATTGACAAAGAGCGAAATATCGTTGATGTCTGCTGACTTCAAAAGCTCAATCAAGGCACCTTGAGACGACGGTGGCCATTCAAGTTGGCAATGCAAGCTCAAATTTCCGAGGATTACGTCTCCACTTATTAGGGTGTGATTTGGTGTGTACATCATTTTTAGGTTTCCAAGATAATAAAATGAGAAGTTCCATTTTGTCTTCGATGGGACCTCTATGCGAAACTCGGATATCTGGAAAGAACCGGTTAAAGTTGCAGCAAACTGTAATTTCAGCTTCCTGAGCATGACATCTGTCAGTATTGTCTTTGTAAAGGAGGGAAATACGCTACTCACTCCTCCAAGTTTCAACAGGTTGCTGAAATGTAATTGCATTTTCTCTCTATCCTGAAGAGATAACGATAACGATGCGGCTTTTGTTGGAATTTCAATCACGAAGGGAAAAGCGAGGAGGGTTGGATGTCCGATGAGCGCTTGACCAAAAACTTCTCCTTTTATTTCAGCCAAGAATGAACCTGGCGGATTGATGACTGTCACGCTTAACGTCGAGTTCTCCAGTTTTGTCGGTAATGATGCTTGATCAAAAATGTTCCAATCTGCAGGCAGTCTAGCAAGGATGATCATTTTGGCTAGCTCCAGCTTTGGCTGCAATCTGTATTTTATTTTCAACAAGTCAAGGCCAAATAAAGATGATGATAGGTTCATACGCATAAAGTTAGTGTCTGGTCGACGGTCGCTTCTTTCGTTTACACAAGAAAGAAAATCTTCGATGCCAATTGACAAATTTCTCTGTTTTTCTGCCTCTAAGGTCAGATGCTGGCCGGTATCCTTCAGCATAACAACTCTTAGCTGTTGTCCACAGATTTCAATGACTGCTCGAAATGAGTCTTGCACTTGTGACAATTCGAATGTGGCATTAGTGATAATTATTTTTCCTATAATTGTAAATGGCCTGACCGAGATAGTTGTGACGTTAATTATGGAGATGTTGGAAAATCCAGGAGCCACATGCAAGATAAAGGTGGGGACTGTAATGGTCTGAGAAATTTCAGCAATTGCCTTCAGGGTGTCTCTAACATTGGCCACAGTAGAAAATAAGGGCGCCAAAGAATTGAAGTCGACAACAGCAGTTTTATTTGAGGCGTGGATTTGCAAAGAATCACCGGGGTGTTTCGGAAAGAAAAGTTGAATGGGCAACCCTACGCTTTTTGAACTAGAAACTGCTTGATTCAGTGCAGCGATAAATCCTTTGGCTTGCACTTCAAATGTTTGGTGTGTAAATCCAAGTTCAATAATGAGTTTTGGTTGGACAACTTTAAACTGGAACTTGTTAAAGGCATCCCATCCAGGAATACGAAAAACTATTTGAATTGATGACACGTTTCCTTCATCGAACGATATAAGGAAAGTTTCAATGGAAAAGCCAAAGTTTCCAACTCCAACCAAATGAAAAGGTGGTAGAGAACCATTGATGCCTACCTGATGTGTGAGGCTTCCGGCGAAGTCACTAATATCAGGAACCGGGAAGCTCCTGTTGGTAGGCATCTGTATAGTTCCACCTGTGTTCAGAGGCCATGGAAACTGAACAGGGATGTTTAGGCGTCCAATCGTTGCGTCAGCATGCTGTACCATTAAGCTGTCATTCCAGCTATTTACAAGGTCAATGTTTGCTTTACGCAAGGCCTCCTTCACATCAAGCAGGGAATTAAACTGCTTTCGATAAGTGCAGAAACAACCACCAAAACACCACACCTGAAGGGAAAGAAGAAGCTATTGGAGCGTTAAATGTTTTACATTCAAAATCTATTCTGGTGAATAACCCTCTGAAGCATAAGCAGGGTTTGCTGGAACCCCCATAAGTTTTCGCACCAGCTAAAATACAATATTAAGATACAGTATTAGGTACTCTCAGTTTTCTGTAGTAGTTGAGATGGATTCGTTGGTTATGACGTCGCATGATATCACTGAATCCACCATTTGGTATCCTCCATCAAAAATTCGATAATATAAAAAGGGTTTTCCGAACCGTTTTTGAAATATCAGTACTTAAAGCTAGAATTAAGGAAGTTGTAGCAGGCCATATTGTTGCTTTGGTAATCTATTGTGCTACAAAATTTACAGAACATGTTTACCAATGATCAGGCAGTTTTTTGATACATGTACCATGATTTTGGCATCAACCTATATAGAGTGGTTAAAATAACCCATCAAAATCTAAGTCTTGGAAGGTACTGGAAACGGTTTCAAGCCACCTTGATAATCTATAATACTTTAACACTGTAGCATCAAATGCAAAATAACACCACTAATAATATACATG
>OFFA01000014.1_pt1 | contig 14445 bp, 6 predicted proteins | sample 1521231 | NCBI WGS metagenome assembly OFFA01 (sample SAMN04272335, study PRJEB24112) | coral metagenome | biome: Coral reef; feature: Shallow seawater; material: Coral tissue | host: Coral | place: China: South China Sea | collected 2014 | reverse complement strand
GAGGGCTTTCTGAATTCCTTACTTTATACTATTTTTGCCAGCAATTTCAGCACAACCTCTTTGTTTTGGTAGAACCTTTTCTAGTATATAACGTTTAATTAACAAATACAACCTTATATTTCTTACAGCCTTTATTTAAAATTGCTACTGCCCAGAGAAGTTTAACTGATAGAACTGATAATGTCTGGAACTCATAACCAACGACTTAAAAACTTTGCGAAAGTTATTGGAATCTTTTAAGATTCCAATAGTAGTTAAAACTACTCCCTTTTACTTTTACGGATATAAATCTCCAATGTAGTCTTAATTATAAAAGGCTTCTTCTCTTTTTAAAACTTATTGTTAACATCATATATGCATAAGCCGCACTGGGCAGATTATAGGTAGATTAACAGATGAGGATACTTACCAAGAACGAGGTCTGTTGGAATATTGTGACAGGGAACCCCCTCTAGTTCCTTTTCGCAGTGTGAAGATAAATATAACAGCAAAAAACCTGTAAAAGCTTGCTTGTCATACAACAAAAGGGAATTCGTCTGCAAGATAAACAAAAGAATCGTCAGAGTCTTGGTCACATATTCTATTTCATGCTTTAACTAGCACTAAGATACTGAACAATAAAACTGGTAGCATTCTGATGAGAACGAATTCCAAATCACTTTGATTGTTGCGATCGGTAGGCATTGGTTATTTTTCTTAAATGTATTCAATCGGTTGACTTTTGTTCACTGAATTTTCCCTGGTATCTGTCCTCTTCATCAGATTAAGAAAAAATGTTCATTATAACGTAGCTCGCGTTTTAAACTAAGACATCATTTAAGTCCAAATTCCTCATTTTTAAATGGTAACTTCACAGACTCAAAGATACGTTTTCCGTTCAGCGCATACCCATCTTATCAGAATCAATTTTCTGAGGTATTATATTTTAGTTCAAAACTTAAGTAACGTTACTGTACTTACCGTTCGTTGAAAAATTCAAATCAGAATGAAGTTCAAATTTCTAGCCTTTAGCAGCTAAACGGGGTCTCCTTCAAAATAACAATGACGTATTAGTTATCAGACTTTCGATCCATGGGATACGCTTTCGATTTCGATTGGTCACGGAGTCTTCTCGATATATATAGAACATGTATGAAATTAAAGCCGGAAACAGAGCGAGTTGCTATCTAATATTTGCAAACCACGGCAGCTATACTGAATTTCGTAATTCCATTTAGCCTATGCAGCCTTATCACTTATTTTGTGGCGTTTAACACAGTCTAATTTGGGCGTGTAATAGCATCTGTCATTGCTACACAAAAGAGGCGTTTCATTTTTTCCTCGTGTTTCAGTTTTCATTGGTTATTTACGTCACAATTACATAGTTTAGGTACATGTTTTATTTCTGAACACGCAAGCTTGATTCTATGTTTAAAATTAAAACAACTTCCTTTTGTCTGTGATGTTGACGGCTAAGTAAATGTGAAAATGAAATGAAACTAGGGCGGCACGGGAATTGGATTCGTGATCAGCAATAACGAAATCTTTCATTCAGACATAAACGTGTTCCGTTAAAAATCTGTTCTTCAGAGCGGGAAGTTCCACTGACTAGGTGACCTAGCCTTAACCATATAAATGGGTTTCCTAGAGAGATTAACTGCTGGCAGAGTTTGCCCGGATTTATTTCCTGAGCTGTTGACATGTAACCAACTCTGTAAATCAGCTTTCCCAACCCCGAGCGGATCAATATCAGTATCTGGGCAACTGCGCACTACCCCTCCCCTAACTCAACATGTTATAATAAGTTAATGAGTTAATGTTACTGTTGGTTTTGGGGAGTTACACCCTGCGACCACACCTAACTGCGTGTTAGTCATTAGAGAACATATTTTTCATCTCGGACACCCACAGAAAGAGAAAGAAAGAAAACACGCGTATAAGGCTGGACAACGCAATACCGAGCTCAAACAATGAGGACGAAGGCATCAAGAACAGTGTCTAGTCAGAAATAAGAATGATCGAGTTTACTTTTTACTTGACTGGTACGAATCTAACAATTTTCGAGATCTCTTCAGTGCTTCTATAGGTTTAAGTCCCAGCTAAATGTGCAAAGAAAGCGTTAAACTTCAAAAAGAAACAGAAAAAAATAGCCCTCGTAGTTTACTTTCAAGCTACAGAACACCATGAATGTGACTTTATAATTTTACGTTGTACACATTCATGTTAACACACTTTTATTTTCTTTCTTACGACAAAAAAATTACGTTTATGGTGACCCGCAGATAGCAATTTTGCTATTCGAGGCGGGTCAATCATCAACAGACTTTTAGTTACAATATTAGGGAAAGAAATTAAAAACTGAATAGTTAGACATTTTCAAATTATGAGCTTAACTGGTAACTACATCAATAGTCATTGTATAGGAGCAAATTACATACAAAGATATAATTGGATCAATTTGTTTTTATTTTGCAGTGAAGTAACAGCTGCCGGCTGACACGTGCTCAGGCAATGGTCATCAACCTTGATAGGTTGTTCTTATTAACAGAGGCGGCAGGAGTTGTGACTACAGACCGAACACAGTGAACTACAGACCGAACACAGTGAGGTTCGTACACTCGACTGGGGTCAAGATTCTCCTGTACAAAAAGGAATCGAAATTTTCACAACTTCAACTCAGATATGTTACGTTATATATTGGTCTCTGGCATTTACCTTTCCTTATTATTTGGAATGAACGGTAAGGTTTTACAGTTTTCTTTTTTTTAGCCGTGATCAGCATTGATAGCAACCTGAATTAATCCTGTGACCATGCTATATAGGTTTCTAAAGAACATCTGCAGAAGGGGATTCCCCACGTTACCAATTAAATGAGCAAGTTACGTTTTGTTTTTGGTAATTAGGTAATAACAACATTGGTGGGATTCCCCCGAACTGAACTTACGTCATCATCCATTCGTGTGACTTTCTCAAATCTAGCGAAGTGAGCAGTTCTATTTCAACGGATTACATTGAGAGAGGTCTGGATAAGAGTATTGAAATTGATCTCTCCTAGATTTCTGGCGATTCCTCAGATATCAGTAAGCTTTGTAGATTCTAGAGCTTAGCTATAAGTTAAAGCTCGTTAAAAAACGCTTCATTTCCCTTCCCCCAGTACGACAATAGCTGACATAATTACACTCAGGGTGGGTGTGTGGGTTGCGGTAGGTAAATGTACAGTAAAGAATGAAATAACGCGTCGCCCGAAATCAAGCTAAACAAACACGAAACTGCGATAACATGATACCAGAGTATGTAAAAGTTATTACCCAACTAAGCACGTGGCTGAGCAATGAGATAAATTAAACTCTTATCACGTCAGCATCTTTACATTCAGTATTTTACTTTCAAATGTGTTTCAGTTCATCGTATTGTATGAATGCGAGTACTATTAAGGATTTATACAACTGCACGAGGCTCTAGGCGAGTGGTGCAAGCTTTCAAACTATTACACATTTATTATATGACTGTTAAAATTGCTAACTCGTGCGCGTTAAAATTTTCTCAGTCCTATAATAAAGACAACTATCGTGTCTCAAGTTGTCAAAATTCATCCATGACCACCCGACGCAACTTTCTATAAATCTTTCGTTTTACTTTTGAGAAAAACAAACGCACATCGGCCATTGCTGACTTCAGTCATGCATGTCACGGGCGGATCAAGGATTTATCTTAGGAGGGGGTTCACCTCTAAGGAATGACGTCACTGACCGGTGACGTAAACAAATTTTAAAAGCGAATACGAAGAAGAAGGCTTCATCTCAGGGGTGCGCACCCCCTGCAACCTCCCCCTGCATGTAACAGTTTCATTTTATCATGGAAAAAGGACATCATTCAGTTTCTACATAATAAGCTGAATTTGGTAATTTGACATTGTTATCTTTAGTATAAACCTTATGGTTTTTGTTATTACTGCATTGCTGAAATGGTTTGCTGAAGCTCCCAAAGTAATAACTCGATTCTTTTTCCCTAAGAAAATAAAACATATTCAAAGTTAACTCACTGTGTCACGTTATTCTCAGAAATTGTTTGTAATGCCACACTAGGTGTCTGTCATATATATTTTCCATTATTTAAGATACTCTAGTGCTCAATTGTGTGAAATGTGCCCCTAAAAAGAGTTATGTAGCTACTTACTTATTTCCCCGTTATCGAATTACTAGGATTAGGATTTCAGCCGCCCATTCCTAGTAGATTTGAAATTCCCAGGTTTAACTTAAGCCACCCTGCGAGCAGAGCCTCTTTTATCTCTTTTTTGCTTTGGCTCCCTCAAAAGAAACATGCAGCTTTCATTTCTTCCACTCTACCCCTCCTTGTCCACTCCTAGTCAAATGCTAGGGTTTAATTGCGTTCGCCATAACGCGGTTTCAATAGGATAATGTAGAAATGTTGAGTTTTCCTGCAGTATCTTTCTATGGGTCCTGCGGACACCAATTTGACCCCCAAAAATTGTTCAGCAAGGGGGAAATGACGTCATCAGCAGGTTCGTCCATGTGCTTTCTTTTGAAGAAATTTCACTCACCGTAGGACACATATGATGTTTGGTTTTCAGTGTTCTGCCGTTTGCTCTGCTCAATCTGGTTCCAGGAGTTTCCATGGATGTTAGAAAAAGAGGTTTCCCCTTCCAAACTTCAAGGACAAAATCCCGCGGACGAGGCTCTGCTCATCATGTGCATGACCTGTTAACTCGGCTGCTTCGCTTCAAGCTTTGTTTCGTTCTAAATTCAAAAGTGGCGTTCATCGTTGAGGCTGTTTCTTTAATTGTTTAGGCCGAGATCGGTATGTTCTCTTGATAGCTTTTCTGCGTGTCCGGAAAGCAGGTGCGTAGAGGGTAGAATGTAAAAATGCTATTTCGCAGCCGGCAAATTTTGTCTAAATCGTATCCGCCAAGCCAATTTTGGGCCCAAATTCTACTTCCATTTCTGGTTCTTTGTTGTGATTCCGGCAGTCCCAGTGACCCAAATCTCTTTTTTTTTCACCCCTTCTTGTCTTTTAACCTCGCTATCAAATTGAATTTTAATTTACATCGAAAATGCATTGTTTTTTACGCTACTGGCGGGCTGTTTGATCTTGTCATAACGTATTTTTATCACTGAGAGCCTATCCAGGCCATTTTGTAACAAAAATAATAGTTGACCTGTAGCAAGTTGCATCTTCATTGGTGAACGGAGATGTCACGGAAAAACAACTTCCAGTAGCATAGAAGCCATTGAATGTGAGCGTTTTACAAATCGTCTCTTTCGTGTCAACAGATAGTGATGTCTTGGCTGTTGTGTATTTAAACAAGTAAGTGAAGTAAACTGCATTCATAAACGATCAACTCGTTTCTCTGGTGTCGCCGGTGAGGCAAAGATATTACTCCTGAGCGTCGCCTGTTAATTTACTGAATAAGGATTATGGAATTGGTGATTTTATTTAGCCTTGAGTTTGAAATATTACATGTAACGGATCTTATCACAACACAATTGCAAATTTTCTTAGCGAAGCTTGCCTTCTCTGAACTCACACAGAGATAACCTTCTGTTCAGAACGCGGCGTGTTTGTACCAAAGCAAAAATCGCTCAGATACTGAAAATTACATTTTTACAAATAGGCTTACGAACAGTGAAAAACTAACCGTCTAAGTCTTTGCTGAGGCCTGCAGAGGGATATATAGCTTGCTTTTAAAGGATACTTTAAAATTATTTTTATCACATGACAAAAGACATCAAAGTGAATGCCGCATGTAAATGGGAACTAGTTCTTGTAATTCAGAGAGTTCGCCAAATTAAATTTAGCATTTTATTCATCATGCAGCGAACACGAATGGGGAAAGTGTTCAAGTTTATAACACCGCGTGTGTGCTTTATCGCTTTCAGTCTTGTCTCAGGAAATATTCTTTGTGATTGGTAACAACCTCCTGTAACAACTTTGTTCGAAAAACGACAGGTGTTGCAAATGATCCAGCTGGAATACAAAGGAAAGCTGTAAACATGATGAAGAAAAGTTTTTTACATTTAAAAACGCAATTTTAATCCTGTAAATGTGGACGCAGTTGAAGAGCGAAGACAAAACTCTAAAAAAAAACTGAAAGAGTCTATCCCGTAATAAATAACCCTTCATATAATCATGCATTTTACTATAACTTGACACCGGTCGGTCGATAGAAAAGCAAACAATTCATGGGGATGTCATTCCTGTTTTTTGCCATTTCCACCTTAACTTTCGTTGTATTTCAATACTGTTTTTTTTATACTTAGACGAATTCAAATATTTAAAGTGAAAATTGAATTCAACGCTGTTTGCAGCAATCTCCATTGAAATGCGACAAGATAATCGAAAACTGTCTTCAGTCGGCAATGTTCGATTTTGAAAACTTGAGCATTGGCAGTCTCAGTTAACAATAAACGATATGAAAAACTCTTGTCCCTGACAATCCAAAACGAAATGAATTCTACTCCTCGTGATTTTGCGACCTCACGAAGTCGATTACAGAGTGCCAAATATGACATCTTGCCAAAAACTTCAATTTTCATTTTTTTAGCTATCAGAAATGAACTTTTGCCAAATTACACTAAACAATTGGTACAACAGAATCAATTAATACGAGAAACTGAAAACAACCAAAAAGCCCGACTATGGAATACGCTATAAGATATTTCCGATAGTTCAGCTGTCCTTCTTTAATTTAAGCGTAATAACTTTGCAACGACGTTGTGTTTTTTTACGAAAAAGATGTCTCATGCGTGTGGTTTGGCTTTCAGATTCGCTAATACTATCTACATTCATTTGCATACAAAGGCAAACAAACATAACGATCACCTGCTCAATGCTTCACTGAATAGCTTAAAAAAATATCGAAAATTCATAACACTTGTTGTGAAGGATCGATATCAGGTGTGACGAGATAAGCCCGTCTTCTGTTGTCGGATAATACTTCTTTAATATTTGTCATCTGGCATGGGATAGCCCTGAGGTACGATTAGATATGTAAAATTGATGCTTCATATAGAAAGGAAAATTAATTGCCTGAACATTTCCAAAGATGCATTCTTTATACAGAAGAACATGCGTGTTGTGGGATCGAGGTTTTTTTATAGTTTGTACTGACAGGCCGGCGATTAACATCCATGATATAGGAAATGATCATCATGTTAGGGAAAGAATGAATTTAAAACACTCCGGCCGATTCCGACTGGGTTGATCTCAATAATTACTTGCAGTTTCATCGCTCTGCTTCTTATTCCACTTGCCCAAACAGAATTCCGAAGGTTGAGTGCGTCTTGCGTAGATCAGAGCAAAAGTAAACGAAATCTTACGATAACGCTGTTTACTTTCAAATTTGAAAACAAGCGACATACTTCTTCGCAAAATCAGCCCGTGCGATATTGTGAGATGCTAAACGCTATAAATAATGTTGAACCAGTTGTGGCATTAAAGTTTCAGATCGAATCTTACATTCAGGTTTGCCTCACTAATTTAAAACTTAAGAATCTAAGCGTTTCACACTCGGAAAACGAAGTCTAAAGCGTAGCCTGCGTAGCTGACGGTATTATAGGCGCGCGCGAAATAAAGTTTTGGCGGCGGAGCCGCCAGAAGCGAGCGGCCAAGCCGCGAGAAAAAGTCCCACTCCCCATTCTTCTCGCGGCTTCGCAGCTCGCTTGTCGGCTCCGCCGCCAAAACTTTAATTCGCTTGCGCTTACAATACCGCCAGCTACGCAGGCTATCTAAAGCGGGACAAATCAACATAGAAGTTGGAAAACGAAGTCAAGAACGAACGTTAAGGCAAATCTAAGGCGAAGTGGGGACCATGGACATTTTTCATGGTTTTGAATTAGGCGGTCAATTAGTAACTGATCGCGAATTCAAGAATGATACATTTTCATTATTGTAATGCTGCTACTTGTTAATCTAATTTCAAACACCTTTTTGTTTTCAGACCTTTCTCGATATGAGTGGTTGTTGTTCCGAAAGTGCCCGGCCATTGCTGTGGAAGACACTGTTTCGCGTGATCGCATTCTTCGTGCTCGCAGCATTTGGAGGGTTAATTTTCGCCGCAGTGGAACATCCCAATGCCGTAAATAATTTAAAGAGAAAAGAAGAACTTCTGGTCAGCTTAAGAGATGACATGGCAAAGAAATACAACATATCCAAAGACGACTTCGATAGCTTCATTGAGATGACAGAAGACGCAATTGGTATGGATGGGCCCGCATGGGGCTATTTTGAAGGCATACGGTTTGCATTCGAAACACTGACGACTATTGGTAAGCGAAACCCAGAATTTTTCACAGAAAAGGTTATTTAATGCACGCGGTGATCGGGTCCGTTGAAGTGGAAGTCCATGATACAACAATCCAAGTGCTTGCCTCAGCTCCAGTGCTAGGGTATCTCATCTTCTCTCCTCAATAGTTCGCTCCGGGAGAGCGGGAAGATGACAGATCCTTAGAACGATCGATGTTGCTTGCCTCTTACCCGCAAATGTTGGAATATGGGATCAATATCAGTAACTGGGCAACTGCGCACCTACCCCTCTCCTAACCCAACATGTTATAACAATCGAATAAGTTAGTGTTACTGTTGGGTTAGGGGAGGAGTAGGTGCTCAGTTGTCCGAATATCGTTGGGATGAATAAAATCTCTACTGTTTGGGGTAGGGAAGGGAAGAGTGTTCTCACTTAACTCCAGGTCTCCGATTCCTTGCCCGGTATTGTTTCCCGATTCTCTGTCTACTACAGAGTCGGGAAACAATATCTTTGCTCGATAAAAAAATTCTCTCGACAGTTTCATTTGTAATTTTTAGGATATGGCAGGTTGGCTCCATCCACAAGTCTTGGTCAAATTCTTTGCGTCGTATTTGCTGTACTGGGCATTCCTATAACTATCCTTGCATTTAAATCAGTTGGCGAGTTAATCAGCCGTGGGATCAACTCCGTCATCAGAAAGATTGAAAGCAAATGCTTCAAACAAGAACCGGCGAACGTGGAGGCCAAGTGTACTGTAGTGACTTGCATGCTCATGTTAATAATGTTACTACTGGGAGCAACACTGCAAATGTACACCGATCATACTGATGATATGACATTTCTTGTAGGATTTTATTTTTGGTTCATTAGTTTCACAACGATCGGGTATGGCGATTACGTACCAGGCTTTTCTAAAAGCACAGCTTCTTCACAAAGCGGCGAGCATTCAAAAAATGCAGCTCTGAGATCATTTAACATAGCGTTTCACCTCATTTGGACCACACTTGGTTTGTGTGTGGTTTCTAGTGCGCTTAATACTCTGGCAGAGTTCATGGAGAAAAGGTCAACAGCTAAACGGCTTCGCAGAAGATGCTGTTCATGTTTTGAGGAGGATTCTTATGGAGTTAAAGACTGTAATAAAAGAGAAAGTACAGCTGAAGAAGAAAATTACCATAGTGTGACGTACGTTTAAAAGTGATAGACTCGCAACCAGACCACTTCGTTTAACAAACATAATCCCTTGAAGTAAATAAATTGTAAAAACTGTAAAAATTGGAAAAACCCTCGAAACAAAGCGAAAAGGAATAACAACTCAATCCACATATGACACCGGGCCGGGACGGAAACGAACCCGAGTCACATTGCTGGAAGGTGAACGTCCTCACCACCGCGCCATTACTGCTCTTCTGCAGATACAAGATTGCTCGCAAAAATTGGAAGTCAAGAAAGAGAATAATTGACAAATGACATCCAGTTTAAGATTTTTATTTATTATTCTCTCACACAGAACAAGAAACCTAGTTTGACACGTGGGCTAAGAATACCGTGGTTTGAAGCTTATGCGCGCTTTTTTGTTCACAAAACTGCTGTGTATTTGCTTTCCTTTGGGTAACGTAAGAACAGCCCTAGAAACCTTCACTACGCCCCCTTATTTGATTGGTTACTGCTGTCAGAGCTATTTCGGTAAATCCTCGTTTCCATGCACAACGTGACAGAGCACATGCACAACGTCAGAGGTTTTGTTGCTTAGTAACACAACTTAGCTTCAAGACGTCATGCTGTCGCGATTCATTCGCAGTATTTCGAGTGTTCCTTTGGATTGGAAAATGAGATTCGAAATCATTCGTCGAGTACCATTTTACGTTCTTGTTCCCCATAATTGTTTTGGGGAAAAAGAATGTGAAAGCGGCGGTTTCGCATTTGATATTATTATTATGCATATAAACGAGATAAGCAATCCATTTAACCTGCAAAATCTGTTAATAATATAATACTTTTGGGCTAAACAACGACCACTTTACCACTGATATCTGATAACATCTTCACACATACTTAAAGCAATAAATAAACATTTTCGAACTCCACTGACAAATAACACACCAGATTATAAATCTTTACACACTTTTTAACCTGTACAAAATATCGATAAATAACGTTTCCATAAACGTGAATTAAAACGTCCAAAATCCATCACTAATTTTCTTGGTCGCCATTCTATGACGTACAGCTGGGTTGCGCTCATCCGGGATAGCCACTATAGGCAACCCTACGGGGATACCCTGGGGCTGCAGACTGTTAGTTTTTTCTTTAGTAACCTGGTAACTTCCTAATGTTTCTGCTCGCTATTTCTTCCTCTTCAAGTTGCTTCTTAAACTTGTTCACTTTTTCTGAAAAAGGAAAAAGAAAAAATAAAGGACAAAAACAATTACGTGAAACGTTGTAAAATACAAAAGAAAACAGGTATATGATGTAGGGGGTCTAGGCGAGACGAGCAAGGGGGGTGGGGTGGGTTTTTTTTACCATGTAATGAAACAAGTCACAGAACAAGTTAGTTCGAAAAATGTGGGATTACACGTGCTACATTGAAGCGTTATGAGAGAACTAACCTAATACGCAGACATTCGTTGGGGTCGTCACGCAATCTGCATGACGAGCCCAAACAATGTCTGTGTTGGAGGCTATTTGAGAGAACTTATCTTTTCGATTCTGTTAGATTATGAACGAATTAGCCGAGTAAAGAGACTAAACGTAGAGCGACTACCATTTGTTTTTGTTTTGTTTTTTTTAAAAAAAATTAGTATACAGTGGAATCACGTTAAAAAACTCCAGTCACCAACGGGCCACAAAAATCTAGCTGTATGACGGGAAAGCCGTATTCAGTAGAGCAGTTCTTATGATAAGAAAATGACTGTCTGAGCGTTTGTTCAAATCTTTATCTCTAATAATTATTTATACACAGTAAAGATTCATCAGGTATAGCCTGCAGATCAGGCGTAATTTTTTTTGTGTATTTTAGGCAAACAGAGGCGAAAACGAGGCGAGCGCGAACCTCCTCCACCTCGCACGCGATTCGCGTTTCGCGTTCGCCTTCGCCTCTGTTTGCCTAACATACGCAAAAAATACACCTGTTCTGCAGGCTAAATCGGGTACAATAAAATGTCTAAGATCCCAAACCTAAATATAGTGGCCAGAATAAAGTGGTCTTAATAACAAGATGGACAACAACAAGACTCACCTCGTAGCTCTGTAATTTTCTCGCTTTCTTTAGCCAGTAACTCGTCCAACTGCCTCACATAATCTGTAAACGTTATACGTTTATTAGTTTAAAATTCCCTGCGATCAATGAGTTGCTTACTGTCTTCTACGTGCTCTAAATTAAATATCGGTCCTTACCAACCGGCCAAAAACAGTCAAGGTAGCAAAGATAAACACAAAAAGGAAACACAAACACACACGCCAAGTTGATAAAATAATAAGACATTACCTTCAATATTATAATCAACATCCATGTCCATCTCTCTATCAAATTAACACGTTCTTGTAAAAGAGTCTTGGCCTCCTGGTGATCAAGAACGATCAGGGTTTAACGAATAAACTCTTCACCTTATACTGCGTCAAATTAGTTGAAATGATATAATTCTGTGTATCAGAGAAACGGTGCGGGGGATGGAGAGGCTGATTTTTGGTTGTTAAAAGATCTCAATATCACACGTATATATACAATTTATTCAACGGAAAAAAAATAAAAAAACATCGGGAAACACCATTGATTCCAATGGATTTCCTAGGCCAACGTGCACATAGTATTTATTAGGGTGACTCTACAGAGACTCGCGCCCCTACCCCCCGTCGCCCCTCCACTCCACCTCTATCACTCAGACCCAGAAAAATTCCATAGTGATGACGTAGTTCTACAGAGAACCGTGCAACGTCATCAGTATGGAAATTTTCAGATCCAGTCTCACACGTGTCTGGAGCGGAACTAAATACGACACGTCTGTTTCGTTTGGCTAAAGAGGTTTAATAAGCTCACTTCAATGTTGTTCCTGTCGTCATCCATCAACTTATCTTCAGCATCTTGTAGCTGCGAAACTGCCTCATGGAAGGTGTACAACTCTTGAGATTGTTCACCAGAACCCTGGAAAAAAAATTGAAATTAGGTAAAGAGAAACGAAGGAAGGAAGGACGAAACGATCACTTGACATGGAATACACGTACGCTGTGGTTACAGAGAAGGGCGAGATCCACATTGTTGAGATGTCGGCCGTCAGACAAAGCAGGTATTTCTCCACGACTCGTGTCATCTTCACTTCCATCAGACGCTGCTGGTTTTTTCTTTGCATTGCTTTCAGGACCAAGCTCTTTAACTCTGCGGAAGTAATAAACATGGCGTTCAACGTTCTTCTCGGGTAAGGACTATAAACCGTAGGCCTTGTCTCCTGAATCTTCAGTGTTACATGGTTAGTAGGGGACGTTAAAGAACCCACACACTTATCGAGAAGTGTGGGGTACGGAGTGCCCCGTGTTGTGGTCTGGCCTTTAATTTCTCACGGATTGGTGCTTCACATAGGGTTAACCTCATTGGACCTTTCCCTTTGGGCAGAATTGTCCAAGAAAAATTTCCATATCTATGTCTATGTCGCTTCCCGCCGTTCTCTTTATATGTCCGCCGGCATTATGGTCACCTACTACCCAAGTAATTTTGCTTGCTCAGGTCAGTTAATAATATACCTTTGAAATACCGTCTGTGCTTTTATTTCTTATCTATTTTTCCTCCATAGAGATTTACATTTTCCAAGCTAATTTGACGCAGGGATAAATGGAAGAGTCAGACTGGTGCTTAGAGTGGCGCGCACACTTGGGGTGTTCCATTATGCCACACCGACCAGTGGGAAACCAGTGGGACTACCCGAAAAAAAAAATGAAAAGACATTTTAGGAACGGCTCCTACCATTTTGCATTACTTTCCCGAATTCCCTATATAAGTGGAATCGACTGAAAAGAAGCAGGGCAATGAATCGGTTTAATTTGTCAATATGGAACAGCAAATTTCGGTCCGAACAGTCCGATGAATCAAAATGGACCACCTCCATGCAAGGGTGGCTCCGAATATTCCAGTCGGACGGAACCGCAACGGACCTAGCTTTCCATTTGCTCTCCGACCGAAATTCCTGGAATTCTGAGCATACTGGAAAGCATCCTTGGTCAGCCTTGCTCCTCTCGCCCCTTGAAACGATTCGACTAGATTCCTTCTTGTACCACTGAAACATAACAGCTCTCGAGAATTATTTTAAAATTCTTGGGTTTCCATTGGGTTTCCTTTTCAGTCGAGTCTGCAGCGTAAGGAGACCAGCTCCGGAGTTTTTTTCAGCTTTCACATGTGTTTAGATCCCGCTTTGCCATCGGATTAACCCAAAAAGTACTGAGACACTTGGCCTCCTAAAAAACAACGAAGACACACCATGCAGTTAGAAACAAGCTTTATCGCTTCACAATAAGTTTCAAACAGAACGTTGAGAAACATTCTTCGCCAGTCTGTCCGTTTTACATTGGAGCACAGTCACTCTCGTTGTCAACGAAATTTAAAACGTAACTCGTTTCAGTAGAGAGGGCGGGAGAAGGGTAATGTCGTGATTCGTGAATGGGTTAATTTATTTCCCGTGAAAAGTGAAATGTCATTTTCTCGTGAAGAGTAACTTCGTCAGTTAGAAACAGTGAATCGTGATCTTTCAAAATAACCCTTCGTAAAATGAGAAAGAAGTATTTAGTTCGTCGCAAACCGAGACTTTGATTATACCTTTTATCATTTACGACAGCATTTAGCAATATTGCGTGACCGTGACAGGACAATACCTCTTCTTGTTCTTGCTTGATTTTCATTTTGCTGAGCTCAGAACAAAAAGCGGACGGATGATGAAAACATCTAACAGGGTTTTGCTTTGGGAGTAACTTTTCAACTATCACAAGCTACGTAATCTCCTGTCAAAAAGTGCCATTTTTTCGTGAAACGTGAATTGCCGATTTTATTTCCCGTGACTGACTGAGGGAGGACCAATTTATTTTCCATGAAACGTTATCTTGACCCACCCCCCTCCCCCTTACCACAACTACAAATGGGAGTGAAACAGACAGACTTTTATAATACATACCTTGACGATACAATTAGAAGAGAGCTGGCTCAATGTGAGGGGCGGAAGATCGAC
>OFFA01000013.1_pt1 | contig 14556 bp, 4 predicted proteins | sample 1521231 | NCBI WGS metagenome assembly OFFA01 (sample SAMN04272335, study PRJEB24112) | coral metagenome | biome: Coral reef; feature: Shallow seawater; material: Coral tissue | host: Coral | place: China: South China Sea | collected 2014 | reverse complement strand
TCCGTTTTTGTTCCTGAATTAGTGGAATCACATACCCTTTCATACTGAACTGCGCGTTGTTCGATCGATCGAGAATTGCAAGTTTTGATGTTGCGTTGGTCAATTTCAACTGTTAGAAAGGCCTCAAATTCAAAGAGAGTTTACAAAATATCGGCGTTGTTTACAGCCGTGGAATTTGGCATGATGAAACTTTAACAACCCTAGAACCAGCAAAAAATATAAACAGCTCGATGAAAAATACGCAAATACTAGAAAATAACGCGTACTCTTTACTAACCTTGGGATATGACCACAAAATCGCGTCTACATCGTCGCTTAAAACCAGAAAACTCAAGGATTAGAATACAGTTTGCGTTCTCTCACTTCCAAAATGGCCGCGTATTCTCCTTCTCAACGTTTCGTCGAAAAAACTCCCGGATAATGCCGGATAGGCTCTATCTTCTTTTTCTGCATAAAAGGTCCGCCATTTTCCTTGCTAACAATAGCTTCATGACGTCATGCCCGTCCTAATATATCGGGATAATCCGGACTGGTCAAGCTGATCGAAAAGAAATGTTACAACATAGGAATATGTTGGCGTTCATTCTGAGTTTAAATCAGTTATTTGTTGAGAAACCTGAGCAAAGCTGGACCCAGGCAAAATGAAAAAGACAATACAGTCAATTAGAATACAAGAAAGCTGTTATATAATTATTTCACCGTATTACATCCAACCTTCCCATCATGCAGCGCGCATATGTCACACTGGTTGTGTTGTCCACGGTATTTTCCATGGCATGATATAACAGATTCTTCTACATAAATTTTAAATCCTCAGAAAATAACACTCAGTATGCCAATGTTAAACTTAAGGTGAGGCAAAACTCGTCTTGAACATAAATACTGCATTTGCCAAAATATGCTAAATATTGCATGTACTTTAAAACTGATGAACGGCTAATTAATAGCGCTAGGAAAAATATCTTCGGATTCTTCTTTTCTTGAATTTATTTGAATTCATTACGTCTCTGTGCTGTTCGGCGTGTTTACTTCAACAGGTACTAAAATGTAATTTATACTTTTCCTTTCTATCGATGTTTTCAGTTTCCATCGTTAACACAAAATGTATCCTTCAACAACAAAGTAAAAGAAACCTAAACTTTAATTCCATTTCATTTACAATTTACGTGCTTGTTTTAAGCTTAATTTTTGTTAACCAATTGCCTATTAAGCTTACAGTTTTGTCCCGGCACCGCTTCAGTATTCTGACTTTTTCTGCACAGAGAACAACGAATTTGTTGAGAATTTAAAAACTCGAACGAGTTGTTAAGTAAATGGAGGATTGAAAATTATCAAAAGTGAAGATTGAATTCATAAAGTGTTGTTCTCCTACCTTTTTCCCTCAAAAAAAGAGCGGAAACCTTCGCGGTCTCGTTGGGACGTCAAATGGTCCAGTTTTCCGTCGCGAACGCGACTTGACCTTGGCCTGGCGACGTCAATCTGAGCACCGGAAGTCGAGTCCAGACTATTCCGCGCCCTCTCGCGTTCTCAAATGCCGTTCCCCTTCTGTTGCTTAATCTCTCTATTGTTATATATTGCAACCTGCAGTGTCCCAGGATGAAGGTAGAAAATAAAGCGTGGGTCTGATTGGCTAATCTTTAGTTTTCGTTGTTCAACACAGTGTGATGGATTCGTGCTCTCTTTTGGCCATGATGCCTTGTTACGACATTACAAGTGAAGCCAACGCGAAAAACACTCACCTGGTACTAACCGAGCGCGAGAGGGGCTATTGTGGAATATTGGCCCTAGGACGTGACAGTATTAACCTAAGGGCCAGTAATCGTCAATGCAGCTCGAGCAAGCTAACTTAATAAGTTGTATATTATATCATGGGTACAATACAAAAAATACGGGGCTTATTAAATGGTCCGTATGGTAAAATCTTGATAAAGAAAGAACCAATCACAACACTTTTCCTCAAGACTACCTTGCCGTATAATAAGACAGCGTATTACGCGGTTTGACCGGCTTAGAACATAGGGAAAACGAGTTGATATGTAAGCGCCGAAGACAAGAATTACACCGGACGACAAAGAATGTTTGGAAGTACTGGCGGAGGAGTGAGTCAGTCACAATACATCAACGAACAAAAAAGTTCCTGAACGTCCTGAGTTACAAGCAAAACGAAAAAAAGGGGGTGTGGTCTTTGCGCGAAAATCTCAAATCGAGAGTGACCATGCACGTTGTATTGACCGAGCGATAGCGAGGTCATGATATGGCAAGATCGAAGTTTGTGATTTTCCGGAAAAGACCGAACGTTCGAGGTTAATGCATTATTTATTACATGGCTTTTTGTTCTGTCTTTGCAGGCCCGTGATCCGGCGGCCAGTAGGCATTACGTTAAAATAATTCCCCAAAGTTAGGCAATCAGAGCGCAAGTTAACGTGCTAGATCGGCTACAAACACAAGGGATACAATGATTCGCGTAGATCAATATTTTGCTCCCTGTGCGCATTTCTCTTCTCCAAATTAGGATCTAAAACAATACGCGATCGTAGAAGCTCTATGTAGATGTTTGTGAGTCTTCCTTGCATAAGGCCAGCGCGCCTGAAATTTGAATAGGCCAATCAGGATTCTGCAAGTGGTTAAAACTCTACTGCCCAGACGTAAATGCTTGTTTATTGAAGTCGGTGATCTATTCTTACTGGAAACGGCATTAAATAGTCACAAAAAAGAATTTTTGACCCCAAAAGCTAGATCAGATTGCGAAGAGTGAAAAATATGAAACATTTTGTGTCTTCAATCTTTTAATTGGAGCCAAATAATTATGGGTCGCCAATGCTGAGCAACTCGCTCTTCGATCGCTGTCACCAGGTAGAATAATAGTTGTGTCATTTTGGATATTTTGACCAAACCTACCTTTCCACGTCAAGTTACGTTAAACCAGAATTCTAGAGTTGAGTATGAGAAAAAGCCAAAGCAACGTAGTATTGTGTTTACTTTATTTTTGTTTCTGTGAAGAAAAATACTATTTTCCTGTGGTTTCAGCAGGAGAGCTAAGGTTTGACTCCCGATCGTACTGCGGGCGCAGCCATCTTATGCAAGGCTCTTTTTAGTCCAAATATAATGTACTATAATCACTGTAACCGTGAATTCGCCGTTAGCCAATCACACGTCTTGTCCACTGACCTGACTTCTGGATATAAAATCACCTGATATAGTCAGATTACTTTTGGCGAGTTTGGATTTAGTGTTCGCTAGTACTTGTCAGGTCAGATTACACGGTGTAGTCTGACCTGGCTCCATGCCACAACAATAGCCCGTCCTCGACCAAACTCGATGATATTCTCTCAAAGCGTACCACAAAGGACTAATATTAATGAGCCGATATCTAGCTTCATAGTTGAACGTACAGTAGTAATACCTAAGATTAGTATTGAATCGTCGATTTAAAATGGAAATCGTTGTGACTTCGAATTCGTTCCAAGGAAACAAAACTGGCAACTTCTATACTTAAAACTTGTGGGCAACTTGCTTGCAAATTTCAAGATTAAAAAATCTTACACATGCTTTGGCTTCAATATCTATTTATCCTCGAGATTTAGTCAGCTATTCCTTGGGATATTTTTGCGGTCGGTAAGCAAATTTTAGTGAAGTACGTACTTTAAAAGGTCTTCCAATACGAATGAAATACCAAGACATTAATATGAATTAGAAGTTCCGCAGTTACGGTCATGAAATGCTAATATGTAACTTTGCATACAAATTCTGAGAAAAACACCCTTGAAAAACTTAACTAGACGTCACAGTTCTTGATATTGTTACGTCTCTGAAGGCTTTTCCGCTGAAATGCCTCTCGGGAAATTTGCATGCCTTTGATTTTTTCCTATTTCAAATATTATTGAGGTCATATTGGAAGCTTATTGTATCATTGCACGTTGTTCATATTGGAGAAAATTTTTAAATGGTACCCAAGTCCTCAAAGGTTTACTTCATCCGCCTTGCACTTCACTTGACTCTTAAAGTCCAAGAGTGACCAAAACTTAAATTCAGTTTGCGCAATGTTAGTTATACGTAGACTGAACAAAATTCAGCTAGCCCGGTTCAAGCTTGTCAAGCGCAATTTATTCACATTCTTTTGTTGCAATAAATTTTCGTGGCTCCTGGTCATGTGGGTAAAAGCACTCTGTTACCATAAATGCGTTTTGTCAGAATGTTTGGGCAAATTTCCACTCACAAACTGTCTCCTGGGAAAAACGCTTGTCTCATTATGTTTATATTTTTGTTTTATTTCACGCGAATGCAAATAGTTTCCAAAACTTAGTGCTCAACCAGTGTCTGTTACATTTGAAAGAGTTCTTTATTAATTTTTTTGGAGTTAATGCAAAAAAAGTCCTCATATCTATTGAGCCGCCATGTCTATGGCTCATGCAAACCACTTTACTCTCTGTTTTATTGTGACGGAAAGACATCAATGTGCTGTGTTAGCATATTCCTAATATTGTCGTGCCTTTTTCCACAGATGTGTCAGCTAGTTTCGCTTAATTGCGCATTCCATAACTCCTCAAAAAGATTAAAATAAAATAAACTTTCTGAACAAGACGATAGGGAATGACATACAGGATAAAATACATGAAAGTCTTCAAATAGACACCAAACGCCTGTCAATAAATTGTTATCTTAGAACATCATTGTACAGCTGGGGGCTATACCCGGGGTCATACATAGTATCAAATGTATTGCAAGGCAAGATTCCCGGGGGGATAGAGCTATTTCCCCAAAGGCTTTTCTGATTGGCTTGGAAAGCTTATTACTTGACGGTAGGGTATTGTCAGAAGAGGTAACAAGGATATTATCCCTTTACGATTCGGAAGAAATATTGAGATTAAATGATTTTATGTACGAACAAAATCATTCAGCTGCCGTATAACAATATAAACGTCACAAGTCTTTGAAAATACTTCAACGACGTAAATTGCCAAACTAACTCTATGACAGAAGGCTTGTCGTCGAAAGAGGTCATATCTAAGCCACGAGGCTTGTACTTTTCTAACCTGCTACACTTCAATAATTTTGTGAGCTACTTGAATCAGTATGCACTGATCAGGAAATATGATCTTTGTTTTTAGTTTCGATTCCGTTTCCTGGGACACGAAGAGGCTTATATACGTCAAGATCGAAAAAAACAAAAAGTAATGTGGCTTTGTACATTTCTAATTAATTCCTCTTTAAAAGATACTCTAGAAAATGTGGTGTCATCAAGGTGCGGTATTCATGACCGGTTCTGTGTAAAATTACTGAACCAGGAATTTTCCGTTTAATAATCAACTGGCGCTTGTGTTAAATGACTGTAAAACACTTCATATTGACCATCTAAACTCTCTAAAAATGACGGTAACAATCGTGAAATAAGTCCTAGCGTTTTCACATGGATACTCAAAGTCTATTCACAAACTGTAAACACATCCCACTGTAGAAGAAAACCCATAATTGGGTATAAATATGGTATACGTGATTCGAAGGGAATTATGACACAAAATATTCAATCCAAATAATTACCTGTCGGTGAACACGTGTCACAGACGTCACCGTACGTTAATAAAAGGAAATGAAGCGTTTATTTTCCGCAATATTTGTTTAAGAGCGCATTATTGTCTTTTTGAACCATTTACGACAACCGTCTGCATAGTGTAACAGGTTTCTAATCTCGCCAACTTGATAAATTCCACAGACAATGTTGAAGGTAAGGTTTTTAGCTGTTGTGTGTTTGCTGCTAGTCTTTGTGTTAGAAGTGGACTCTCGGGGAGGTCGTGGAAGAAGTAGACGCCGCACTCCGCCCTGCCGCCCGCGTGCTTGTCAAGTCAGCTCCTGGTCAGAATGGAGTCCTTGCACTCATCAATGTGGGACAATTGGAAAACAGAAAAGGACGAGAACAAGAACAGTGCTTGAGTCTTGTGGAGGATCGTGTCCGTTCGTTTTAATACAGACCCGCTGGTGTAAAAGACTCAACTGCCACAATTCGGGAACACCCACAGGTAAAGGTCATTCTTGTCAACCGGGATATAACGGAATCTGTTGTGAAATTGATAACTTGAAAGCAAATTTTACTCGCACGAGCAACACAGCAGTTATACCTGCAAAATCGATGAATGGATCAGACTGGAGTACATCTTTTTTGTGAAAAATCGTCCAAAAAAAAAAAACTCAGTCCTGGCCTTTAGAGTTATTTTTGCCAAGTACAGCGTTAAGTGGGAAGAAAGTTGAAAATAATAGTTTACTAAGATAGAAAAACACCGAATAGGTGATAATAAACCATAAAGGAATAAGGATGCTTAAGAATGAAGAAGATTAACATGGATTGCAAAACAAATTGGGCCAAACTTTTACACGTACAACTTTCGTCCAAGACGCACAAAACGCGACGTTGCTCCTTTGAAACGAAGCTTAACGTTGACTCTGAATTGTTTTATCCAAAGGGCACTCGCACTTTTGAAAGTATAGTGTTAATTAAAAGCAATTCTTTTCCGCTTTCGTGAGCTTCTAACAAAAAAAAACAACTAATTTTGGTTTTCATTATAGAGACAAATATTTCCGGACCTGGGCAGCCAAGTCAAGACGGTCATGAAGCAATATTAAAGATTAGCACGTAGACCAAAAATTGCTAAAAATAAGCATATGCGACCCGGCAAAGCTGTCACGAACAAATCTGGATAAATGTCTTTTAAAATATATCTACCCCGCAGAAAGCGTTATCATTTAGCCTGATTCAGCCGATTATTTTCACTGCTAACTCTTCGATTTATGTTTGTAGCGATCAATTTCATTTCTTTTTCGGTCTCGTTCCAAGATGGTTTACATCAATCTAAACGGAACTTTAAAATTTCAGACCAGCAGGCCAACCTCGCTGAGAGGCACTAAAATAAGCTAAAAATACGCAGTATTCAGTTGATAGACTACTTACCTTTACCAAACAACTCTTGGCAAAGGTGGAAAGCATGTTTGGCTTACATCAATAGCGATGAGAGACATGTGCCCAATTTTTGCTACAATGGTCTTGTAACTAACAGGAGACTCAAAGGGCTGCCGAAATTTCTTTGATAACCAATGTAGTGATACGTATCCAAATAGAAAAAGCGGAAAAGAAATCGACAAATTAGCAAAAGTAGGAACATGACTTATATCATTATCTAAATATCAGATTTTAGTGCTGGCAGAAATAATTTCTCAACCACATTTTCCCTGAAATCTTAATTGGTAGCTCAAAATTCGATGTTCTTTGCTTCACACTTAATATTTGGTTATGGGGATGAATACTTTCTCATTTTGCGCTAAGAACTTCATGGTAGGACACATGTAGTCGCCTTCCCCTTCACCCCTTAAATGTTAACCGCAAGCAAACACAGTATTCAAATGCTAAACGCAAGCAAACGGCAGGAAGACTATATGGTTGGCCTACCATGAATTATATATGCCCTTGAATCTGAAGTGACATACTAAGAGGAAATGTGTGTCTAGCAGTACATTGATGGGGATAGTTATATCCCATGTTATGACGTCATCGCTCGTGAAACAAAACTGTTACAGTTTTCTAAATCAATTTTCGTAAACGATCACTTAACCTTTGTTCAGTCTAAAAAGCCTTCGTAAACCGATCGTTAATCTTCGGAAATTCGACGACAACTTCTTTGTTATAAGTAAAATTCCGCATGTAAGAACCTTGCTTCATTTTTTGGAAGTCTGGTAATATAGATTCTTGTATTTTGGAGGACTTATTAGCAATTTAGTCTGAGTAGGTTCTTGTTACGCTCTTATTTTCTTAGAAGGAGATATACTTGTTGATCACTTTGGGTTGGTCCTTAAATATAGTACAGTATTTATTCACAACTGTATTATGATAAGCCTGACACAACTTACTACAGAATGTATAAGTGGTATTGACTCTATAACAAGAGTTAATAATTTATCTGTAACCCAGAGATAAGAAGCTACTTCACCTTGATTGGTTTGACAGGTTCTTATATTTCTGGTTATTGAAATGGAAAATTTCTACCCAGAAGGTTGTTAATATAAAACCACACGTAGGTATTTACTGTAATCTAAAACGCTTCGTTCATCTTTGACACTCCAGTTTCATATGCATATATCAGGACATGACCGAAAAAATCGGTTAAAGCGGAAGATATTTATTAAATTCATTTTCGTGTGGTAGTAACAATATTTTTCGAAGGAGGGCAGCAAGTGAGTAAAATCTTGTTTTTAACATACAAATCGTGTTTTACATAAGTTTTCTTGATTCCTTGTTAATTTGTTTTCTTTAGAAACCACAAGGCCATCGTTTCAACCTTTAGCCTCTTCACCAGCCTTTGTTGTATCATCGCCGCCTGCGGTACCACCAGTGAATTCACAGCGGCCACCCTCTATAGGTAAACTTACTCGCTGCTGACTGTTAAATACTCATTATTTATTCAGATATGTCCAGGATTGAACGCTAATGCGATTCAAATTCCGTATGATTAGCATCACAATATGTCCTCATTTGTAAAAGATCGCCAAAACACGCATAATTTTTTCAAACATGAAGTAATATGAAACTGTAGCCCTGCCAAAAATAACTATGAGGTATCAATTAAACAATACTTCGTTCAGTACTAGACAAAAGTGTATTCACTGCATGAGCCTAGCTGGGTTGTCAGCTGGCTCTCCAGATGATTGCCATGTCAGGTAGTGATGTTAACCTGTTGGACTTTTGGAGTTTATAACTACATCTCATAACTCAAAGCAACCGCACATCAGATATCATCGATAACATGTGAAAAGAAGTTACCAGTCGGACATGAACCCTGTCAAATTCAGAATTCCCCGTTTTTTCGCTGGATGACTCGAACTCGTGACTTCAAGAAGATTTGCAATAAAAGACAGAGGAACATTTATACACTGATGTTAGATCTCAATCTCAGAAATGTATGTCAAACGAATGGTAGAGTTATTGTATCATGAAGAACACATCGATTACTAAAAAAGACATGGACCCGTTAATGGGTAAGATCGGACTCAAAAATTTTGCTGAATCCGTAATTTGTATAAAAAAAAATTATATTTTCAGAAATTCAGTATGTTGAGTGTCATAGTTTTCGTTATCTGAAATGTTAAAGTAAAAATGTGACATTATTTTCCTTTCCTTCAGTCCCAGTGGCATCGACAGTCGCGCCCACGCCCATTTCATCCGGTGTTGTTGTACCATCAACGTCAGTGACTACACAGCCGCCTTTTATCGGTAATTGTTAACTATTCATTATTTCCCACATTAGCTAGATAACTTCTTATCGAGATGATCACCAGGCTGTCACGTACGCCTATGGCCTCGTACCCAGCATCAAAGCATAACACTTCATAGAAATGACATAAGTGTTTGTTGCCTTTTACAATTTGATCTAGTTTTCCCTCTCTGGTAATATGTATATCAAACGGTTACAGACAGTCGTTTTCAACTGAGAGAACGTCTAATCTTACTCTCATAAATGCATATCAGGAGCATAATAGAGCGAGTAAACATTACTTCTACAGGTCACAAATACTAACGATCGTGGGACTTTAAGATTGAGAAGCTTCCTAATAATTATGCCCTTATTAACATGCGTGATAAACGTACTTAGACGACTTTTCTATTGACTGATAAATCGCAGTACAGAGAAAGTAAGTCATTTTATAACTGTCACTTTGTTTTCTCTCAGCATGTGGAGGAATGTTAAGTGGATCATCAGGATCATTTGTCTCTCCTGGATATCCTGGCTTTTACTTCAACAACTTGAACTGTTTATGGAGTTTGTTTATTCCAGCTAATGGAGTTCTCAGGCTTCGATTTATTGTGTTCGAAACACAGTCGTGGTAAGCACTCGTTACAATTACCGTTATGTTATTTACAGTAAAAATGTCACTGTAAAAAAAGGAAAGTTAAAATCAATAGTGACTGGCTTACATGGAGGGAATTTTGACACATCACACTAATATTGTATTGTTTTTTAATTTTTAGTTTTGCTTTGTATATATGTTACGTTATTATATTAAGCATTGCGAATCAGGAGTTTTAATTGCTTCTTTCGACTTTGAAAATTTTCATTGTACGAAGCTATACCCAATATACATTTTTTTTTCTTTAAAGCTGTGACTTCGTCGAGTTGAACGACATCTTTGGCCAGAGAATAGACAGCCTCAATGGCTCTAGGTCGGGATTCACTGTTACAGTTAGAGGAGACAGAACTACGTTGCTGAGAATCAGATTTACCACCGACTCTTCTGTCACGAGACAAGGTTTCAAGGCGCAATACAGCATAACGTTTGGTGAGTAACAACCTCACAATTCGAAGAGAGCCAAAGAACGAAATGAAAGTACTGACTATATTTAAAGATTGATACGAACTGTATCGTGACGTGAAGTTTTATATATTTACGCACAGACATGACTTGATTTCCTGCGAAAATTGATAGCTGCCAAAGATCGGCATCAAAAATTATTTGGACCTGAAATGACTTTAGAAACGATGTCTTATAAAAGATCCCCATACAATTAATTGCAGTTTAATTTGGGTGGTGTAAGGTTTTTCCATGACTGACATATTAGATACTAATATGACCATATATTTCTTACCTTCAGCATCAGTGGCATCAACCATCGCGCCCACGCCTATTTCATCCAACGTTAATGTAACATCAACATCTACAATACAAGTGAATACACAGCCGCCTTTTATCGGTAAGCGAAGTTTTGTTGACTATGATATATTCTTTATTAAACTCATCAGGATAGCCTAAGTTCTTAAATCAAGAACATCGCAGGGCTGTCACGCCCATGGCCTCGTATCCACCATATCATCAATGCAGAACACGTGCTAGAAATGATATCAGGCTTTGTTCCTATTCATAATCTGATCTACTTTTTCTCTTTCATAACATGTAATTTGAATAAATAAGCTCAAATCATTATTGACCTTGTAACGGTGACCCATATCAAAGTCAGAGAGGCGTTTTCAACTGAGCTTGCATCAAATCTTACTCTTATAATGTATATCAAGCCCGCTAGATTGATGTCTTCTACAGTTCATAAATACTTATGGTTGGCAGTATAAGGGTTGAGACAAAAGTTGTTCCTAATATGACTTCATGAACTTGTTCAATAATCGTGTTTATGTACACAGGTTTCTCTATCGACTGATAAATCACAGCCGGTGAAGAGAAAGTAAGTCATTTTATAAATTTCACTTTGTTTTCTCTCAGCATGTGGTGGAACGTTAAGTGGATCATCAGGATCATTTGCCTCTCCTGGATATCCTGGGTTTTACTCCAACAACTTGGACTGTTTATGGAGTTTGGCTATCCCCGCTAATGGCATTCTCACGCTTCAGTTTATTGTGTTCGACACAGAGTCATTGTAAGCCCTGGTTATAATTCTTCTATTATAGCTGATAAATAAAGAAGACATGCTTGCAGGGTTAAGGTGTGTGCGTGGTCCCAAAGTCGAAATATTCGTCGAAATGTTTCGTGCAAAATTATAGAGCCTAGTGGATCTCCTTAGTCCTCCAATATGGCGGCCGGAAAAAAGTGTAAACATCTGGAACTTACTTGGGGTATCTAGTCGACTGATAATCTGAATCGAACCAAAATACATTTACACAAGCACTTTTCGTAATACTTTAACTCCCAAAATATCTCGGTGAAAATAACGATATAAGTCTACATTTTCCGACAGTGATTTTAACTTAATGTCACGCACCACCATAACTCCGAATTCGAAATTTTCTGGTTTCCAAACGAAGGACACTCTAGCTGAAAAGTGTAAACAGATATCAATTTGGCACTTCTAACGCCCGATGAGGATAAACCGCTGAGTGACTCTGTTTTCTTTCATTTGAGAATTTAATTACGTGGGTGGTGTTTCTTAATTAACTGCCATAAAACCAAAACCAAGTAATCATGTACTCCTTCCAATCACAAAGGACATAGACAATACAGTGAGCCAATCAAATCTCGTAGAAAATGTCTGTAGCTGACGCGACACACGTGAAAAGTGTGCAAACGAGTCACGATTGCTGGTTTAGTTATTACTGAATAGCGAGGTACGCAAAACCAATTAATAATACGAAGTTTATACTTGAATGCAATTTTTATGCAGCTTTGACGTCGTTGAGTTGACCGACATCTTTGGCCAGGTAATAGACAGGTTCAGTGGCTCTAGGCCAGGACTCACTGTTACAGTTAGAGGAAACAGAACTACGTTGCTTCGAATCAGATTTACCACTGACTCTTCTGTCACAAGACAAGGTTTCAAAGCGCAATACAGCATAACGTTTGGTGAGTAACCAATCTCAAGAATGCTAAGAGATCTAGAATTAAACAAGTAAATGAAAATACACCTTATTTTAAATGCTGAATCCATTAGCTATGTTTTGAGCATGCAAAAACTCACTAAGATTAAGGGAACTCTAAATGCTGAATTCTCTCAACATTTGTTGATACTCAATTATATATCGCCCCGTGTGTCACTTTTTTAACATACTCATAACGCACTTTTTTAACATACTATATAACACACTCAGCTATATATCGCCCCGTGTGTCACTTTTTTTTTCCTTACCACATTCTGATGTCATCTGTGATCTAACAATAATAATAATCACATGGAATATGTTTGTGTTTGGTTATATATGTATGCAGGGACATGCCTTGATTCCCTGTTAACTTTAATAACTGCCTAAGGTCAGTGTCCAAAACTGTTCTTTGGACCTGATCATGAAATATGTTTAGATCTGATGCCTTTTAAAACACTTCTATTAATACAAGTAATTGCAGTTTGGGTGGTGTAAGGTTTTTCTTTTTCTGTCATATTAAAGTGCAAATATATGACCATATTTTCCTACCTTTAGCCTCAGTGGCATCAACCATCGCGCCCACACCCCTTTCATCCGCCGTTGTTGTAACATCAGCAACTTCAATAGTGAATTGTTAATTGTTAAACTAATTATTCTCGTTGAACGTTTTCCTAAAGCTCCGATATCATCGTTTGTACCCGCAGCCTCTTCATGAGCCCACAATGCATGACTGTTAGTTATTCACTGTTATCACAAAAAGTTACTTGCATTGAACATTGTGCGATAAGATTAGTTGATGAATTTCTCAGTTTCATTTGTTATGATCTAGTAGTTTCTTTCTCTCTCACTTCGAAACGAAACGAAAGTCAAGGCTTAGTTCAAATTCCCAGCGTACTTCAATTTGGCTGCAGTGATTACGAAGCATGTTTGGGCGCATGAGATACCTTGTTTGAGAAAACCACAATGGGTACAATTAGTGCGATTTTGACAGACAGACAGACAGACAGACAGACAGACAACCTTTATTTAAGCACGATAATTTAAAAAGCTGTGCAGCTTGTGGGGTCGTGCGTAAATATTACACCTAAGGATAAAATATGTACATAATAAGTAACAAAATATAATCAACAATTTTGAGGGGTTTTTTTTCCCGTGAAAATGAACCTGTTTGTTCTTTCTTAACAAAATCTCGTTTGGTTGTTTCGCTCCTTGAAAAATCCTGGATCCGTCGCTGTAGTGCTCTTTCTTTCAACAAGTTATGAGCTGAAGCAAAATATAAACTGGAACAGTATTGACAGTGAAGACCACCCTTTAACCATGTGACCAATCAGATGTACTTTGTTTGCTTGAACCAGTGGATTCCTAACAAGTCCAAATTTTCCCAATAACTTTCCTCCAAACACCTTTTGTACCTCGACTTTTACAGTTCCTGTTGGGTTTATTATTACATTGACTTTTCTCAACTTCACATTGAAACCAAATGAACAAACTGGCTGTACGGGTTCTCTTAGAGGAGCCCGTGTTATTATCACTAATGTTGCTTCAGATTATGACGCCCATGATATCATGCTTTGTGGTCAAAACATTCCTAGTCCAGTGAACTCATTCGGGAATTTTATCCAAGCGAGATTGCTCTAACTCAACAATGTGTTCTCAGGGTTTGAGGCATTTTACGGGGCAATCTTTTCTGGTGGTTGTAAGTAAACACGAAACCTAAGAGTATTTTGCTTTGAACATGGGAGCCGGTGGCAAAAAAAATTCATCGTCATCATCACTATCATTTATTATTCCATTTCATCATATTAGATCAAGGAAAAACGCGTAAACTATAAGCCGTATTGCATTGTAGGGCCGTATTTTGGTCTTGTTATTCACGCTCGCGCCTCATGCAGACGCACGTTTTCTGGATGATACAAACCCTTGGGAGGGGAGCACTTCTATAAATTTCGGACAAGTGTGTGCCGCGAAGGCTCTGAAGCCCTGACCCTATTAAGGATGAAGGACGTGTAAATGACACCCTGTTTAAAGCAAATCCCGAAATATGGGACGAACGTACTAGAAGCCAAAATAGTACAAAATGACATAATAGTGGAATAATAAAACCAAACATTATGTTCACGCATAATGTTATTTATATCGAGCCATGACAGTCACGCAATAGTCTGTAACCTGGTTTATGTCAACTATCACCCCGGGTGATAGAGGGGGCGTTCCC
>OFFA01000012.1_pt1 | contig 14811 bp, 1 predicted proteins | sample 1521231 | NCBI WGS metagenome assembly OFFA01 (sample SAMN04272335, study PRJEB24112) | coral metagenome | biome: Coral reef; feature: Shallow seawater; material: Coral tissue | host: Coral | place: China: South China Sea | collected 2014 | reverse complement strand
GTTTTTAACATCTCCACTGTAACGACAGCATACTAAGTTTCATCGGAAATCTATGGCAGGTTAATTCTTTTACTAGGGAATCACCTTAACAACAGGGATTGTAGTAAATACACCAAGCCTTCAGTAAAGACTCTGTTCGGTCGTAATAATTTGAACTTTCTTAGCTAAACTGATCTGATTGGTTCTTGTGTAAGACATGAGCCATGAGCCTCTCATTCGAGTAGGCCCCGTCACTTTCCCAGATACATACCTTGTGTTCACACATGCCTGCAAGCAAGTCCAATAGCCTGTTCAAGCCCTGATAAACTGGATGGTGTCGAAGCCCATAGTAAATATTATTGTTACTGGATTGTAATAACTACAGTCCTTTACCTCCATGTAACTTAGGCCTATTGTAAGCATGTATAAATTACCGCTACCTTCATGGCTCAAGAAAACAAGTGTGCTGCGTTCCTGGTTGATTGAGGCTGTTTAACCTCTAAGTATAGGTTATCAGCCGTATCGCCAGGTACTTTCCTTTTGTAAGTAAATGTCTGCCCCCTTTGGAAAACCATCTCCAGAGGGCTCACGCGACTCCGGGATCCATCAAGCCATGGCGATCGAGGATGCAGACAATGGCCAAACTGGAAACGATGTACCAAGTCACACAACTTCCCAGACTCCTTCAGAACGCTCCCGCAGTGATAAACGTGAGGTCCGTGTCCCGCTTCCACCAGGCGCCGTCGTGCCCCAAAGTGGAGCGCAGAGGTTTTCACACCGAGGATACGACTTCCACGCATCCCGGGAGGGCATGCCTGCCGGCTCACATCATGTACAATCCAACACTGTCGAGGTGCACCACCATGAGATGACTGAAGTGAATAACACCATGAATCTACGACAGGTACAAAACAATGAAGTGTACGTGAATTCACATGACCCTGCAATTACACAGATGGTAGAGCAGGTTGCCGAAGCACGTCATCGAGAGGCATTAGCCAACACTGAACACATGGTGCAATCGATGATGTCCGAAATGAGCGGTAGGTTCCATGCAGAAGAACAAGCTGCGAGTGCCCGGATGCAACAGATGATGTTGCTCGCAGAGAGTCGGGAAAATCAATTTCGTGAAGAATTGGCCCAACAAGGGGAAGTATATAAAAGGGTTTTAGACGGAAATGCCAGACAGTCAAATGCAACGAAGGAACAACAAATCCAATCACTCAGGGATCACTATGAACGCCAGGATGAACACCGTAAGATGCAGATGTCCCAACTTGAATCCATCATCAAGCAACAGAGTGAGCAAATAAAGGCCCAACAGTTGCAAACCGAATCCATGAACATGAGGATGAGTAAACTCCTTGACACAATAGGCCCAATGCCGATTCCAATTGTCCAAACCGCCACTGCCGTCATACCGCCGTCCACTGAGGTCAAGTACTCTGCACCGTTGCCGTCATTTGCATCAGCAAGTGCGTCTAAACCAGCGGAACCCAACCAAGATATATGGGAAATGCTTGACCCGGAAGGAAATGCACCAGTGGATAATAAGGATCCTGTCTCTGAGATAACCGGTCTTAGGTCCCCAACGTATCCACCAACAAGTGTTGCACCATCGGATGCAGGTGGAAAGCCACCAGGACCTGACCCTCCAGATGATGACAAGGACTCACAGGCAGATCGCGACAGCAAACGTGGTAAGGACAATCGTGGGAAGAAGCCCCCTTCGGGGAGCCGACGCCCACCGGGAGGTGGGCCTGGGGACGGTGATGATGATGATGATGGAGACGGGGATGGGTACAACTCTGATGATAGTGACCATCGATTCATCCGTCGCATGAGAGCCATGTTCGGCAGTTCCAGGGACCAGTCACATGAAAAGAACAAGGTCAAAGAAGCCGACACTGTGAAAGTTCCAGCTTTTCCCCATGCGGAGTCATACAGAAATTGGAGGATTCGCACAAGGGAAGCTGTAATGTCAGCATCTACTGACCCTGATAAAGCATTTGATTGGATAAGTGAGACCTGGAAAGAAGGCCAAACAATCGGGGCTCTTCGTGACGTAGGCAAGTTCACCACACTGGATGCCAAGTTGCTGTCCGCGCTCACCAATATTCTCACAGGTGATTTCGCAAGAAAGGTTGACACTTATAAAGAGACTGAAGCAACAAACCATCGTTATGTGAGGGGCCGTCAAGTACTGTTTATGATGCATGAACATTTCAGTACAAACATCAAGCATGGAGCGACCTACTCACTACAGGATTTGTTCAGTGTCAAACTTAAGGGTGACAACCTACGCGGATTCATCAGCAATTGGGATCAAGTGATGGCTGGTATCCCCAAGATTCCTGAGATTAGCATTCTGGAGACTCTGTTCTTTAACCAAGTCAAGACCAGTAAAGCAATAGCACACGACTTGCAGGAATATCATCGTGCTGAGGATGGGACCGAAAAGAAGTCCTACGATTTCCTAGTGACAGCAGTTCGCCGCTACTTGGATAGGGAGCGACTCGAGTCCAATCGTGAACGAGTTGCCAGGACCCTCGGTGCCTCGTCGTCCAGCGCAGCTCCGGCTGTGGGTGAGAAGACTGGGTACATTCCAAAGGGATACTGTGTCAAATGGAATAAAGGGACCTGCACGAATGATGCCTGCCCATTCAAACATGAAAAGCCTCCACCAAAGAAAGACAGAAGTCAATCACGACCCTCATCCGACCGTGGCAGATCACCGTCAAGGGGTAAGAACGATAAAAACAAGAAGAAGCAGCCATGCAAATTTTGGAAACAGGGAAGATGTAACAGAGGCAATGACTGTAGGTTTAGTCACGAGGGTAAGCAAACCAAGTCTCCTCGTGCTGCCACTCCTGCCAGGCCTTCGTCCAATGACTCGAAAGGATCCAGACGAAGGAACAGCAGAAGTCCAGGAAAAGGCAGGGACCGCTCGCCAAAGCAGAAGGGATCAAGGAGTCCCAGGAATAGCCGCTCCCCAAAGGGGAATAGAGGCAAGCCTGACACTCCCAAAGCTTCCCCAGCAGCCGTCTGCCTGATTGCCTCGATGTTAGCATCCGTATCCAATGCATGCCTGATGCCACCCATTGACGTGATCAGTTGCCCAGCAGTGACATTTGACACCAATCACGATGTGTATCAAGTCATTGCCAAGGGGGACCTTGAGCCTATCAATCCAGCTTCAAGGAGATACAAGAGAACTTTTCCTATCAACTATCCGTTTGATTTTGACCGAAGAGACGTAGAGGACGCATGTTTGTCAGCGAACATGTTGGCAGGAGCAGTCAAGAATTCGTTAATGAACAATGTCTGCAAATGCAACTATGAATGTGACACCATGTTTGGTTGTGATCACTGTATTCCAAAGGAAATAGTTGCAATGCCTGCCAAATCCGAGGAGTACGTTGATGGATGTTTCGAAGCCTCTATCGATTGGATTGTTGATACCGGTAGTGCACAAGATTTACTCACTGATCACCATGTGCCGGATCATTATGGTTATTTTTCCGATAATCCAATCCGTCTCATCACTGCAAATGGGGAAAGTTCATCTATGAAGCAGGGCAAGGTGAAAGTCCCAGAGCTGAATGCTACAGTATCACCGTACCTAGTGCAAAGTTCACCTCCTGTTTTATCAGTTGGTCTCAGGTGCGTTGAGGATGGGTTTGACTTCGTGTGGAGGGGCTCCAAGAATGAGAAGCCGAAACTAGTATCACCTGATGGGAAAGTCATTGAACTTGAAGTCAGAGACTATGTCCCATATCTATGTTCCAAATCAAATCAACCAAGTGTGTCCACAGTGGCAAAATCAAGCAACAATGGTTCTCCCATGAAGAGAGTTAAAGTGATGGCTAGTTCATCAGGATCCGAGTCAGGCTTCATAGAAGAGGAGGATTCTCCCCCGTCACCAGACCTTTACGACGAAGAATATGAAGATGACGAACCTGCAGTTGTAGGAGGTAATTCATCAAAGTTTGACGATGACCTTGTACCCGACATCTCAGGCGATCCCGGTGCCGATGCGCCCTCCGATGAAGAAGGCATTGCACCAGCTGACCGGGAGGTCCAGCCTGATGAGGTTGATGATTCAAGGGATGAAGTCCGTCGTGACCCGGAAATGGAAAGACGTAGGGAAAGGGGTAAGGCCGCACTCAAGGCTGAAGCTAAGAGCAAACGACACATGCTTACCCATATTCCCAAGAATCCATACTGTGATGTCTGTACAAAGGCCAAGATGTACAAGCCACCCGGTTACTCTAAAGGAGGATCATCCATGGTCGATGCAAAGAAGTTTGGGGATCATGTCACAGGTGACTATCTTATTGCCAAATCGGACCCTGAAACCGGTGTTGATGGAGATAGGGTCGCAATGGTACTTAAGGATGTTGCCACTGATTTTCGATATGTTTACCCCGTTGCACGCCGTGACACTTCCAACACCACACTGGCAATGAAACATTTCGTTGATGACTTGGAGAAAATTGGAATCTTTTACAGTGATAATGCCCCAGAAATTGTAGCAGCTATGAGAGCTATGAAGATCAGGCATCAAATCAGTAAAGATTACATTTCGACATCCAATGCCATTGCCGAACGAGCCGTGCGGTCCACATTGGAAGGAACGCGTGCCAATTTACTTCAAGCAGGACTTCACCATGGATATTGGCCTTATGCTGCCAGACATTGGTGCATCATGCATGACACGGCACCAGATGGGACTGGAAAGGACACACCATGGAAACTAAGGTTTGGGACAGACTTCGAAGGACCACTTATCCCGTTTGGATGTAAGGTGGACTATTGGACTGGACCTCGGAAGAAACCAAAGAAACAGATGAAGTTCGAACCGACCACTGAACCTGGTATCTTCCTAGGATATGTCATCCATCCAGGCTTCCATTGGAGAAAAGAATTTGCAGTAGCTTCTCTAAAGCAAATCAATGATGCAGATTTTGACCAATCCGTCACAGTATTGAGGGTGTTAAAGGTTTCAGTACCTGAGAAGATTGAGTTTCCCTGTCGCAAACGTGCCGATGCCATCCGAGACGGTAGCTTGAAACCAAACCAGCTGTGTGATGAGCAGGATGCATTACCGCCACCGGAAGAGCAAGATGCTCAGCCTGTGCGGGAGCCAGGCCCAGTCAAAAGATCAATCACTGACATTGAAGCTGGACAGCCTGTACAACAATCCAGTGCATCCGCAGTTTATCACCAGGGATGGTTGGAATTTTTCAAGCATGTTGACCACAAGGAAGCATGGTACGAATACGCCAATTGCAAAGTGAATGTTCGGATCATCGACAATCAGTGTATAGGTCCATCTCCCGACTTTGATGCAGCCGACTTTCCGTTTCGAACAACTTGCATTAAAGATGATGAATCATGGCATGTCCACGAAGAAAACTTGAAGATTGATCCTCCGGTCGAAGACCTTGAAAAGGACATTGAGGTTCATGAGGTAATCGTCACAATATTCTCAAAAGAACCGATCGACCTGAGGAACCGTGTGGACGAGCCCATCAGAGGAGCTGTACCTGATGATGAAGTCGAAGTAATCAATCCGATTACAGGGGAGCTTGAAAGAATCAGGACTAATGACCCCTCATTCTATGACGCAGGTGGTTTTAAAGCAAGAAAGTACAAGAATTCAAGTAAACCAAAGGACATCCCTCCATTTGTATGGCAAGCAATGTCTCAGAAAGAAAGAAGAGCATCGATTGCAGATGAGCAACGGAAATTGGCCCTGGAAGAAAAGGAAAAGAAACGCGCCAGAAGAGTGAAAGCTGTACCCATGATCGGAACTCTCAAGGAATCACCAAATGAATTGGATGAAAGTTTATCCTACGAATTCATCCCAGCTATGCCTGTTTGCCAGATGAACCCTCAAAAGCATCGAGTTAAGTGTATTAGGCTTGGAATCCAATCTGGGGAGAAAGCCGTTAACACTTTGGTGGCTAGGCCAGTGGGGAAAAAGGAAATTAGAGCCAATCCCAAAGCCCAGCAAGCCTTAGATGTAGAATGGGACAAACTGGTAAAGAAGAAGGCCTGGCAATATGAAACAGTGGCCGAATGGAAGGTCATTGCCGACAAAGCCAAGAAGACTGGGAAGAAGGTCCATGTAGGAAAGGTCTTTGAGATTTGCGTTGAAAAGGGAAGTGAATTACCCGAAGGAGATAAACTCCGAAAATTCAAAGGAAGAACAGTATTTCAAGGCAACAATGTAAAGGACGAAAGTGCCGATGTTGCCCTGTTCTCGGAATTAGGGTCTTCGCCTGCCACCATGGAAGCTGGCAAAGCAGTAGATGCCTACGGAGCTCAACCGGGATTCATAACCCAACAAAATGACGGAGTACAAGCTTACACTCAAGCCTTATGGAAGGGCGTGGAGACGTGGGTGGAACTGCCACCCGATCGATGGCCCAAAGAGTGGCATGGTAAGTTCATTAGACCAGTTGTATTGCTTCGCATCGCTCTTTACGGTCACCCCGACTCGGGGGGACTCTGGGAACAGTACTGTGAAGCCATGTTGAAACTAGTGGGCTTTATCATGCCAGACCCGGAAGGGTGGCCTTCGGTGTTTTTCCATCCAGAGCTCAAATTGTTGCTTGTCGTGTATGTTGACGATTTTAAGATGTCCGGTCCCAAAGAAAACATGTCAAAGGGATGGAGTTTGATTGCATCAAAGATTGACATGGACACTCCCGGGGAAGTCAATAGATATCTTGGATGCGACCATGTAGCTCAACACAACGTAAAGCTCAAGGTCGAGGATCACCCTTATGCTCATGTCTTTGACAAGTCACTGGCCGATCCGGCCGCGCCTGCCGCCGCCGCGTGCCACAGGACTCAGGATTTCTGGGAGCTCGACACCGTCAACGATGTCTACATGAGACACCACGTGCAGCCAAGGAAGAAACTATTTTTGCCCGATGAAGAAGTGGTTAAGTCATGCCAACTAGCCCCATTTAGATTCACGAATGCAATCCCATGTAACAACAATGGAAGTGAAGTTGAGCAATGGGATACTATTGGAATTGGATCCAACGTGAACAAAGGGGGTAGTCTCAATGATTCATGGGTTGGCACAACATACTTCTTCCCAACATCATGCAAAGATCCAAAGGCTGCCATGGCCACCATCAAGAGGGACAAGTCCGGAGCCAAAAAGAAAGCTAGAGCGGAAGGTTTTTCGTATATGGACCAACTTTTCGAGAACCAACCCTGCATGCAAAAGCCTGTGACTACTTTCACATATGATATGGAGCCTTTCCTGAAATCATGTGTTGATCGATATCTATCACTTGCTGGCAGGGATGCCAAGCCTTTGAAACAAGTTTCCACACCATTTCATGAAGAAAGAATTGCACGGCCCATTGCCGATGAGAAGGAAACCAAAGGCGTATTGGCTCCAATAGCCGCAAGGGTCCTTATGAAAGTGCTATTTGCAGCCAGGATGGCACGATTCGACTTGCTGCGCGCCGTCCAAGGCCTAGCAGCTCGTGTGACAAAATGGAGTGCAGAATGCGATAAGGCACTGCACAGACTTATTTGTTACATTAATTCCACCCTGGATCACAAGCAAAGGGCTTTCATAGGGGACAAGGTCAGTGAATGTAGGCTTTGGCTGTTTGCTGACGCAGACCATGCAGGGGAGTACGACAATCGATCCACCAGTGGTTGTTTGTTAGTTCTAGTTGGACCCAACACTTACTTCCCGCTCACAGCATTCAGTAAGAAACAAACTGCCGTTGCAATGTCAAGCACCGAAAGTGAAGTTGTCAGTGCAAACGTATCCCTCAGAGCTGTCGGTCTACCTTCCTCCGGTTTGTGGGCATACCTCCAGAACGCGGGGGGGGAGAGAGCACCAAAAGACAGCATACCGGGAGGTTTGCCAAGGCATGACATTGAAACCCAAAAAGAATCCAATGGGGAATACTGGCAATTCATGAGAAGTAGAAGATTGCTCGTCCGAGTCCATACAAAACCAAGGTCACATTTGTTCACACCCGTTGACATGTCCAAGTCACCCATTAACCTTAAGCGTATCGGATGTGCTCGAACCACCGTGATGCTAAAGGACGGAATGGTTGACTTCATGCAGGACAATTGGAAGGTCAAAGTTGACTACCCGATCAACGGGGAGTGGACCGGCAAGACTTTCTTCAGGGTCTATGGTCCCTACGAGTCCGACTACAACATCGAATCGGTCGAAATCCGTGAAGCCATCACCGACTACGAGTTCGTAGGACGTGAGAAAGAGGGAGAATGTATGATCTCAATGTTTTCCCCACGGTCGATAAAAGGTGTTTTTGTAGAGGACAATCAGGCCACCATTAGAATCCTTGAGAACGGAAAATCACCCACTTTCCGGCATACAGACAAAACACAGCGAGTTAATCTATCTTGGCTGGAGGAACAGTTTAAAAGAAGGTGGTATAAGCTAGTCCATGGTCCAAGCATGCTCCAAGCTGCAGACATTCTCACGAAACCATTTGTTAATGCAGAGAAATGGAAACTAGCTGTCAAACTTCTTGCATTGACCCCCACCAAGAAGGTTACCCCACAGAAAGCTTTGGCGTCGGCGTCGGAGGCCATCACACCTCCAATTATCGCTGCACCAAGCACGGGGGGACCCGCTGCCAAGTCTGATACCAAGAGACTGATCGTTGAAGTTTGCTGTCATCCCGAGTCCAAACTCAGCCAAACCAATCGAAAGTGGTCTGAAGGTTGTGAAGTACTACAGTTCACTGAAGAATTTGATCTTAACGAAGTCGAAAACCAAATGAGGATTGCAGAGTACGTCAACTCTTTCAAAGGTGATGTGAAACCATTTATATGGATCAGCCTACCGTGCACGGGGGGTACACCATGGACATATATCAACATGAAAAACCCCAGTGCACGTGAAAAGGTGTTGAAACATGTCAGAGAGTTTGACCGACTTTGGATTTCCTTGAAATCGTTTCTTCGGATGTTGAACTGTGAAGTACACATTGCACTCGAGTGGCCACGAAAATGTCGATATTGGAAATTGACCAAAGTTGCAAAGCTGTTGAACTTTTATGGGATGATTGCATATCATTTTGATGGATGTGCTCTTGGAATGGTAAATCAAGACAATGATCCTTTGAAGAAACCTTGGACAGTGGCCACAAACCATGCTGGAGTCGGTAAAGCATTATCGAAGTTCCAATGCACATGCAACAGGCGTCATGCTCCAGGTAGAGGTATTGCACTCAAGAAAACAGAGGAGTACACTTTCCGCATGACAGACGCCATACATAAAGCTCTTACCCGACAGCATCCCGCTCTCAAGCTAACTTGCTGTGCACTCATCGCGCCCTTTCGCTCTCCCGTCTTCGTCATGTTGACTCGTGCAATCCAAATGGCTAAGGCCTGTGCGGTTGCCGGGAGGCCCGCCATCCTCGAACGCATCACCCAATGGGAAGGTGTGGTCAACACCCTGAAGGCAGCCATTGCGGTTGCGACCTGGGACGACCCACAGGTGCTATTGCGAGAGATGGAAGGATGCCGCCTACCCCTGGCGAATATCGTCGAGCCGATGCTGGGTGGAGGCAATGCTGAAGGGGCATACGACACGCTCGCGGAGGTCTACAAGAACACGCCCGATGGGTTTTTGGCCATGTGCCCCTACCCGCCGGGAGGCGAGGTCGACCTGCTGATCGTATCAGACTCATCACTTGCTCTGGTACCTGACCCCAACGCAGGGAAGGCTTCGTGTTTTTCCGGAGGCGATCTTTTGAAGCCCTGGGGAGACATCCGTGGCATTTACACAAAAATGTTGTGGGGCAAAGGTTTGAACCACATGGTGCAGTACATCCCCGAGGCCATCGACGACATCGAGTCCACCAATCGTGCACATGGTCGCCCGGTTTTGCCGGTGTTGGTCATCGTGGGGTGGGCCGGCAATGATGTGTTTGGCGAAGGGGGTTACAGAGGTGTCCATTGGATCCACAGGGCTGCCTACAACAAGTCTGCTGCCGACCGGGAGGTCACGGCCAACTGGTGTGAGCGGCAAAAGGCAAGAGTCGAGCGGTCCGTCAACGAACTGGGCCAGCTCAAACGTGATGAGCCTCGGATCCTGGACATCGTGGTCGTTGGGAACGCTGACGCGGAAATCTTTGCTCTCCCGTCAGCCTACAATGAGACCATGCGGGTCCACATCAGGGCACTTCGAGAGGACCATGGTATTCAAACTTTGGACACCACCTTGATGCTTGCCAGAACTGTGAGATATGACAAGGTGCATTTGGAAGACGACGACATCAACCGGAAGTATGTCACCAACTTCCTCCAAGCCGTCGCTGATTGCCACCTTGCCTACCTCAAGCTCATCAGCGTCGACGATCACTTGAGAACGCTCCCAAGAATTGACGATCTCCAGGAGCAGAAGAACTACCCGAACCTCACCATCCTCAAGGCCGCGTACCAGCTTGAAATCGATTCGAATGTATCCTCTCCAAAAGATCTTCCTCAGCGACCTGATCCTGAGAAGCTCATGTTGGATGCAGATGTCGAGATTTTCAACTGGGTGCTTCAAGCTGAGGAGAGCGCCACAGCCTCTGCCGACCGGGAGGTCGAGTCCTGGTTGCGTGACATCCCTGAAGAGGACCAGGCATTGGAACCAATGCACCATGACAACGCTGATTCGGACGATGAGGCTGTCAAAGTTCAGGCCCTCACTATGGATGATCGAATTTTGGCGAGGCGAAAAGGCCTATCAGAGGAGCACGACCAAGAATGGCAAGATGCCACCTATGCGGCCGAGGATGAAGACGAGGACTTCAAAGGGTGGGACCTCATTGAGGATGACAAACGCCCGCCGGGAGTCGTGGCCAGTGACCCAGTACATGAAGAGGAAAAGGAGCTGGACCTTGACGACCTCGAGACGGTGGCTTCGGTGGAGATTGTCGATGAAGAGGAGTTCCACGACGCTGAGGAGGGGCAGGCAGAGCCGATTGATGATGATGACGATGACGACATGGCCGTGATCGACAAGGTCTCTTCTATGCAGGCCTCGAAGTCTGATGCACGGGGGGACCCGGAGCCCATGGATGTTGATGATCAGGGCAACAAGATGGTCCAGAGTACGGCATCAGCGAAGACCTGGAAGACGGAGATGGCCCAGAGCTCGTCATCGGCAAAGACGTGGAAGACTGAGATGGCTCAGAGCACCTCATCTGCAAAGACATGGCGAACGGACACCACAGCAGCTGCGTCGGCGGGAGCCACGCCTCCTGACCCGACTTCCAAGCTCAAGCCCAAGAAGAAGGCCATGCCAAAGAGATTGAAGGTTGTCGATGAGGGACATGGGCCAAGTGCTGAACAGTTTGACACGTCGAAATTTGCCTCAGCACAGGATCTGGTTTGGATTGAGCCGGACAACATGGCAGGAGTTCCTGTGCGCAAGGTGGACTACGGAAGGCTTAGCTCAATTTCCCATGCTATGTCCGACTACCTCCGTGGCCATCGATTGTTTCACAGGAGGCCATCACCTGAGATTCGGAGGACTGATTTGTCAATGGACTTCAAGGCATTGGTGAGGCATCTCCAAGGAGATTTTGCGCACCTTCGAGAAGAAGAAGTTTTGATGGTTGTGCGCAACTCTCCGATGCGTCGCTTCAGAGTCCAGGTGAACGGCTTGTCGTCCGGAAAGCTCAGGTGGACGCCAGTGAGGATCAGGGCCATTCAGGGTCATCGGGCCTTTCTCGTGGAGCAAGGGGGGATGTCAAGCATGATCAAAACGATGTTCACTTTTGATGAGAACTTCGACGAGACCAAGGTTGACGACCCATCGGTTCACCCCGCTTTCTCCGCGATGCCGGAAGGCTCGCCTGTGTGGCACAAGTTCCCCAGAGTGGTGTATCACACCTGTGACCAAGCCGCCTTCAACTCCATCATCAAGTTCGGCCTCATCCCTGGCGGATTCCCGTACAAAACGGGCAGAGCCCACAACTTTTTCAACTCCACTCCGCCCTGGAAAGCGGAAATGAAAAAGTTGCAAGGTACGCGGGCCGGGAGGCCAATCGCCATCGCGTTTGACATGGAGCTCATGATGCAAATGGGCTACAAACTTTTCGCGACTGACGAGGCCATCCTGTCGCCAGACTGGATCTCGAACCAGCCGATGATCAACGCCTTTGATATGCGTTCGGGCGAATTTTTCTTTATCAACAGGGCTTATGTCAACCATCGGAAGACTTACCAGGAAGTCCTCAAGCAGGCCAAGGCCGAGTTTGATCCGACGGATGTTCTCATGAGCCGCATGGAAATGTTGATGGAAAATGCCCAGTTGAACTTTGAAGGCATCAAAGAGCGCATTGAGTTCGGCAAGCTCCTCCCCTTTTCCAGGCGTGAAGACATTGAAGTCGAGAAGAGTACTGCCACCCGGGAGGGTGAGCCGGCATCAGGTTCTCAGCTGGTGCCCGGCTACACCGTTGGAAAGATGGCCGCCATGACAAGCACGGATGCCTGTGGCTTCCAACGTCGTGGACGGAATGGACCCGGTGGTGGAAATTGGAGTCGTGGGCAAGGTCGACACGGATTTGAGTTGCAATTCAAGGACATTTCCTACAACCAGATCCAAGACACGCCTCAGGTACGTTGTGGCCATCCGATCTGTGGATATCTGATGGTGGATGGACATTTGAAATGCCCGCGCTGCTCCCGGCAGATGGAACCCGTGACCGATGCCAACATCGCCACGGAAGTTGCCCGCCGGGAGGCGATGGCCCGTACCAGAGGAGTGCCCTTTTCCATGGACAAGGTGATCTTCAACCACCCGCGAAGAGGCAGAGTAGCCAGGCAGCCGGAGAAGGGATCATCATCTTCTTCGACAGCCGTCCGGACCAGAAGCACCTATGGCAACTTGAGAGACATGGCCAAAAACTACGTCAGATCTTTCAAGAAAAGGGGCTTCAAGGACCTTGTTGACCGACTCGTCCGCGACCCGTTCTTTCAGTTCAATGCGGCGAATCAAAACTTGGTGCCGGAGGCCTTGCTCTTCATTGAGCGTTTGGCTGGCTGCGTGAGCCCGACCATTGAGCGTACCAAAGCTCAGGTTCTTGGTGAAAAGCTTGAAATGGCCACCAAGTTGATCTTTGTGCCATCGTCGGAGCGGGAGCCCGACCAACCCTTGGATCTTCACACCGAGGTGTTTGTGTCGCATCGGGGCGTCTTTCTCGACATTGGCCAATTCGCAGTCTACGTGGCGAAGTTCATCAAGCCAAGGCAAAGACCTCTACCCATTGTTTATGGATGGGGCAATCGTGACTTTGTGCCTGATGCTTCAGATGCCAAGGAGATCGCGAAGGAATTGGTGGAGTTCAGCAAGCTGCAATGGTCGAACTTTGCCTCCCAACAGACGCACAAGGAGTCTGAGACCACCGGCGACGACCGGGAGGTCAGTCTTCCTCATGCAAGTGCAGCCATCAGCCGACCTGATCATGAACGACCCCATCACGAGCAATTTGAGCCAAATCTTGGCAAGCCTGCTCGCGGCGGTCCTTACGGCCAAGGCGGTGGTGGAAAAGGTCATCACAAAGGTGGAGGACAGACCAAAGGAAAGGGACAGCAGAAGGGGAAGGGCAAGCAAGGCAGAAGCCCACCGGGAGGTGTGGCCTACGGTGACTTTGAAGGAGATTCCTACTGGGTTCAGGGCTACCGCTACACGTGGTACTGGAATCAACAGCGAGGCTGGTACTGGCGCTGGACCTGAACTATGGGATGACTCGCATTGACGCTTAGGTCATATCTTTCCTTTTTCAAATTTGCTTGCCGGGAGGCATGCCTGTCTATGACAAACTTGGCAGGCATCGCACCCATTGAACAAACCAAAGCTTTGACGCACATTATGCATCTACCCATTCAAGTGAACTTCAAATGCACATATTTCCGCACAGTTTGAATAAATTAAATTTTACTTCAATAACTTCTCAAGCCGATGATTGGATGTTCAAGGCAAGAGTTCAAATTAATTCACACCAATTTCATGGCTGTACAGTTTTTTCCTGCCATGGTACCGTTCGAGTGGAGTCAAAAGGAATGGTAATGTTCCTACATTCATTTGAAGGTGCCTGGCGGGAGCCACGGCCATGCTGTGTGCAACATCGTGCCTATCTCCGGCAAAAAGAGCATACGACTTGACGCTGTCAACACCGTTGCAAGCCTTGACATCCAATGCATCCGAGCCTCATTGCATTCGACATGAGTTCAACCATTGTACATTCAACTGAACTTAGGTCCTTCGGCGGCAGCTTACGGCAGGCGATTTTCCACCACAGTTGCCAAGCAACTGGGGTGAACGGGGGGTGTTGTTACGGGATTGTAATGACTACAGTCTCATACCTCCCTGTAACTTAGGCCTGTAGTAAGCATGTAAATATAACCGCTACCTTATGGCTCAAGCAAAACAGCGTGTGCGCTTACTGGCTGTTTCAGGTTGAGATACCTATAAATATAGGTTATCAGCCGTATCGCCAGATACGTTCCCTTTGTAACTAAATGTCTGCCCCCTCTGGAAAACCATCTCCGGAGGGCCCGCGCAATTCCGGGAATCCGCAAGCCATAGCTATTCGGGATGCAGACGATCGCCAGACTGAAGTTGACACGACGAGTCACATTACCTCTCAGACTCCTTCGGAACGCTCTCGGAGTGACAAACGTGAAGTCAGAGCCCCGCTCCCACCAGGCGCTGTTATGCCCCAGAGTGGAGCACCAAGGTTTTCGCACCGTGGCTATGATTATCACGCATCCCGGGAGGGCATGCCTGCCGGCTCACATCATGTAAAGTCGAAC
>OFFA01000009.1_pt1 | contig 15563 bp, 2 predicted proteins | sample 1521231 | NCBI WGS metagenome assembly OFFA01 (sample SAMN04272335, study PRJEB24112) | coral metagenome | biome: Coral reef; feature: Shallow seawater; material: Coral tissue | host: Coral | place: China: South China Sea | collected 2014 | reverse complement strand
CCTTTAGAAACAGCGCCAGTGTGCAGAGCGTCTCGCGGCCCCAGGTTGGAACAACATTGCCGTAAATTTCCAAGATCAACCAGGTGAAGAGGTGTGGGAAATTGGAGATGATCGCTGTGGCACCTTACGACTTGCAATGTATTGCAATATCACATGATATCACGATAGATCATTAGATCACGTATCGCTGAAGCATTTTTTCTCCGCAGTTGTGGCTCTTCTCCGATTTCAGTATTTTCATGTATTTTCAGTGATGCGATCGGCAGGTGATCGCCAAGTACGTCATGATGAACATCGCCCTCTTCGGGGATCCCGCCTTCCAGCTCTTCATCCCCGGCACGCCGCGGGAGACGCCCGCGGAGGTGAAGTTGGAGAATGGCCTGCTGGTGGCATCCGGACCTGAAAGGTGGACCAAGTATAAGGCGGCACCGGCATGGCAACGGCTAAAAATGGCAAATTCATAGAAAAACAGCATTGAAAAACTGTGAGCAACGAAGACTTGTCACATGGTTGTCCATTGGCTTTGATATTGCTGTATCTTACCTTTCTAAGAGACGTATGTGTACTTATGTGTTGTTGCACAGTCCTAGTGTATATACTACCCTTTTCACCTTCTATACGGTATTGCATTGGCTCAAGAAATAGTGCGTATTGCAGGTTGTTAGTTTGTGGTTGGTAGTGGCTAGTTAACCGTTTCTACAGGTTATCAGCCGTATCGCCAAGCGATCGCTGGTTTCCTTTTGTCTCACACTTTTCGTTCTTTCTCTGTAGCTTTCGCAATGGCTTCAACCCCCGCGCTCCCTGCCCCGGGCGGGAACGCCACGGCTGCTTTGGCCTTAGCGAACCCTACACATCCGGAGGAAGTGGTAATCCATTCAGGCGCTGCAACAACTACAGAAGGTGATATGAGTTACTTGGATGAAGAGTTTGACCCATGCCGTCAAGATCCACGCAGGAACATGCCAGGTGTCTTAGACTCAAGCGTTGAAATCAGTCAACTCAATACCATCAACTTTAACAGTGTTGATCAGCGTACCGCCAATGTGGCAGTGGTACAACAGGGTATTGATCCGAACCTGGCGAACCAACTTATGGCTGCTCAACAGCAGGCATTGCAGAGTGAGGCGAATGTACGTCACTCTGAGGTCATGGAACGTCAACGTATGGAGCTTGTGAGTGAAGCTCGAGATCAACTTGCAAGCGTCGAACAACAAGCAGCCGAAGAAATTTCCAGGAGAAACCTTTTGTTGAACGAGCAGGCCGCCCAGGCGATGAGTGAGCAGAAATCTGCTCAACTGCAGGTCACAGCGCAGGATCATCGCATCAGGGAACTGAGTGCCGAACTGACTCATGTGGTCAACAATGCAGGTGTCTTGACATCGTCTGCGGAGAAGTCCAATGCTGATCTGCAGGCAGCACGTTCAGAACTTGCCGAGTACCGCACTCAGATTGATGCAATGAATCAACACGCTTTGAACATGCATAAGCTGGCCGAATCTCAGAAGAAGGACTTCGAGGCGGAGATTGAGAAGCTTCGGAAGGAGCAGAGAGAGCTCATCCGGAATTTAAAGTCTCAACCTCTGGAGGGAACTCCTGGACTTATGATTCATTATGGTTCCGGGAAACCCATTCCACAATCCTCGAAGCCCAAGGGTCCAACCATTGAGGAGTTAGCTTCGGGAAGCAAGAAGCCTCAGCATTCATCAGATGCTGACGATGAGCATTTTCAGGCAGAACCTTCGAAGCCACCGGGATTACCCGGCGGTGGACCTCCAGGAGATGACGATGGTGATGATGAATCTGACGACAAGAGAGGTCGCAGAGACAAGAAAGACAAGAAGAAGGACCGCAAGACTAGTCGTGGCCGCTCGCGACGACGACGTCGAAGAGATCCTTCATCCTCACCTTCATCATCAACATCCCCTACGACGTCAAGTTCGGATTCTGAGAGTTCCTTTGCACGAAAGGTCAAAAGGGCCTTGGAGCGTTCTAGGACTAGTGATACTAAGGCCAAAGAGTCTGATAGGATCCTAGTACCTAAGTTCCCTCAACCCGAAAATTATAGGAATTGGAGAATCCGAGTAAGGGATGCCATAATTGCTGCTTCTGCTAAACCCGACCTAGCCTTTCAGTGGGTGGAGGAAGTGTTCAGGACAGATCAGTCTGTCGATGCCTTGAAGGACTCAGGTAAATTCGTGACCCTGGACGCAAAGCTCATGTCTTCGCTCACCAACATCTGCGAAGGGGACTTTGCACGGCAACTTGACATCTTTAAAGAAGAACAAGCCAAGTCAGGGACACCAGCTAGGGGACGTCAAGCATTGCTCATGATTCATAAACACTTCAGTACAAGTAGGAAGCATGGTGCAGTGTACGACATTGAGGACCTCATGGCTGTTACCTTAGTCAATGATGATCTCAGAGGTTTCATCACCCGATGGGACGCTGTGATCGCTGGAATGACTTCCGAGCCTGACATGATGTGGAAGCAAGCCTACTTTCACAACGCCATCAAGAACTTCAAGCCTCTCTCTCATGATCTGGCTGTGTATGATCGCACACCGGAGGGGGAACCCAACCGCTCTTATGATTTTCTCATGAAAGCTGCAAGGGACTACCTTGAGAGGAGACGTCTTGAGAAGATGCGCCAGGCTACCAAGAAGTCCGTTTCAGGCAAAAGAGATGCAACGCCAGCACCCACGAGGCCGACATCCACGGGGAAGCCCACTGGCATTTGCTATGACTTTCAGGCTGGCAAATGTACCAGGGGAAAGGATTGCCGATACCGACATGAAAAGGCAGACAAAGGAAAAGGCGGAGGTAAGAAAGGCAAATCTAGGTCCAAGTCTAGGGGCGATGGTCGATCTTTGTCTCCTGGATCTAGGAACCAAGTGTGTAAGTTTTGGAAGGCAGGTAAGTGTCAACGAGGTAATGACTGTGCTTTCCAACACCCACCAAAGCCTGCAGCTGCATCTACCAAAGATGACAAGCGTGGAAAGAGCCAGAAAAAGAAGAAGAAGAACAAGAAGAAGGGCGATCGCTCCAGATCGTCAAGTCGAGGTTCCAATTCCTCGAGAGGCTCTCAGAGTCTCAAGGACAAAGGGGGAAAACCATCTTCCTCTGGCTCAGCTGCAGTTTGCCTGATGCGCGCTCTGATGATGGTCGCAGTCGTCAACCCTTCGACCAGCACTCATCGCGTGCCGGAAGGCATCGCCTCTCCGCATTGTTTCAACCAGCATTTTGCCATGCCAGTTACACCCAATCGCACTGTTTCATTTGGGGGCAACGATGAAATCTTCGAAGTTCCCATTGAGCAAAATTGTAATTTGCATCCGTGCCAAGCCAAACAACGAACTTTCAATCCAGTTCGCATCACCAAGGACGATCGTACTCGTAAAGATACGATCGAAGCACGAGAAAGTGATGCAATACTTGCAGCACAGATGTTGCAATCAGCTGTCTTTCGGGAGTTGCATGGTAAGCTTTGCAAATGCAGCTTTGAATGTGACAGTGATATCGGCTGTCGCCACTGCATCCGTTCCGACCTGAATGCCCTGCCAGGACATATGCCGTCCCAGCAGCGTAACGCATCCGCTGAGATAGCATGGATTGCTGACACTGGTAGTGCACAGGACTTAGTTTGCAGCAAGATGATTCCCGATGACATCGTGTATCACTCTCATGAACCCCTTGAATTAATCACTGCAAATGGTTCTCAATCAGCTGACCAACAAGCTTCTGTTCATATTGATTGCATCGACAAAGAAGTTCATCCATATGTTCTTCCTGATACCCCGGCTGTAATATCGGTAGGGATGAGATGTATTCAAGATGGATGGGATTTTGTTTGGAAAAGCTTTAGTCGCCCATATTTCAAGAAGAAAGATGGAACTAAGATCAAACTTGAAGTCAAAGATTTTGTTCCTTATCTACCATCCAGAGATGGCCAGGTACCCGCTGCAGTAGGGATTCCGTTTTCATGGAACTCCGCTGCCGGGAACGGCAAGCCCATCATCTCACCTGTTCGAAGGTCTCGCATGTCAGCTGTCGGCACTGAGTCCGAGGACGAAGTCGAAGAGGTCGAAGAACCTTATGAGGCTTCCATCGCAGATGACGATGAAATCCCTGGACGTGGTGACGATAGTCTCGAGGAGTTCTTCCCTGGTGAACTTGCGCCAGGACCTCCAGCAGCCATGACGCCTGAAGGTGATGTGGGTTCGGAAGATGAAGCCGAAGCTCCTGAAGAACCAGTTGACGGTCGACTTCAACTGCCTGAACCTCAACCAATTGATCGCGGTGAAGCTGCACTTCGAGAAGAGGCCAGGACCCTTAGGCACATGATGACACATACCCCAAAGAATCCTTTTTGTGAAACATGCAAATGTGCAAAGATGTACAAACCTACTAAACGTAGCAAAGGGGAATCTCTGACTGTGGAATCCAACAAGTTTGGGGATCACATCACTGGGGATCATCTTGTGACTAGGGATGCCAACGAACAATCAATTGATGGTGACAGGGTTGCTATGGTCATGAAAGATGTCGCTACGAATTTTCGTTGGATTTATCCTTCAGCTAGAAGTCATGCCAAAGATTGTGTTTTAGCTTTTAGGCATTTCATTGCACCTGGTGAAGAAGTCGGAGTGTTTTATTCCGATGCAGCGCCATCCATCAAGCTCGCTTGTCGGGAAGTTGGGTGGAGGCAGAACACTAGTGTTGCTTATGTCTCTAAGTCGAACGCAGTCGCCGAGAGGAATCTCAGGTCCGTACTTGAAGGGACTAGAGTAAACCTTGAACAGGCAGGGCTTCACCATTCTTATTGGAGTTATGCTGCACGACATTGGTGTATGGCACACAACATCCAGGACCACCCTGAAATCTTATCTCCGTGGGAGCTTCGTTTTGGGGAAAAGTTCAAGGGACCCAACATTCCTTTTGGGGCTCGCATTGACTACTGGACTGGTCCGAAACTTAAACCCAAGAAAGATTTGCGTTTTGACCCAACTTCAAATCCAGGTGTCTTTTTGGGATATGCCATGCAACCAGGTTTCGTTTGGAGAAATGAATTTCTTGTAGCATCATTGAAGGACCTCATGGAAAAGGAATTCAACGAATCAGTTCAAGTTGTTCGTGTCAACCAACTCACTGTACCTGATGGACCGTTTGTTTACCCTTTGAAAGGTAGGTATAAGGCCATTAGGGAAGGTTTATACGAATCTCTTAGCCTTGATGCTCCACCAGATCCAAAGAAGATGGACGCTCAAACAATTGAAGACTTGGTTGCCCCAAGGAAAGCTGTTGAGCCAGGACCGGTGGAGGGCGAAGAGGAGTTTGAACAGTTGATGCGTGAAGCTGGACTTGAGTCTGATGACATCGAAGTGATTGACCCCAAGACTGGAAAATCAGAATTTATCTCAAAGGATGACCCTTCATACTACGATGCTAGTGGTTTTAAGGGAAGACGATATAAAGGTTCCTCCAAACCAAAGGACATTCCAACATTTCTTTGGCGGGGGGCCTCTAAAGCGGCTAGAGAAAGGGCTAAACGTGAAGCCTTGTTGAAAGAGGCAGCTGAAAAGCATGATGCTGCAGTTGCCAAAGAACGTAAGTACAACAGGGTCATAGATCGTTTTGCCACTTCAGCTGTCAAAGAATCCAAGAATGACGAACCATCAGATGATTTCATTCCCGCAATGCCAGTCACCTACAATCCGGGGGGCTCGCATGGTGGAAACCATTGCCACAGAGACAAGCTTAAGGATCAATCAGAGCTCATGTGCTTTCATTTTTCCAATGCACTTGTGGCAAGACCCGTTGGACAGAAGGAGATCAACAACACTCCGGCTGCCCAAGCTGCACTCGATAAGGAATGGAATAACCTTACTAGTAAGGGTGCATGGGATTATTCCACTGTTAGGGAATGGGATGATGTTTCAAGGGAAGCCATCAAGAACAAAACCAAAGTTCATGTAGGCAAGATCTTCGAGATTTGTGTCGAGAAGGGAAGTGAGCTACCGCAGGGTGACCCCATGCGCAAGTTTAAGGGTCGCACCGTTTTCCAAGGAAACAACGTGAAGGACGAGGCGGCTGATGTTGCTTTGTTCGCGGAGCTCGGAAGTTCACCGGCCAACATGGAGGCAGGAAAAGCATTGGATGCTTATGGCTCCATGCCGGGGAACCGGACATCACAAGGTGATGGTAAGCAAGCTTACACCCAGGCGTTGATGCAAGGAATTTTAACTTGGATCAGATTGCCAAGGAACCGTTGGCCGAAGGAATGGATTGGTGTGTTTAAGGATCCAGTTGTTCTTCTTATTTTGGCATTGTATGGTCACCCTGATTCGGGGGGTCTATGGCAACGTCATTGTGAGAAAGCACTCTATGCAGTTGGATTTCACCCACTCTATCCTGAATGTTGGCCTTCAATGTTTTGGCATCCGAAATTGAAGTTGTTGCTTGGTGTATATGTTGATGACTTCAAGATGTCAGGACCTTCCAAAAACATTGACGAAGGGTGGAAGTTGATTTCTTCTCAAATCGACATGGATACTCCTGAAGATGCCGGCAGATATCTTGGATGCGAACATGTATTCAAACAGAATGTCAAGCTTGATGTAAGTGCTCATCCATTTGCTCATGTCTTCGATGCTAGCATCCCAGATCCTTCTAGTAAGCCAGCCAGTCCGGCCCGCCGAACAAAGGACTACTGGGAGCACATGCCAGAGCTTGGAGTTTGTGTTCATCATCACCTGCAACCTCGCAAGAAGTTCCAGGACAAGCCGAAGGACGATGCATCCTTCCGGGCGGGAACGCACCGGCTAACCGTGTGTGAACCTTGTCAAACCCAAGATGAACCCAAAGAATATGTTCATGATATGGAATCTCAAAACCCAACTGGACTTCCATTTTGGTGGACGGGATCAACCTACTTCGTGGACGAATCCATCAAGGAACCCTCAAAAGTTTTGGCAGCTGCTAAGAAGATAAGAGACAAGTCAGGAGCAAAGAAAGCGGCTAGGGCACAAGGATTTACTTTTCTTGATGAACTTGAGCAACATAAATCCAAGTGCATGACAAAGAATGTCAACACGGTCGAATATGACATGCGACAATTCTTACAACAATGTCTTGACCGCTACGTTGAACTAGCAGGACCAAATGTGAAGTTCAAGAAAGTTTCAACTCCTTTCCCAGATGACAAAATTGCACGTCCCATCATGGACGAAGCAGAAGCTCGGGGGGAACTCCAGCCCATTGCATCACGTGTGTTGATGAAAGTGTTGTTCGCAGCACGAATGGCTAGGTTTGATCTTCTCCGTGCTACTCAGGGTTTAGCAAGTAGGGTTACAAAATGGTCACCTGATTGCGACAAGAGTCTTCATCGATTAATGTGTTACATACACACAACCCTTGATCGTACAATGGTTGGTTTCGTTGGGGATCCACCTGAGGCTTGCAAAACATGGTTGTTTGCAGATTCAGATCATGCTGGGGAACATGACAACAGATCTACAAGTGGTTGCCTCCTTGCTTTGGTAGGACCAAACACGTTTTATCCACTCACAGCTTTTTCAAAGAAGCAGACTTCAACGGCTATGTCATCGACAGAGGCTGAAGTCACGGCGGCGAACCTTGCTTTACGTGCTGTTGGTTTACCTTCCTCCTGCCTGTGGTCAGTCATACGTCACGCGGGGGGAGATAGCACTCAACAAAAGCCGTCCCGCAGAGTGGAAACTCGTGCCAAAAACCCCAAAGATGATTATTGGGAGCACAGTCCATTCACCAACCAAGTTACCAGAGTTCATGTCAAACCCCGGAATAAACTGTATAACCCAATTGATTCGGATTGTCCAGTGAACCTTCAGGGATTGGCAAGGCAAAGGTACACCATCATGAAAACCAAAACTGGTGATGTTGAATTTGATTTGACATGGGACTGGACGACTCCTGATGCTGACATGATCTATGATTTCGAATGGACTGGGAAAACTGTCTTTAGGATTCCTGGACCAAATGAAGTTGATTATGGGGTTGAGTCACGGGAAATCAGATCTGCATTAACTGATTTTAAGTACACGGGATCTGAAAAGCGGGGGGATGAAAGTGTGTACATGGCAGGACCCGGTAGTCTTGAGGTCATTTTCCTTGAGGACAACCAAGCAACCATTCGAATCCTTGAGAGTGGTAGGTCACCGTCATTTAGGCACACTGACAAAACCCAAAGATTGAATTTGTCATGGTTGTCTGAACAGTTCAAACGAAAACATTTCAGACTTGTCTATGTTGGTTCATCGCTTCAAGCGGCAGACATCCTCACCAAGCCTTTTACCAACTCCGAGAAGTGGGAATCAGCTCTGCGATTGATGGGTATTTCATCACAGCCCCTTCCGCGGAAGGAGCCACAGAAGATGAAAGCCTGCGCAGGGGAACCTGCACCTTCAACAGTGTCGGGATCTCAGCAACGCGCAGGGGAACCTGCTTGCCCTTCAGTGGCATCTCATAGCAGGGTTCTCATTGAATTTTGTTGTGGACCTGATTCAAAGCTTGGTGATCGTTCAAGGAAGCATTCAAAAGATTGTTATGTCGTCAGATGCACAGAGGAACGAGATGTTACATCTAGATCGAACAGAATGGACATTCGAAATGAAGTTGTTCGAGCAATTGAGAGTTCAACTGCACAACCTTGTCCAGTTTTGATTTGGATTAGCATTCCTTGCACTGGTGGCACAACATGGTCATATGTGAACTTGCAACATGAATCAGCCAAACTCAAAGTTGAATATCATCGACATGTTTTTGAAAAGATATGGTCATCAATGGTCGATTTTCTCAATCTTATTCGTCATTTGAGTCCCAAGATTGCAATTGAATGGCCAGCCCATTGCATCTACTGGAAGTTTGACCGAGTTGAGAAGTTTTGTGGAAAACATCAGCTCATTAGAGTCACATTTGATGGATGCATGGTTGGTATTGTCAACAAAGAAGGTGAATCTATAAAGAAACCATGGGCTATTCAAACCGATTGTGATTCAATTGTCACTGCTTTTGATGGACTGTCATGTGATGGTAGTCATAACCATGTTCAAGGCAGAGGTCATGACTTGAAGGAAACTGAGTCGTATTCCTTTCAGATGACGGACATGATCCATCGAGCTTTCATTGCAGCGACCAGCTCAAAACCCGAACTGACGACTTCTACTGCACTCTGCGCTGTTTCGCTTTCTACATCATCTACCATGGCTTACTTCCGTCGCTTTCCACAAGCAGAGGTCGAGGAGGCAGACTATTCCGCTGCTGCGGAGGCTGCTGGCATTCGACCCGGGGAACCGGAGTCCACTGCTGAAGATGTGACTTTGGGGCCCAATGGAAAGGCGTGGTATGCGTTGACTGGGAGCATTTTTGGCTCTGTCACGCAGTGTCGTGTGGTAAACGAAGCTGATGTGATTTCGGATTTGACATCCATCATGGGGAACACTGACCACTCGCTGTTGGCCAAAGGCTACCTCCGCGACGTCAGCCCAGAAGACGCGAAGCTCCTCGACGGCGTTTCCAGCTTCTCACTCAGAGGCATGGTATGCCCAGGGGAACCTGAGGCCAACTTCATCTTTGCCGGAGATTCTTCGATGGCACTTGTGGACATGGTCGACGGGTACGCTTCTACGCGCAGGAACATCGGCGAGTACATCAAGGAGAAGCCGGACCTCCTCCCACCAGGCCGCAAGACGGTCTGGCACGATCTCAAATGGGGTCGTGGGCTGCCTGACATCATCAAGGGCGTCGAGCACTCTCTTGAATGTTTGCAGCGGAGGGGAACCTCTCGCCCATCTGTCATTGTCATCTCTTATGCTGGCAACGATATTTTTGGGAACTACGGCTTCCTCCACTGTGATTGGCTTGACAAGGAGATGGCATGCTACTCCCAAAAGCGCCGTGACGCAGCAAACGATCTCATGGAGGAAAGGGTCAATACCCATTTCTCCGCTTTGAACGACCTCGTGAAGCTGACGACACGTGCCGACGTTGGGAACATCGTCCTTATCATGCCATGGTACGGCAGGGGGTATGGGTTGCACCCCGACTATGACCGTCAAATGATTCGCGAAGCTGAGGCTTTGAGGAAACGTGGACTCTGCGTCCTCGATGCCACGTCGCTTATCAAGTGTACTACACGATACGACGGCCAGCACATGGAGAATTCGGAGCACAACCGTCTCCAGTGCATTCGCTTCTATTCCGAAGCTGGCGCTCTCGGCTATCATCTTTTTCGACTTCGGTCGTGCAAGCCATTGATTGAGATGGCTGAGATGAAGAAGCGCCGCGAGGAATCGCTGGCCAACCCTCAACCTGAAAACAACCCTCAATGGGAAGAGATGGAAGAAGTGTTGGTCTCCATGGACGTGGACGGTTGGGAAATCTATGTGAAGGAGACCCGACCCAAAGGGCAACGGCTTCCCAATGAAGTTGACCCCGCACGTGCACAAGTCGCACAGGCTCCTACGGTGCAGGATGATGCCACTGTGGCCTCATCAAACTGGCAGCTTTTGGAGTCCGTGGATGCTGCACTGCCGGGGGAACCCGAGCACTTTGAACCGCATGAGGTCAAAGAGCCGGAGATGGATGGTGAGCTCATCGACGCCATCCTCAAGCCCTTTTTGGATCGGTTGCCGGGTGTTTCCGACGAGCGTGACATTGACGAGCCGGATGCTGACGAGGAGATTGTCTTCAGAGAACCCATCGTCGGCGGCTCAGCATCAATGTTTAGCCAGCGGAAGCTGCGCTCCCATCTGATGAATAAGATCCATGCTGTGGACTTCAGATTGGATGGTTCTGGCGTAGTGAACATCTTGGACACCGACGTCACACGTGACCCTGCCAAGCTCGAACTTCGGCAGGAATCCATGCAGCAGACTGAGAGTGGTGCAGTCATCATTCGTCGCTTTGATTTGACGGATGAGGAGAAGCATCGTCAGATGGAACGGGAGATCTTTGAGGAGCCCAAGACCGCCGAGGAGAAACTTCGCGCGGGTGACCCTGCTGCCACTGTCCAGATCATGTCGAAGGCCAAGTCGAAGGCGGCTTCCTCATCCGAAGCGGCATCATCTTCGAGCGGCATCGCACAGGTGATCGGGGACACTGTCAGCCAATTCATCAAACCCAAGATGAGGGATCAGGCTACCATGATTCAGCCCAAGCCTGCTCCGCGGCTCCCAAAGGTTTCAACGGCGACGGGAACGTCTCCCATGGCGTCCCCAAAGCCCAGTCCGCCACCGACTCCGAAGAGTGCAACTGGATCCCCCAAGCCGGAGCCACCTGCACTCCCAGCGGAAGCTGCGGACCATCCAATGCCCAAAGCTTTGCCCTTTAAGGCACCGCCTGCAACGTTGACAACAACCTCACCGAGGGCACCTCCGCAGAAGTCATCGGCGCCTGCAGCTACGTCTTCGTCGGAGCCTGCCCCGAAGATGGCCAAGAAGGAGCCGCCTATGGCAAGTGCTCCTCCCCCGGGAACGGGTGGACCTCAGCCTCCGGCTGAACCGCCCTTGCGACCACAGGGATATCCCAAGTGGTACTTTTTCTCCCCGGGAACGGGCGAGCGCAGGGAATTCACCGTTCGGTGTACAGACCTGCCAGGCCTGAGGGACCTTGGAAGACTCAGTCATGATGATTTCAAATTTTCAAAGAGGGTGACCGGGCTGCTGCGTGGCTATGACCACAAGTTCCTCGAGGCGCACCATCGCCATATTCCTCCTGAATTTGATGAGGAGCTGTACTTGAACTTTGAGTCCATGTACACGTACCTCCGAAAGCGGCATCGTGCTCAGCTTTCGCGACAGGACCTGTACCTGATTCTTCGAACTCAGGACAGGTTCATGTGCCGCATTCAGGCTGGAATTGTCGGGGAACTGACAACCATGGACATGCCCTACCGCATCACCCACGTGAAGGCCTGCCAAGGCCATGACCAGTCGCTCATTGACAAGGTGGGAACGGCTCCATTGGTCAAGCAAATCATCTCGCTTGACTACCAGTTCACGGTCGAGGATTTGAAGAAGGGATTCTACCCCAGGGTTCCCATTTATCCTCACCTGGCGGAAGCCGAGGTCTCAGAAGAGTTTAAGGTTATTTACCATTACACTTCATGGGACTCCCTCCAGCAGATCATTTGCACGGGGATTTTTCCAGGGGCCACTTCATGCAAGGGTCATGTGTATATGACCCGCCATGCGCCTTGGGAAATCGAAGGCAAGGATCCTGGTGTCAGGACGAACCGACCGCTGTGCATCGCGATCGACACCGATTGTGCTTTGCACTATGGTCTTCGCCTGGTGGAAACCTTGGCCGGTGCACTCATCACTGAGGACTGGGTGCCCAATCATTGCCTCATCTACGCATTCGATTGCGAGAAGTCGCAATACCTTTGGGCGAACCATGGCTACAACGGGGTGAAGAAGTACCTTCGGCAGAAGGCCTCCGAGAACGCTCTCACTTGGCAAGAGAACGAGGCTCGGAAGGGCACTCCCAACTATGACGAACTTGAGAGGTACGAGATTTCGGACCTGGAGGTGTTGAAGAACATGTTCGTGAATGAGTACGATCAGTGGAAGGATGTCATCACTCTGCGACGTCCGCTCATTTACAAGGAAGTTCCGACACCATATCCTGTCGTCGATGAGTTGCTGCCCAAGATCAAGCAAAGGCCGCTCAACTTCACCAATCTCCTCTGTGTGGCACGCAAGCCGACGGCAACTGCTGCTGGCTTCGACATCGCCCCTGACAACGCGCGGGAACGCCGTTCTGATCGCTTCGATCAGGAGGCATTTGACCCATCCGCGGAGGGGAACCTCACGCGCTGGCGGTATGTTTCAATGCTGGCAATGCCGGAATTGACATGCCCCCGGTGCAGGAAGATCTTTCCTGAGGGGATGTTGGTGTGCCTTGCATGCGGCTTGTCGCTGGCGACAATGTCCGACATGCGCCGTGCGTGTCAGGTGTTCCGCCTGGAAGAGTTGGCCGAGAAGCTGGGCTTCGAGCTGACGTTGGATCTTCTGGGCGACGACGATGTAGCAGGCACCACCCAAGGTGCCAAGCAGATCAGATCTGCTGCTGCAGTCCTCAAAAATCACGCCCGCTCATACATGAAGCAGGCGAGAAAAGCTGGACTGACTTTGCTACAGCGTCTGGGAACGGACGCCCATTACGCCTTTAATTGTGCGGTCCAAGACCTTACACCTCGGTGTATGCATTGGATTACAGTTCTGGGCAATGTGGTGCTTCCCTCCATCAAGCGCACGCGAGAGGAGATCCGAACTGGAAAGATTCGGCAGTACAAAGCGCGTATGTGCATGGTCGCATACGAAGAGGAGCAGATGAAGACGATCATCGTGGATGATCATGTACTCATCTGGTACAAGAACCGCTTTTACAGAGCCAACCAGTTCGCGGCCGCCTATGCTCTGATCCCTGTGGCCGATCGTTTTGAGGTCTTGAGCGTCGCCAACACGACGTTCCAATCCCTTGCGTTGTCCAAGCAGGATGTGTATGCCGACATTCTCAGCTATGTCGACGACATCTTGCGCCCCCTCACGGAGGCAAAGGACACGGAAGGCGGAAGCCGACCCCTACCTGCAACGAGGCAGCAGAACCCGGATGTCACCAGGTCCTCGCGTCCTGGCTATGGTTCTCATCAGGGGCCCACTCATGGCTACAGTCAGCAGGAATGGAATGACTACTACAATCAGTGGACTGACCAGGAGTGGGAAGATTGGCGCCGTCGAAATCAAGGCCACCAATACAGGGATCGACGTTGGTCGGGCTATCGCTGAGGCACCGCGGAGGGGAACCTCTCGCCTGGTGGATTTATCTTCATCTGAGGCGGGGTAGTTTCCTTTCAATGAGAGGTGTCGCACAGCGGAAGCTGTTGCCTTTTCGGATTTAATTCGGTTAGGCGACTAGCTTCATTTTGCACAGGTGGGTGAGCGATTCCACCATCATTTCCAACACAAGTGTGCTAAGTCGGAATTTTTGCCAACTCATTCAAGTTCACAAAAGTTTCATTAACGCTTTGAATGCATATAATTTGAAGCAGGCATTTGGCACTCATCTTATTCTTGCCATGATTCCTTCTTGCATAGCACACGGCTGGTAGTTGCATGAACCGCAGAGCGGAAGCTCTTGCCTTGCGAAGTTAAGGCATCTTTGAAGCATTTCTGAAAGCTTCCCTGCGGGTTCACATCGAAACCGAATTCAGCATTTTGCTTTAATTCATAAAGCTTTGCTTTGGCAAGCTCCCGGGCGTCCACAAGAACTTTTGATGCCGCGTGGAAACGCAGGCCTATGTAACGGGCCAAGTCCTTTTTCCACTGTGCATGTTCGACCGCAAGCCCGGTAGAGCCCAAAACTTGATACTGCTGCATTCGACCGAATTGATGTTCACTGCATCCGTTGGCCTTAATACTTGAAGTTGTGCCGAACGATATGCATTGTCAGCTTTTGCTCTTGTTTGCAAATTGTCTGCACGCCTGAGGTGAAGATGGAAGTACTACGAAAGGTTAGGCCGTGCTGCGGAGGGTTTGGTCTTTGGGTTTTGTTGTTTTGTTACTAATGGCATCCCTTAACTCCGTAGTGCATCCCTTTAATTTGCAGCTTCACTTCCTGTGCGGTAATTACACTGCACGGGGGGTGTTGTTGCACAGTAGTACTCTATGTATAGGTCATTTCACCCTTAACACTACGTGGCAATGGCTCAAGAAATAGCGTTATTGCGTGTTAGCTGATTTGTGGTGTTTACCGGCTTTTACCCGTAAACTACAATTTTTATAACACATCAATAACAACTTAAACCATAAAGATCCCTTTTGGCAAACATTAAATTACACTAGACTTTGCACATCATAACAAATAATTTTTTTACATCACACATAAGTTTCAGACAATTTGAAGACAAGTGTTTATACAATACCTACAGAAATTCAGAGTAAATAGAAGAGGAATCCATGTCATACACATACATCTATTGTAATCTATTATGTAACCAACTTTACCAATATTGATATATTAAAATTCAGCGCAAAACAGTAGACCTCAGCTCAAAATGGCTCCAGGGAATAACCCCACAAAAACTGTAGTTATTCCCCGGGGCCTCAAGCTGAGTTTTATTATATCAAACATACAATTTATGCATGCACTTGTACAGCATGAAGTAAAGTAATATTCTAAGGATTGGGGAAAATATACTTCCAGGGACTGACCAAGATAATTGGTGTTGTCCAAATATCCTCCGGTGAATTTTTTCAATATATAATAGATTAAGTACCTTTCTGAACATGTACATGTATTAAACAAAATAAATAAGTCACAGTCAAGTAACAGTACCAAGGTGTTAAAGAATGAAATTAGTTTTTGACTTGGTTCACTTTAAAATATTTCTCCTAATATGATACCGGTACTTAAAATTATTCAAGATAGCTACTTACAGCTCTCAAAGGAATAGGATCTTCTCTAGGATGAAATGGGCCCGATAAATCAAAACCGTCTTCTCTTCTTTGTACATCTAAATAGTACTT
>OFFA01000008.1_pt1 | contig 15728 bp, 5 predicted proteins | sample 1521231 | NCBI WGS metagenome assembly OFFA01 (sample SAMN04272335, study PRJEB24112) | coral metagenome | biome: Coral reef; feature: Shallow seawater; material: Coral tissue | host: Coral | place: China: South China Sea | collected 2014 | reverse complement strand
CTGAGAGCCCGCTTAATACAGACACTATGACATGTCCCTTTGATGTCCATATTAACCGGGTTCCACTGTAGTAATAATAATAAATAAATTGATCTGTTTGGTACATGTACCTCTGTAACTTGATTAATGTAGACTTGTTGCCTTCAGTAGAAAGCTTAAAGAGAATGGAGGAGATTACTGGAAAAAAGCTTGTTTATTATTCTGTTGATTTATTGAACAAGGATGACTTAAAGGAAGTTTTCAGCAAAGTAAGCTGCATTACAAAGTCAACACTAACTTTAAGTATAGTGAGGATGCTTAAACCATGAACAATATTTTGTGTGTGCTTTTTGGGGATATGAAGTCCTGTCATCTAATGTTGAACATAAGCAAAACACTAAATTATCTTGTTGTTCAATTACATTAAGAGCCCTCATTGTACAGTCACATACTGCAATAACTGTAAAAAGAATGTCTTGAAAGTGTTTACAGAGTGCCCTCACTGTAAACTATATGACTAAAATTTTCATTTTCACAATAAATTGATAGTTAGAACCTGGTAAAAGCTTCTCAACAAAATACAAACCATGGCTTGACCAAACTCACCTGATATGCTGCTGCTGAAGCAAACAAAAAAGGTGCTGTTGGGTAACACTGTGACGTAATGCGTTTAGTGTGCTTGTCTCTGGATCAAGCAGTCCAGGTTTGAGCCATGGTTGGTGACATTGTTTTGTGTTCTTGTACAAGACAGGTTAATCTCAAAGTGCCTCTTCACCCAGGTGTATAAATGGATACTGACAAACATAATGCTTGGGGGTAACCTTGCAATGGATTAGCATGCCATCCTAGCTTCATGCTAGAGAATCCAGGATAACCCCCTGCCAGATGGGCCAGATAATTGCACATCAGTAGTTGTAATAGTTAATTACTTAATAGCTAATTACTAATAATAGTAAATAGTAAATTACTTTTATAAGTTTAAGCCTCTTGCACTTCAACTACTCAGACTCAAAAAGAATTAGCTATTTGGGGCAATTGAACGACAATCAGATCAAAAAGTCTATCAAGTGGAAGTGGAGCAATGCACTTTTGACCATTAAGACAATAGTGTTAAATTTTTGGCTTTGTTTTTTTAGCATGAATTTTATGCAGTTGTTCACCTTGCTGCCCTAAAGGCAGTGGGAGAGTCTGTTGCAATGCCACTGCAGTATTACCACAACAATATCACAGGTTCCATTAATTTACTACAGGTAAGCAGGACAACCATAACTTGAAAAAGTTGTTAGTTTTTATTTCTTTGGGTCCGTTATATATACCTGTCCAATAAATATTTTTCTTAACATGAAAAGAGTGTACAAAATCAGAGTTTTTTTTTTAAACTTTTTTGGAAACTTAATTCTAGTTTAAGAATAACAGCTAATAACGACAGGAATGGTTTCTTTTAGATGTCAACGAGTGCACGGCGTCAAACGGTGGCTGCAGTCACAAGTGTGTTAATACTGCAGGAGGCTACAAATGTGAATGTCCAGACCCGGAACTAAGCTTAGCATCGGATAACAAGACATGTCACGGTAAATGTCGATTGAAAAATCATAGTAATGCCGTAAAAACGAATTATACCTTTGTGTGCACAGTATCTACCTCTTCAGGTCTCTTTGTTAATGCAAAAATTTATGGTATTCTACATGTGACAAGGCTCCCATCATTTTCAAACACTATTTTATAGTGAATATTTCTTCTCTCGTTTAGTTTCCTTTATATCATTTCAGCTCCTGGTGTTGATGTTCAGTGCAACAGAGACAACATGACAATCATCATTCCCAAGTCCTTGCTCCGTGGTATTGACCGTGAGCACCTTCGACTCCTGGACACCACATGCAAAGCTAAAGAAACAAGCGTTGACTTCTCTTTAATAACACCGCTGACAGGCTGTAACACGACACGCAGACAAACAGCTTCAGCTATTGTTTACTCCAACACAGTCTTGGAAATCCCTGTGGCTGCTAAGGATGTCGTGACACGCGTGCGTGAAATAGAAATATAATTCAGCTGTTTTTATTCCAAGTATGGCGTGGTATCATCAGTTGGTTGGAAGCCAAGCAACAGGAAACTTGTGTTTAGTGATGAAGGCAAAGGAAACTTTACACTTTCTCTCAACATGTATCCTGACAAACGATTCGTGAGTTCTTACACGAAGGATGATTTCCCTGTTGCTGTGGTGCTGCGTAAACGGCTGTTCTTTGAAGCATTGGTGACATCAGGTGACAAGCAGCTGTCAATTACAGCGGATCGATGCTATGCCACGCCCACTCAGGAACAGAAGAATTCCTTGAAGTACGATTTTATAACGAAAGGGTATGAGCAGAATCATTTCTTCTTTCTCGGCATCTGTCTGTTACTTAAAATGGGTTTTAACATAAGGAGGTGGTGCTGGGTAGCGACTAATTTAAGATTTTGCATTTATTAGATGCCCAAATGACAATACTGCGAAGTACCATGCTGCGCCTTCAGTTAGTGCACAGCGGTTTAGCCTGGAAGCCTTCAAGTTCATTGCTGACCATCCATTTGTCTTCGTTCACTGCCACGTGATTGTATGCAACGGCACCGACCCAGGCTCCAAGTGCTCAAAGAAATGTTCATCAAATGGCCGAGGAAGACGTGAAGTGAGCGATGACATGCCTGATGTGTACTCTTTGTCCCAAGGCCCACTCCATCTGGTGCGACAGAGACGGGAGGAAAAAAATGCAAATGCTCTGAACAGAAGTGGTATGTGAGCGAAACTTGGAATTCTAAAACTTTAAGATAAGAACATAAATAGTCTAAAATTTTCAAAGCATTGTAAGTCACAAACATTTCTTTGCTTTGTTCTGTTAGCTAGATCTTTCCTCACTATCCGATTTAACTTCTCAATTTGATTCATAGTAAAAGCCAGAATAAAAACTTTCTCTCAGAATCACCAATTTAATTTCATTTTGTTGTTCACTCTCCTGCTATTTAGGTTGCAGTCCTATCTTGCCGATGGCTCTGTTTGTGATGTGCGTTGCTTGCTTGGCGGGGACAGCGATGATGATCTTCAAGAAGTCACGTGACAAGCCCGCTGGCTACAGAATGCTTGTCAGCGGTGAAAAGGAGTGAAACATGCTCCTTGACTTCAACACTACTGGACTTGACATAATTTAAGGCTACACGAACTTGAAATATGCATTACTTATGAGCACTGCACTGGTTAGTACTCCCTGCGAGTAAACCTTTATTAGAACAAAGGTCATTATATTTTACCTGCTTGACAGCTACACCAGCCGTTAGCCTTTTCAGAAAGAAGCCCTTTAGCTTATGGACAAGGCAACCCTAAAATTTCTTGTAAAGCATTATAATATTTCGAGGTAAATGCAAATTTAACAAGAAGCAGTTTGATTATACTTAAACGATCTGGTTTGATTATTTTCTTTAAAGAAATATCTGAAAGCTAAATGTCTCCGTTTTTATTTTATTAAGACCGTCTCTGAGAAGTTCAGCGAAAATGTATTCAATTTATTTCTTTTGACTTAATGTCAGTGGTTGCATATCTCAAGTTCAAGTTTATCCTTAATGTGTTGATTCTGAGTGGCCTTTAAAATTAAGCGTTTTCTGTCTTCCCACTTAAACCTTTAGATTTTCGAGTTTACTCATAATCCACTCTTTACCGGATTGTCGAAAAATATGATTGACTTAGTTAAGGGTGCTCTGCTTTTTTAACGTATTTTGGAAAGGTGTAGAAACGAATATCATAAGTAGCTATTAATACCCGAAGGGAAACAGAAATTGAGAGAAATTTTAAACGAACCAATATCGTGTTGTTAAAGTATTCACCATTACAAAGACGCTTTATTTTTGTTTTACAACACTCAGTTCTAAAAAGGTTGCTGCCATTCTTGGCTTGTAACTAAAATTTAGAACACAAAGGTACTCGATTGGTTCGTCTTGTAGGATTCTGAAAGAGACCAAAATCTAATTACCTTAGCATTTGTGTCTGAGTTGCATCAGACATCCTCAACGGAAAGATCAATGGAAAGTTGTGGTTTGAACTGCTGCCGTGCAAGAGGTATCATGCATTTGTCACAGCAGTCTTTGAGTAACACCGTAATGACTTCCCTGGGCATAGAGTTAGCAATATTTGTTTACATGTAGCCAGAAGTAAATTTAAGATCAAGTCTGTATTATAAATGGTTTTCGGCTCTGTTGTTGTATTCTTCGGCCCGTGTGGCAAACAGTAATTTTGTAGCGGGAGAACACTCTAGCTAACATTGATTAAGAACAGGATTGTTTCCAATTCTAGATGGGAACAAATCAGGCAGGCGAAAATTTCATGCCAGCGACTGATGCGATAATAAGTTGTTAACTGTAATGGTTAAGTGTGGTGTTGGTAGCCTGGTGCTTTTTAGAATAAGATCAATAAAACATGTAATTGTATTTGATGCAATGGAAAAGTGTTTGAGCAGTGACCCATTGCGCATGCGTGCTTTCTGCAGTGAGTTATATTGCACCATTTTTATTAATTCCGCTTTTATTAGAATTAAATAGAATATATCGGAACCTTGGGATCGCAACCAGTTGCATACAGTATTGTTTAAGCCAGCAGTTCTCTATCAGATGTATAGGTCTAAATTGGTATCACTATGAGCTACTATGCGATTACGGTGTTTTTCTGATGTCATAAGCTGTACGGTTGTGGGTAGCTTGCGGGTATGTTAGGGTACGTGTTTTGATGGGCCTTCGTGGCGTGGAACGAGGGGCAAAACTGCCAGTAGAAAGTGTTTCTTTATCGCCTTGGCATGAGTCGTGTTGTAGTGTCATTCGAGGGGCAAAGTAGCAAACAAACGGTAAGCTACCTTTGTGGAAGGTAATGACAAAGAGTGGTGGAGAGGCTGAGGGTTTCAGTTTATGACATGGTTAACCAAGGAAAAAATTGAGGATCACAGATCACAGATATAAAGAATTTCATTTTCTCCGAATCACAAAAAATAAGAAAGTAGGATACTTTTTTTAATAATCTGTTCTTACACTGGAAAGAGTGTTTGAAGAAAGAAAAATTGGGCAATGCTAAGTCAAGGCTTTCAATCTCAAATCGTGTGTCTAAGTCACTCCCGATAGACAAATCTGACCATTCAGAGGAGCCACGTCTCAAAAACATGTAAAATTGAGTGGCGAAATCACGCACGAATATCGGTCAACTGATTCAAGTTCTTCACCGGTCAAGCAAAACCTTCAGGTCACGAATAACGAAGAATAATTTCCTAAATTCACGTTTCACGGAAAATAAAATCAGCTAAACACGCATCACGAGAATACGTCTGTACGACCCTCTATAACCATTTAAAAGCAGACTCAAGGTATCGCACTCGTTTTTCATCAATTTTGAAAAGTGACTCCTCTATTTTGCTTATAAAGAGGGACTATACTCTGTTACAAGATGTCAATTATGTAGATTTTATTACTACGAACACGAGACAGTGAAACAATGTCCTCCAAAGAGCTTTATTTAGTTACCAGTTACATTTATGGTAAAAAAAAAGAAAGTGGGAACGCAGAGGAAATACAGGAGCTGGCAGACGTCTTATAACTTTATGAGCGGCATGTGGCCGAGTTTTCATCCCATACCTGGTTATACGGCTCGCCAAACGGAAGCACGAGGAGGCAGTTGCCATAGTAACATTGTTGCTCTCAGCTGTCTGAGAAGCAGTTGATTTCGCAGGTTTCACTAATACATTCCTGATAGCAGCTGTCAGAGTAACACTACACAGTGAAGCTTCCACCTGTACAATTTTGCTCGCAGCTGTTCGCATAACATTCCGTTTCACATTCGCCAGCAGCACAATCAAATTTGGAGGTATCTGCTTCACAAAACATTGTAGAGCAGTTGCCACCTGAACAGGAGCACAAACAATATTTGGGGCCAGAACATGTCATGCTGCAATTTCCACCTGAAAAAAAAATGAAGTACGATTGACAACAGGGCTGTGTTGGTTTCACCAAGTTATCGTTCTAACATGTAGGGAGCAGCTGTCCTTAACTGTATTGGATCACTGTATATCACCATATTGGGTCATATTGTTTTTCAATAAAAATTGCCAAATCAATGCAAACTGATCACTTTCTGTGAAACAAACTCAGCGAAATTTGCAAATCGAATGAAATAAGATCCTCACCACTGCAAGATTGAGCACATGAATTATATAACATGTTGAGTTGAAGCATTCCAAGACGCAGCTTCCTCCTGGACAAAACTGGTAACAAACGCCATCCTCCAGGCTCTCACATTCATCAGGGACAAATGGTGGGGCAGTTGTTACAGTTGTGGTGGCAGGAGTTGTAGGAGGTGGCATGATTTCTTTAGTGCACTGTTTTCCTGGGCCACACATCTGCTGACACACTTTGTTGTCACTGGGACACGTGATTGTGCAGCCACCTTGGGGGCAGCTCTGATCGCAATATTTTGGTTGACAGTTTAATCTGCATGGTCCTCCTGTTACAAATTCATAATTCATGAGAAGTGTTACGTCCAATTATTCACCTTTCAAATGTTTATGTTTCCGAGCTTTTCAAGGACAGCAATTAATGTTTTTATTGTGGAAGGTAGAACAAAAAGATTCGCTTTGATTGCGAGGATTTTATTTTTTGAGAATTGAAACTTGATGATTTGAGCCGCGCACTTACTTAGAAACAGTGAATTATTCTTGCAATAGATGGATTTTTTGTGAAAAAGTTGTCCCCCCTCGTGAAACCTTGCGTAATGAGCAACCTTTAATGCGTAATTGTATTTGCTATTTAAACATTCAGCGCGCATTACACAGGATGGAATAACTCAATTACTTGGTTTTAAAGCTAACTTAAAGGTGTACATTTGCGGCATTTAAACAATATTTAATTTATTTACTAAATTTCTGAAATGAACATTTAATTGAACTTTAATGCGTGAGGTAAAGTTTACTTATGAACCATTTCATAAGCACTTTAAGCTGAAATTAAAGTTAAACTATAGGCTCATTTCATAGGCTTTAGGAAGATCCTCTAAATTGTCTTAACAGGTACATTTAGGCTACTTTAGTTTAGCTTTAATTTTTACTTGGTGGCTCCAAAAGGTATCTTTAATTTGCCTTTTAGTACTCCTTAAATGTTAACTAAAGGTTTCCATAATTAATCTTTAATTTAACTTTATATAGAAATGCTCAGAAAATCGTCTTTTTGTAAATAATGAAAAAAAAGCACAAAAGTCATCAAAGGTGGTAGTTTGGAAAATATACTCCATCAGAAGCTGTGTCTAGTATTCATAATTTAAAGAGACAGTGATAGCAGGAGTTCCTTAGCTTGTTCAAAATTATTGAGTTAATCACTGGGATCCACCATGCAAATTGGTGGATTTTGCTAGATACATAACAAACTAAAGCAAGTAAAGTGAATCCCAATTTATATCAAATTTGTTTATTTTTTATAGGTTCTTGTTCCTCTACATTCTATCATCACATGAAATATTACTAACACTATTTGCTGCCTGCTCCATTGAAAGTTACAGTAAATAGCGACAAAAATCTACACTGTCAATCACTCAATTCAAAGTTTACAGAAGTCGACTGTTTGCCATTTGATAAAAGAAATGCTATAGCTTCATTTTCTTTTTGTCTGGTTGCACTTTATGGGGGTTATGGCCTACCCGACAGATCAGAAAAACATCCAACTCTGACTGAGCGTGCCTTAGCAGGACCAATCCAGAGAGATTTATTTTCAATCTCTCTCTAAAAAAGGACAAATTACAAGTCTCTGCTGAGGAAACTCAACCATGTCAATGACAAATGTGTCTCCTCAAAGTTGAGTACAAGACAGGTCTAGTTCGGGTCTACCCCTCAACCCTTTTTTCCTCTAAATACTGCTGATTGTTGACTGAGTGAACAATGACTTTACATGTGCACTATAAAATAATTAAAAAGATTTTCAAATTGAAAAAACATTCTCAACTGTAACAAGAAATCTCCTTTTCAAAAGAACTACAGTACAGAGGAGACTATTTAAAATAACTGGGTAATGTAGCTGGATAAACTTTGTGATCTTGCATATTTTGAAACATGGATAACTTGAAAGCAGCCTTATATGTGTCTTGCCAAAAAAATTAGAGTATTTTAAGTGAAACTTTGACAGTCTGGCTGTTTCTGGTTGCTATTTCACACTGGAGTCCTAAAATGCTCCTAGCTTGTATTCTCTTAATGATATATCCACTAAGAGTTAACTTCTATAGGATGTATGTTACTAAAAATGCAAATTTCCCGGGGTATCGAATTGATGGAATTGATGATCGCAAACCAATTGGTCAAGCGATATCAATCAATAAAATTAGTTAATTGGTATCGTTTGGTGTCAGTCAATCGATGATCAATTGATATTTGATATTGATTGATATTGATTGTCATTAATTATGGACTCCATTGATTGGATACCCTGGGAAATTTATGATGTCATCACTCTATGGGGATTCATCTGTCATTGACAAATTCATCAAATATTAACAAAGAAACATGGAAATTTTCGTAGAGCTGCATTGATGTATAAAAGAACATTAGAGAGATTTATTGAGCACATATCACAGTGAAGTACCCTTTTATTATTGTCTACTTTACGACAGTGTGTATGCAGCTGACAGTGGCAAACGTCAAATCCGTCAAATCTTGCTACAAAGAAGCTATGTATGTATAGCGTAAGTCAGTTATTCGAGAGTTCTTCCTAAATTTAGTCAGTGAGACGAGGCAGATATTTCCAAAACACATGATATGATTTCATACTCAAGTGTATTAAGGCCTGACTAACGCACGGAAACGAGGCTATAATGCGTTATCGCCATTTTCTTGATGTGCATTTAACGTAACCGAATGAAACTTTCCTAGATTGTAAAGGGCAATGAAAGACAGTACCTGAGTGAGCGTTGTTGCCATAGTGACAATCATACCTTATCTATGAAACATAATATCCCCTTCAATGTCTGCTATTTACTTTTGAAAATGGGGAACACTAAAACGGCTTAGCCAAACTCGAATGCATATTTAAGTCAAAGATACATAGCTAATGTGCAGAGTTCCGCCTTTTAAGGGCAACTGCATATGCTTAGAACTGGTCAGTTATGGCACGCGACTCATGACTTCGAATTCGGCGTTCAATTCTTCCTTGTTACGACTTAATTTTATATGTTAATAGCCTGTTGTCCCATGTTAAAAGGCGTTTCGATAAAGAAAAATACTTAAATTTTCAAAATCCGTATATTTTCCGTCGTCTAATAAAGCATAACATCTCCCCGTTTAAGAAAATAGGCTTCCTCGAGTAGCACTCGCAAATCGGCGCCATTTTTGCTGCTTGGCAGCGTGTGGACTGGTACTGTTTGGCAAATTCACCCTACTCTACTCTACTGCAATGGGAAAACTCAGTTTAGTAGCCTGCAGTTGTCTCCCCTTGGGCCTAATTGTCACAATTTTCAAGATGGCGGATCAGAATCATCAGTTCAAGGTGTATTTTAAGTGAAACGATTGAGAGAGTAAAAGGGACAACGGATCTAAACTATAAAGTTTCTGGCATCTGTAAACATGTTTTTCTTTATTTCGGGATAAACATAACAGGTTCTTTCGCTTTATGAAATATTTTTCATCTTAAAGAGATTAATGTGCACACCTTCGCAAACAGGGGTTTCCCTCTGTTTAAAATATTTCCTCCTCTCTCAATAACTCGTTCGTTTTACTTTTGGCGCCAATTATGCGTTTAATGCGATAAAATAACACTTCTCAGTTTACAATTTGAATATAACTTCTTTACTGTGGCGGGCGCTAGCGAGCACATAGCCAAACTCCTTGACTAAAACAGTTTCTTTAGGCACTAAAATTTCCCACCGATATGGCCTTAAAGGTTGAATGTGCTTGGGCCAGAGTGTGTATCCGGAAAACAAAAGAGTTATGCTCTAGCTTGAAGAAGGCTCCTGGTGAAGGCAGTGCAAAATTTGGCGCCAGAGTATTAACAGAAAGGTACAAGCTTTATTCTGAACATTTTAAAGAGTATCCACAGTTTACTCTTAGCCAGTACGATTTCAACCGTGTCAGCAAGGTAATCGACGAAAAGATTTCTTTCTGGAGAAACAAAGAAGACAAGGCAACCTATTTGTCAACATTTTCAATGGCTAACTGGGATGAGGGAAAGACTTTAACCGACGAAATGAAGAAAGCGCATTCATTGACGAACTGTAAGGCTTGTACCATTCTCAACTCAAACTTGCAAGCAACTTTTCCACTCAGCAAGAAGTGCATGACAGTGAAAAAAAGGCCCCCTTAATGAAATTCAGCGGGATGCTAGCAAGCAAACGGCACAACACACAGTTCAGAAAGGCCCAAAAATTACAAACAAACAACTTAAGGTTTTGGGGCAGGTAATTTATTCCACATATGATGACAAATGTAAAGAGAACTTTGGAAAGTCACTTAGTGACATTCTGGTCCTTGTCCCTGAAGCTGGACTTGAAAAGAAACTCTCTCCTGTGGAAAAAAGAAAGTTAAAAAGAGATCAACAAAGGCAAATGAAAAATGATGTTGAAAAAGCAATGAATGAAAATGACACTGATCTACATCTAAGTTCAAGGCAATCATACAGGGGCAGACAAAACCACAGACTGGCTCAGTCCTTTGAAAGTAAAGAGGAGGCTACAGAAAGAGCAAGAATAACACCACCTAAAAGAAAAGAAAAATCTCACACCCCAGCAACAGAAAATATCACTGGAGACCTGGATCAGCTCCTGACTGACGTAAAATCATGGCCTAAGGGTACCACAAACTGGTCTGAGAAAGCTAAGATCTACAAAATACGAATGATAGGCCAGGATGCAACACCCCCCAATGGAGGCCAAATGATCAAGGCATTTCTACAGAAGAAAGGAATTGATATATCATGCTATGAGTCTTCAAAAAACCAGATTGAGCCAAAAGACCACTCCAAAGGTAGTGCACAGTAGCTAGTCTTATTAAAGTGTCAGTACATATAATTTAGAAACACATTTCAATACAAACGGGTTAAGTAACTCAGTCATATTTCCCAGTGCTAAATGTACAATTAAGTCTCTACAAAAGACTCTGAAACACAGAATTTAATTATGTTTTATAAATCATTCTAAATTGAAATAATAATTTCACTTAAAATTAATAAACATATTTTAACATTATAGTAGATTTGAAATGGTTAAATTAAATATATGTACTAAATGGCTTGAGCAACTTTTAACTTCTTTATTTGCAGAGTTCCGAGTGAGACGAGCCCTTAAAAAACAGAGAGGAGGGGATATCTCAGTTCCAGTTCCTCGCACAAATGGGCAGATAAGAGCTGACATTAAGGAGCGCATTGCAAATGGAACATACAATGTTGGTGTTCCAGTGGTAGCAAGTGAGATTTCCAAGTTAGCTATCAACAATGAAGGTGAAGTTATACAAAAGAAGATTGATGTCAATGCCAGAAAAATCCCCTTCAGAGATATCAGGAAAGAAGCCCTAACAAGGAACAAGCCCTTTTTAAAAATCAAAGATGACAACTATTATACCCAGTTGAATAGGGAGCAAATAGTATCAGAATTGCAAAAAAATCATGAAGAAGTCAGTGATGATGTTGATGAAATGAGATCCTCTCTACAAAAATATCAGCGCCAAAGACACTGGCTCCTCTGGCATGACCACTCCACACTTGCCAATTATGGTCACATGCTTTTTTGTGTTCGAGAACTCTACGACCCTGCTATACACTTCACACGACAAGAAATGATAGACAAAACAGGCAAAGACATTGACATACAGGCCACTATTGAGGAACCACAGCTTTACATTTTGGGACAGAGTAGATCAACAGTAGAGGACCAGATGAAGTTTGTTCCAACAAGGCAAGAAGACCTCAGGGATCTTAGGAACCCTGTGCTGACAGATTGTGGGGTGGAAGTTTGTGACATCATGAGGTTTATGAATGGAGACAATCCAGCAGCTGAAATGGAGGATGGCACCCATCATGGAGGGAATTATGGATGTCCAGGTTGTGATGGAAACATAAATTCAAGCCATGATTTGGAGTACTCCCTTCAAAGAAGGTACAAAACCTTGAGTGCCAAAAAAAACCTTATTCTCTCTGGGCCTGCTGGAAAAAAAGAAGTTTTCCATCCTTTCAAAGACATGAAAGTTGAAGAGCTGAGAGTGGAGCTGACTGCAAGAGGAAAGTCTGACGAGGGGAATAAAGAAGACCTGCAAAAGAGATTGTCAGAGTTGCTGGGGGGAACAACAAGACTTCCTGCACTTCTACACAGTAATGAAAACTTTGATGTCTCAGTCAAAGAACTGAACATTGAGTCCTATGAAGTTTTGTTTTTTGAAGCTTTACACTGTTCAATGAATCACATCAAGAATGTCCTACAGGAACTACCCCATCATATCACAGACATTGACACTCTAATAAAACTTAAAGAGATTCTAGCCGTGCAAATGAGCAAAGACAAACTGCGGGGGGTGGACTACCGCAAGACACTTATTTACATCACCATTGCTCTGTACCAATTTGCAAACCGCGAGGTGAAATTGCTCTTGGTGACTCTTTGTGAAATGATTGAAATTTACTATGCCCAAGAAGAGAACCGATCACCAAAGATGATTCTTCGCCTGCATAATCTCTGTTGGAGGCATGCAATTCAATGTCGCAGAGTCCTGACCCCACCTAAGAAATTGACATACAGAAAGCTTTTTGGTCTTTACTTCCACAGCTGCGTGACTCACTCTGCTCAACTACTCAGACTTGCTTCTCACAGATCTACAAATGCTGAAATGTTTGAAAGACTGTTTGAGAAACTCTCAGACATAACCACAAAAACCTGGAGCAAGAGAATCGAAGATCTCTCAACAAATGCAATCCTGCACTTGCAAGCAGAGAAATCAAACCCTGTTAATAATTGCATTCTTAAAGAGGAGCGAGAAATTAGTAAGATGGCAAAGTCCCTTCCCAAGTTGGATAACACTACATTGTTGAAGAGTGAGCTTGAGAAATATGCTGGTGACTGGGTTGCTCACTTGCGACTTATATCATATTTCTTAAAGCCAGGAGAAGGTGTCTGGTGGAAGGAGGTCGATGATTCCATTGAATTTTTTGATGGACCAGATGAGCCCAGTTTCCGAGAAGAAGGACCAAAGCTCCACCACTTCCGTTCAACATCCATAGCCAAGGAGCAAGAGCTACTAGATGCCTGCTGGAACGAATGCCTGGTGGGGAAAGTCAAACTGCCAGCCACAAAATTGAGAGATGACAGTGTAAAATGGCAAAGATCACCAACATGCTGTTCTTTTGAATCAGCCATGGAAGGCAATAGTAGTGAGGAGCTAGTAAGTGACTCTGCTGAAAACTTAAATCAAGAGCAAGAGTTGGCCGAAGAATTGGATTATGAAGGCGACAGAGAGGAAGCAGATGCTGGGACATGGCCAGTTCAAACACAAACTAACTGTGAAACCGTGAGCATGGAGGTGGATCCAATTCATGAACACAGAGAAAAAACAGGAATTGAAAATTTACAATGGAATGAAGCTGAAATTTTGCCACAGCCAAATGGAAACAAGCGAGCAATTGCCAGCTGCACTGAAGAAGAGTCATCATCTCAAGAGCCACCAGCTAAAAGAAAAAAGACTCCTTCAACTGACTCAGAGGTCACAGTACAGCTGCTATCAAAGACAGCAAAAGCAATTGAACAAGTCCTTGGAACCTGTGAAGAAGTTGTGAAATATGACAAACTGAAGCAGAGTGCTACCAAAAATCCAAAATCTAGATATCACATGGAGCGGTATGAAACACACTTGACTAAGATTCAAATACTGACACTGAAGAAGTACAAGCAATTGTACAATGACTTGAAGGAAAACCCTCAAGATGCATCAAAGACAAAACAAATTAAATCTGCTTCAGCACTGCTCAAATTGTGGAAGATTACTTTACATCTAGTATAAATTAAATTGCGTTTCAATTAAAAACCTTCTCTGAACATGTACATAACATTTACAAGAGACAATTCTTTAAAATTATTTAACAATATAATTTACCTTGTTTTGTTCACGTCTTGAACCTTAATTGGTACAAAAGAAACTTCAGGTGCAAAGTTTATGGCCATTTTAGTATCTGATGGTAACAATATGAAAGTATTTCTTTCAGATGACTGCATTATAACTAGAGGCATTTATAAGTAATAAGTAACATAAAACATAAACATACCTATACCATCTATGCCAACTCTTCTGTATTATCTGGGAGTCTACCAAATACAGTCTGACCAAATATCCCAAACAGTAATTTTTCAATATTTTGGCTGATTTTTGGCATTTTCAAAGGAGAAGTTTTGGATATTTCATGCATATAATTTTGCGGTGTATAAGTTACCCAAGCTCTACTTTAAACAACTTCTTTCTTGGATCAAAATAAGCAGTCTCCTCCATTTTGATTTTTTTCAGGTTAGGTCTCTGATATACATATACATAGAATTAAAATAATTCAAAGTTCATCTTGTAAGATAAACCTGAGTAGTAATTAATTTTATGGAGAAAAAATCCAGAGGACTAAACCTTTGTGAATTTTTAACTATGAACTTTAAAATTCCCTATTTCATTAGAAACGGTGTTAGTGATAAGCCAAAGTCTTCCTTGCAGAGTCTTTCTGACCTTTTATCAACACAAAAATGTTTTAAAAATTCTTAATAGAGTGTTTTCATGACAGTAAGGTGAATGAACTAAGTAACAAGTACATAACATTAGGTTAAGATAGTACACTAAGGTTATTAAATGTTGCATACGGTCTTACTTTACAACGACTCCAGATGAAAATATATCTTCTAAATAGCATTACCCACAGTATGCCTTTTGACAAATGGGGAGAATCTACCACTCCATCTTTGGCGTATTAGCTCGAATATAAGCACTACCATACCAACACAGTCTGGTAGAATGAATATGTGAAGGACTTTTCTGGGACAAAAAATCATTTTGCATTGTTTTCTTGACTTACAACGATTCATCTATAACCTCCAAGGAAGTCAATTTGAAGGCGGCCATAGACGGACTCGAAGCCAAACATATATACTTTAACTCATTAAGCGTTCGAAACATGTGAAATAAAAAGGGTAGTTTACAAAAAGAAACCGATTATACAATTACCTATTTGTATAGAAAACATCTGTAACATTTTAAACCAAAGAACTGGCAAACGCAATCCTTGTACAAGACACATAATGCACGCGAGAGAGCGTTGAAAAGTCCGCCATCTTGGATTAACATTCCTGAATTCCTTCACGTCGCGCGGGTCGCGAGGGATCTCGCGGATAGCCTTGCGGGGGGGATTTGTTACTCGATAAACTTGAGTTCTCGATAATTTTTTCTGGATCATTTTCTAGAAGAAACGGCTGTATCTGTCTTCTTCTGGCTTCTTTAACCTGTTGAATGCCTCGGCAAGACTTTTTTTGTACCTTATCTTTTGCCCAGTCACTTTAAATATTATTTTAATTCTCAAAACTTTCCGCCATTTTAAAACAGGAGAGGGAAAAACTTTGTAATGATGACGTCAATCGTGCATCTGTCCTCTTATAGATCATAGGAGAGAACCAATCAAAATGTGAGAATGACTTGGGTTATTATATAATTAATAATTAGACTACGAGCCCGAGTTTTCTACGAGCAGATAGTCAACGAGGCGCAGCC
>OFFA01000007.1_pt1 | contig 15922 bp, 16 predicted proteins | sample 1521231 | NCBI WGS metagenome assembly OFFA01 (sample SAMN04272335, study PRJEB24112) | coral metagenome | biome: Coral reef; feature: Shallow seawater; material: Coral tissue | host: Coral | place: China: South China Sea | collected 2014 | reverse complement strand
ATACTTCAAGGAGGCGAAATTTCAGCGTCACGAAACCTTCAAGGTCCCGACTTCAGGATCGGCCCGCACAGGATCGAACCACGTTCAGAAATCTCAAAAAATCTCGAGAAATGCCAGAACCGTTGGGGTGTCTTGTCAAGCATGCCTACACTATTTGCTCATGCTGCATGGTATTTTGTTTCCCCATGCGTGACTCTTGTCTTGTCCATTTGCTCACATCTAAGACAAGGAATGATCAATTCACATCTATAGAGCAAAGAGGTCAACATGGTCTGAACGTGAAACAGTGAATTAGCATGGACCAACGCAAAACATACTCTGTGAAGCTCGAGACTGGGATCGCAACTCCTGAGCTTGCGATAAGAAGACACCATCCTCTGGAGAACGACCTGCAAGCTCAAAACTCAGCTGCTGCTTCCCGAACAACGTCTATCAAAGAATGGCAAACATGCAAACAATACACATGCTATATATAAATACATCAACCGCACTGCGAAACCAGCATCAGATCATTTTCATTGTCAAAAACCATGCGTTCCGATCATCACTTGTTTCACGAACATTCAGCGTACATATGGGAATAAGAATGTTCATTCTGTGCACAAAACAATCATCATGGACATGTCCACAAAAGAATTGATAACAAAACATTGAGTGCCAAACAGCAAGGAAGCAACACACCTGGAGCACATGAAAGTTCGGCATCACTAAACGTTAACCTTTTGACAACAGGACACAGCAAGTCGATCATACAACACAGCAAGGCGATAAACTTCACAGAAAAGTGTATTTCTCTTTTTCATCAAGGTAAATGTTCCGTGTAGAGATCCAGACTCCAACGACATGGCGGCACACTTGAAAAGAGAAAGGCTATGTCTCAAATTTCCAATGACTACATGTTGGAGAACATCATCGGGCAGTTTCAAATCTTGAGATCTCACGGACGGTCCCTTCAAAAATTTCGAAAAATGCCACAACTGTTGGGGGTGTCTTGTCAAGCATGCCTACACTGTTTGCTCATGCCGCATGGTATTTTGTTTCCCCATGCGTCACTCTTGTCTTGTCCATTTCCTGCCATCTGAGCCCCGGAATGTTTGATTCACATCTATGGAGCAAAGAGGTCAACAAGGTCTGCACGTGAAACAATGAATTCCCATGGAGCAACACAAAGCATGCTCGCTGAAGCTCGAGACTGGGATCGCGACTCCGAAGCTTGCGATAAGAAAGCACCATCCTCTGGCGAATGACCTACAAGCTCAAGACTCAACTGCTGCTTCACGAACAACGTCTATCAAAGAATGGCGAACATCCAAACAATACACATGCTATATATAAATACATCAACTGCACTGCGAAACCAGCATCAGGTCAGTTTCATTGTCAACACGACACAGCAAGTCGATCATCAGTCAACTTCACAGCGAAGTGCATTTCTCTTTTTCATCAAGGTAAATGCTGTGTGCAGAGATCGAGAGATGACAGTCAACGAACGTGCCGGCTCCAGTGTTAATCTAATGTCAGTTTTACGGGATGCCTTTGAAGTCAGGTAGATGTTTTACATGTTCTAACTCTAACTTCATGACGCAACGCCTGCTCCCCGCTCGGACAGTCCCTACCGCGAGAAACATACGTCAGGTCGCAGTGTAGTATACCGTCGAAATAAGATGACCATGTCGAACAAAGACATCCGGTAAATCTAAACAACGCTACATGGCCGCTGACAAAGCTCCCCGCCAGCAATGCTAAGCAAAAAGATCAGCAGACATTTCATCTGCAGACAAATGCTGTGACACCCAAGGGATGCACTGCCATGAAAGTCTATGCACATACTTCAAGGCCTTCCGCTCGTCCACGCAGGCCTGACCTTCAAACTCCCGCATCCGCTGCACCAAAAGAGGATTGTGTTCGTGCAGAAACTTTTCGAACACATTGCGAGGCGGCAAATCCACTATCCACAGATCTTCCAGCTTGGTTGGCCTTGACAACATCACGTACATAGCCAAGCCATAGTCCGCTTGACTCATCCAGGACGGTTTGGACATGAAAGCAAGCAGCCCTTGTCTGGCAGTGATGCCCTGCAAACCGTAGTGCGTGAGAACGTGACGAGGTGCCAGTGGCAACTGTTTGCGATGAACCTGCATAAATTGATTGCCCCCAAGAGGAAGATCCCAGGCCTGATCACATGTAACGGGACGCAGCCAAACGTGTCCCTTCGGAGCACTGCCATCTGGCAATTCAATGGCACGATATTCCGGGTCATCGATCTCGACCAAGACGGCCAACGGCTGATATTGCAAAACGACACGTCCACTGCTGTTTGAAATTACAGGTTCCTTCGGGTGCAACTTAATGGAGCGAACAATGACCGGCAACTCTCGACTCAGCATCGGCATGTCCAAAATGCAACTAACACGTGCTGCCATCCCTTCATACAAAGGGCAAATGCCCATGAGATACTGCGTTCTTGTCATGTTCACAACCTGCAATGCCTTCAGGCTCTGCTCCCTTGTCAAATCTGTGGGCCCCGATGCACGATCAATAGCTTGCACCAAGAAAAGAGTCGTGGACCTCTGTTGAGCTTCCCAAGCCACCCGCAAATGCTGTAAACGAGCAACCTGTTCCCACGCCAGGCCGCCCCAGTGAGCACTCAACAACCTTGAGCGCAAGGAATTGTCAGAAAAAAGTTGCTCTCGGCTGATCACTCGAGATTCCAAAGCTCCCCACAATGCATCCTCCAGATGTTCGCCTCGCCGCATGGACAAAAGAATCCTCACAAGCTGCTGTCCGGATGCACACTTCGAAAAACGACCGGATCCAGTGAAGTGCACAACTCGCTGAAGCGATTGCTTGAACGCGATCCGTCCAAGTTCTGAGGCATTGCTGGTGCGTTCAGCCGCCTCCTTCTCCACGGCCTCTTCGGCATCGCTTTGGTCTTCTTGGTCTTGAGGCGGTGCAGGATCAGTAGCTCGTGGCGCATCCACCCATTCGCACAAGGATGCTTGCGCAGTGGGTCGCAATTGTAGAAAGTCAGCAACTTGCACACCAATGGGCACCTTCCCAAACCACTGCTTCAAGTAATCGCCCATGTCAAGCATAAGTCGAGCTTGTCGAACAGTGGCAAATCGAAGCGAAGCAGCATGGTACACATCCGAAGGAACCATCGACAACTCGTCCAACAGCATAGCCATGATGCCTTCGATCTTCTTTTCGATCGGGCTGCCCTTGCTCTTCGCCGAACGCAAGGAGCGGCGATCCAAGCTGCTGCTCTTGTGCACATTGGCCCACTTGTGCAAAGTTTTGGCCTCAGGCCCCAGGAGGCGAACAGCAGCGTGAGTCGGAGCACCAGCAACATAACCATCCTGTCCAAAGAAGCGTCGAAAGAGTGGCCTCAATACTTTGCTGTATGCATACGTCTTTCCAGATCCACCAGCTCCGAGCCAAAGACAATTGCACCTTTCATTGCACGCACCATCCGCAATGCAATTGTCCGGATTGCTTCGGTTAAGCCACATCTGTTCCATGACCCAAGCAATGGGCGCAATGGCCAAAATCTGTTGGCGATTCAGACTGTGCTCCACAAGCAAGGCAGAAGCATAATCACTCGGACCCACATTCCTCTGGTTCAGCTCCACCAAAAAGGCATCTTCCGTCTCTGGCAAAGGCCGAAAAACATGATCTGCCATCATCTCAGTATCCTCTTCACCACCTGCTGCATGAAGACCCACCAACGAGAACACAACAAGCAAACAAAATCCCCCCCCCCGAAAAAAAAACAACAGAACTGACATATTCAGCAAATCAGCTATATGTTACAACGACAAAAAAGAAAAACAAAACAAAACTCATCCACAACCACAAAGCTCCGCCTCCAACGCAAAATTCCAAATATTGCTTCTGCAGCATCAAAGACCTCTGGGCTTCGGCGAACGTCCAATTACGCTCCAATCCACTGGCTGCGTTGCCTTTGATTCCCAAATCAATCCTCGCATCCGGAACACCTCCCAAACCATTCACAAAGTCACGCAAACGCTGCAACGCATCCTGCAGCACCGCAGCTACATGATTGTTTGTCGGTAACATATGTTCTCGTCAACAAGGCCATATCACAAAAGCTCGGTACCACATACTGGTGATCATGGAACGTATCATATCCTTTTAGTAGACATTTTCCACACGGATGACTACTTACAGCTTGCTAGCATGATGCAGCAAACAACGCATGTTGCAACACAAGGCATATCATGCTTTATTCGGCACATCTCACACCCGCTGAAAGATGAATCATCAACAACGTTACACAACAACAGCTTAGTACCATGATGCTGCGAAAAACATATATCATCTCCTTTTATCAGGGAAATTCCCACGAACATCGCCCAAAAAGCTCGATACCATGTCCTGCAATACAGATGGCTTTCGATTGCCCAACACCTTCATCCAATCCTCTTCCCGAAACATAGCTTCGTGCAATGCTTCTCCATCCACCGGCCACTGCGCACGTTCCAAGTTGTCCAACTCTTCTTGCAATAGCAGATCATCCTCGACCTCGTGTCCTTCTATAACCGGCGGTGCCGAATCATCTTCCAGGTCCTCCTCCTTGTCCAAAGCAGTCATCAAAGCATAACGCTCAGCTGTCCGACGACTGCTGCTGAGACGACGTGCAGCACAGTGCTGCTGGAAACGCTCCAACCACGATGTCTGAATATAGGCCAAGAACTCTTGCGATGTCAACTGAGTGTAATGAAACGGAACGGACAAGTCTGCGAACCAGGCAACGCGCTCACAGATGCGCAGCATGTCATGATAGCGACAATCCGCTCCTTCTGCTCCACCGAACAGCTTCTCCAAACATCTAAAAGCACTGCTGGTGTCACCAATGCCAGCAACATAGGAACGCACTGATGCAACATCCCGGATGACCGGAGCAGACAAACCGGCCAAAACTCTTTCCTCCGCCAAACACCTCCTCATTGACATGTAACTTTTCCAGTGCTTCCAATGCAGCGTAAAACGAGCAAAAAGAACGCCTTGCTTTGCATCTTCTTCCATGGTGTGGCAAGCAAAGCATCGATGTGACAAACTGCAATCTCCAGAACACGTTGGGAATGGAAAAGATAATCCCAACATGTGAGCTGCGTACTTCTGCACCTCAGCATCCTTCGGAAGGTGCAAATCTGAAGGCACCACAACACTGTCATCTGCTGCTCTCACTTCCTGCGAATTTCAGCTCAACACAGAAATAAACAACTTCACCCGAACTTGTTAACACTTTCCAAATATCAAACTTAAAGACACCAAACAAAGTAAGAACAAAAAAAAACAGAACCACCCACCGCAAGCAATCCTGAACGGAGGAACTGAAGTGGGCATAGTGCTCATCAAAGTCGAAAAACTTCACTCCATCCACCTTGCCGGCTTTGTTCCTCGAAACTCTGCGAACGAAGCGAGAATACATCAAAAGAGACATGCATTGCAACAAAACCGAAGAGCCCCTGTGCAAGTAATCGTCTTTCTGGTTGAAGTTCACATGCACCTGCTGGACTCTAGGCACATCACCTCCCTCATCAACAACCTCCGCAAACTCATCCACCACCACTGGTGCCTCTCCTTCGGGGTCAGGAAGCACATCCAAGGGCGAGCCATTGAGATGCGGCCTAGCTTGCAAAACCTCCTCCATGTCCTCATGTCTGCAACGCATGATTGCATACGGCACATAGCGGAAGAACATGTTGTAGCCACGATACGTCACCAGTTGCTCCTGCTCGAATAACATCTGATACGCCATTTCACCGTTGGATTTGGCCACACAACGATTCATTCCAAAGGCAAGTCTTCTCAAAATCGTCAATGCACGCCTCTGTTGCCCTGTCATAGTAGGGTCCCTGTCCCCCTCCAGGGGCTCCTGCTCGGAGGCCGCTGCAGCTTCCTTTGCCCTTTCCCTTTCCTCCTCTTCCAATCGCTGCACTCCTTCAATGTTGCCGTTTACTGAGAACCAAATTAAGGCACACACCAAAAAATAATCTATACCATCTCATTTCATTGTAGGAATTCCCATACAAATCCTCAAAAAAAGGGTCGGTATCGTGATGTTCCAAATCAGATATGTTACATTACTTTACTAAGGACATTTGCACAAAATACTGCAAAACAAAGTCGGTAAGAAAAAATATCGTCAAAAATTTCCGTTTCGACCGCCCCGAAGCAAACAGTCCTGCATACAATTCAGGTAACATACTCCGCGAAATTTCAAACTTCTTTGCAGCATACTCACCAGTGTAAAAACCAACATTCATCATATCTCTTGCAAGGTCCACCAGAATGCGCTCAAGCGCCTTTCTCATCGTCTGCATCTTCTTATGCTCCGTGTCCAAAACACGACCCATGCATTGCTTCTTCGGCGGCGGATCCGAAGCATCCAACTCAGTCGACACAGGTTGCTCTGCATGTGAGGCATCAGCACCCGATATAGCATCCGAAGACGAACCAAGCGCCGGGCGTTGAAGTTCCATCTCCTGCAATCCACTCCCGGACAGTTCCAACAGAGAAGATGCAGAAGCAGGAACTTCGACTCCAGGCTCCTGGTCTATGCTCCCATCACAAAACTTCAAAAGGTCTGCTTCTGAAAAATTGCGTCCAATGTACTTGACATCCACATTGCATCGCATCACTGCTTGCGCCACCGGGTTCGACATCCCTTCAAAAGGGTGATCACGCCGAGCTTGAAACACATGCGGGTTTTCGTTTTTGAACTCTTCAACCTCCTTCAAATCTACTGTCTCATATTGCAACCGAGAAAAACCTGCTTTCGCAACTCGAGGCCAACCTTTCCGACATAACACTTTCGGCTTGTCCTCCTTGCCCAGAATCATTTCAACGTGAAAGCAACCAAAGCGACACCCACGTTTGCCTTTCACGGCTTTCCTCAGCCAAAGCAACATGTCGTGTTTACATATACATACTTCTTCACGTTGACAGCCAACTATGCACGTTGTACACTCCAGACGTCTCTTTTCCATTCTACACAAAAATGTTTTACGCTAACTGATACCGTAACAGCAACCGTGCAACATGTAAACGAACAACAAAAGCCATGACCAAGCCGAAACCGCACGTAACTCAAAAATAACGACAAAAACAAACAACCACACCCACAACCACAACCACAACCAAAACAACAACCACGACAACAACAACAACAACAACAACAACAACAACCACCACAACTTTGCCAAGCTCATTGCGAGGAACTTTTTGAAACATGATTTCGTGCATTTGTGAAAATGATTCTGGATCACCAAACGTCTGTAATCCTCACAGAATTTTTTCTTCCACTCAAGACCATCTCCCGCAGAACGTTCACTGCGTCGCAGATACTTGGGTCGCAAAGAAGCATAGCATCCGGTCAATGTCAAAACCTTGCCAGCCACGGATCCGCCCAACTTCAAGGCTTCCAATTCGTGTCCATCCGGCTCCGTAGGCACCAAAGGCGCGGATTCATACTGGTGACCACATTCTGATCGCTGACGTTCATTCAGAGGCAGTGGCTGTGTCGGACTGCTCAACTGCTCCGACAAGGCCAATTGAGAATCATACTGAAAACGCTGCACAGCCTCCAAAACACGACGACTCCACCGCTGCAACTCAACGACCAACTCACCATGCTGCACCCGATGAATCAGTTTCCGCAAGCGATCTCCCAGGTCGTGTCCCAGCAAGATAATAAGCATGTGGGGGTGCAAAGAACCACGACCCTGAGTCTCCAACGGGCCGTTCAACGCCACAATATCACCGAAAACACCTCCTTGCAGGGAACTCGCAATGCCATCTTCGAAGGTTGCTGCCACGCCAACCCGAAAACTTCCCTTGGTCAAAGGTGGAAGAATGCCCAACACTTCCTCACAGAACAAATCCATCATCAAGGCAAAGCAACGCGCTTGAGCGACGGGATCGCTCGCGACAATCCGTCGCATAGCAGCTGCGCTGGGCAATTCGGGCATCTCCGCCTCCCAGTCCAAATCAATTTTGCACTCTTCCACTTTTGCATTCTGCCAGTGCAATTGAAGTAGCAAGGACGAGCGCATATCTGCGATGTTGGGCGTGACGAACAAATGCGCAGAACCATAATGCCACCCAGCCGCATGTCCACGCAACCGGATCTGGCTGCGGTGCCCTTCCATGCCAATGATGCTCGAAGTTGCCTGAAGCACTCCTCCCAATGCTCGCTTCAAGGCCACATCCACCTGCGGATCTCGCAGCAACTCCCTGAGGTCCGCATTGTCTCCATGCAATGCCATTGCCTTGAGCAATTGGTCCGTGTTGACTTCAGAAATAACACGACAATGTTTGCCAAAGCCACGACGCATCACATGCGCTTTCGTCGCACGCATCAACTGTAATCGACGCTGCACGTCGTACATCACTGGAAGCAACGTCTCCTGCCCGCATACTTGGAACAAAGGCGACCAAACTCAAAAACTGAAACCACCAAAACACAACCACCAAACCATCCTGGGGAAACAGAAAACTCAGCAACAATTGAATAAACCAAATCCAAAGCACTGAAAGCGACCATCTTGGCAACAAGGCATCACCCTCACTGTAATGCAGTTCTTCCCGAAGCAACAAATATCGAAACACTTCTGTTGCATCCATGTTGGCTTCACGCTTCAAAAAAGGCAAGCCATCACCCCATGGAAACAAATCCGGAAACGACATGCCCCAGGTGGCCGGATCAAACATCGACAGCGGTTCGTCTCTGGTCGGAACAACCAACTTGGAAGGTTTGACTTGGAACATAGCTGATTCCACATTGCGCTCATTTTCAGCCGTGCCACGGGCAATCTTCTGAATTCTCCGAATTTTTTGAAGTGTTCGCCTCTCTTGGGCTCCTTCACGACCCAAAAGTTCACCAGGAACAGATGCATCCGGGGCCGGCATTTCATTGTTGATGCGGTTGCGAAGCACATCGGCAGCATCGCTCCTTCGCCGCCCACCCTGTCTCACACAGACCTCCTCCACATCCTTCAACACACGCACCCACTTGTTCTGTTCATCCGCACCATCGTTCAAGCCAACAATGGAAGACATCAAATGACCTGCAATGTTTGCGTGAGTGAGTTTTCCATATTTACTTTCACACACACAAAACAAAATGGTTCCGAAACGCAGACGTTACAAAGCAAAACTCGATATTAACATCGTTTTCGATCGCTTCATTCGGACAGTCCCTACCATGAAGCAATCAATAAAACCAAATTCAATTCAGAACCCTGCCTGGTGCATCTAGGCCTTCACGCTTTTCTTCACTCGCATCGTCCATCTTCTCATCATCCGACGCGTCTTGTCCCTGTGCGTCTGCAGGACCTCGCTGCAGCAACTCCTGCGCCAATGCAGAATCCTCCGCAGTTTCCAGGACACAGCCCTCCAAAAGATCATCACTGCCATCTCCCAGTTCCACCTCCGCATAGAAAGGATTCGTTTTCCTCAAACATTCAACAGCGGCAGTGTACTCATCTCTCGGGGCACGCAACAAAGAAGAGCCCTTGACTGCATCCTTCTGGCTTCCAACCAAAACAAACAAAACTGCATCTTGCATATCAACATCTTTTGGAGGGAGCGTGGTCAGCACTGAAGACGGCTTCGCTTGCGGGAGAAAAATCGAATTCCCTACAAAGCCATGCTGACGTTCCTCACGCGACAAATGCCCGGGCTGCAATACCACAACCTGCATGCACGCCCGTGTCATCGGCAAAAGTCGCTTCGTGGCCGAGGCCAGGCCACGCAATGCGGACAGTTGCTCGCCCATCCAAAGGTCATTGGCCAAGCTGTGCCGAGGCAACGTCAGACTAGATGACATCAACGAGCCCTTGCAGTCACTGCACACCAGGCAAGGATCCTGCAATTGCAGTGACATCCGAACATACTACTAGAACTTCACCCAAACAAAGTCGAGTAATCCGATGCCGTGAACAGAAAATTAGCTACAAACAAGTTGGTATACCGTGATCCCGCAATGAAAGCAACAAACCCGTGCAGTCAGTGGTAAGGGTCCTTCAAGTCCACCGGCATCCGACGCTTGTGTAAGAGCAAATGCTCCCCCTTGCAGTATGGATGTTCAACAGCCGAAGCATGCAGAGCCTCCAAAGGGATATTCGGCCATCTTCGACTGTATCTTTCAACTCCAAGAATTCGACACAAGCGTTCCTGTTGACCACACGGAATCACATCCACCGCACCGTTCTCCAACTCGGTGCTGCCAGCCGGATCTTGGAATAAGATTAACATCTTCAGCTGCTCCCGCCAAAACCTGCGAGCACACACCACGCATGCAGTTTCAAAGCGACCTCCTTGCTCGGGCTGTCGAAGCCTTTCATCAGCATTCTCCATGAGGCGACGTTGCGAAGCAAAGCTGGTGACCTGATGCATCACTTCATCAAAACATCATCAGCAAATTTCACTACCATGATATCTCGCATCAAACATGTTACACTACCCTACTCCGATCGTGCTAACAGAAATACAAAACGCAAAAAACTCAGTACCACGACGCCGTGAATTAAAACTATTCACCCCGTTTATGATACAAATTCCACACAAATAGCTACAAAAAGCTCAGTACCCCGATCCCACAAAAGGTCAGCGCAGACAAGAAACTGTGGGGCCCAGGTGTGTCAATAGTCCAATGACCTTCTTACGATACTCGATGAGCACACGGCTGGCATCGGCACCTCCACTGTGTTTCTCCACTAAATGTTCCAAAAACTCTTTCTGTCCGCCAGTTCCAAAATTGCACAGTCTGCACTGGTAACGCTCCAGCGGATTCTGAACATCATCATCATCATAAGACCATAACACAAGGCCAGACAGCGCTTCACCAATAGCAGTGATAGCTGGACTGCAGTCCAACATCTGCGCAACTTCACGCAGCTTGATCTCAAACTTCATATTCACATTTTCCAACACAGCAAATGCTTTCTTGGCAACTTGCAAATTCTCTGGCAAGGCCTCCATAGCAATGCCCGCAGCAACATCCATCTCCACATCTGCCTCCTCAGCAACTTCCACACATGAAGAGCCAGTGCTGTCAGGAACAACTGCATTACCATCCCCTTCCACATCCACCTCCGGAACACATTCCACAACAGAAGTGCCAGCGCCGAAAAGGATGGCACTCAATGGCACAAAAGCGGCCTTGCAAAGAGTTCCTTCAGTCCACCCAGGAATCGACTGCATCAAGTTCCGTTCCGTGTCGGATCTCCATTTGATACCATTCTCTGCATCATCCGAAGCTTCCAAACAATCCAACTTCAACTCCTTGATGTTGTCCACATCGCCAGGGAATGCAGCTTTCATGGAACGACAGCGCACCTTCTTCTCCTTCTCCAAATACTCCGACACCCGCTTGAACAGCACACCGTCTTCATCTGAAGTCGGCAACCGCAAGCACTGCTGCACTTCCTGCCATTGTCGTATATCCAGTTCCAATTGAACGACAACCGGAGACACGCCGCTCCTGTACACACGATGTCATAATCAGTATGCAATTCCTCGAGATCTCACGGACAGCCCCTACAGAAACCTCGAGAAGATATCTCTGATGATCTCGAGATATATTGGCTACCATGATCACGCGCATGATGTATAAATAACATACGTTATCTCATTCATCGCGCAAACAAAAAAAAGCTCGGTACCATTATGCTTTACATGAGCAATTCTGGAGATCTCACGGACAGCCCCTACAGAGACCTCAAGAGATGCAACAAATGTTGAAGATATTTGTTTGTCGCTCCTTGGTATTTCAAAAACATGATGCCATCTATGACATATGTCATGTCATTTTATTAAGAACATTTCCCCATAAATGGGACAAAACAGCTCGGCATCATGATGCCGTCTATAACACATGATAATTCATTTTCTCATGCAAATACCCACAAAGGTGACAAAGGTAAGAAAACTTCACAAAACACACAACAACGACACGCACTCGTCCTGGAATCACGGAGTTCTGCGACCGTCACTGGATCGTGACGTGAGCGCATAGCTTGCAATGCAGGCGTCTGGCGAGGATGAAGTAACTGCGTCAGCAAAAGCCAAGCAAACTGTAAACACTTCTTGTTCCCATAGCGAGCAGATGGAAAACATTCGGACCAATAGCACACCTCCACGTCCTGGTCAAATCTTTCCCAACCATATCTCCGCATCAGGCATCGCAGGTACGTCGCGTCTGCAGCATCCAGCTTACCTCGACGCCGGCGCACCTCGCCCTCATCATCCACCACCAACGCTTTCGTGCCCCACAGGATGCCAAGGACCACCTGCAAGCAACACAAAGACCAAACAACCGCGAACCGGCAAGACACGACAAAAAAAAACTAACGCAGGCCATACAATAGTTTCGACAACCACTCACCTCCACCACATTGTCACGATCCTCATAACCACCAGAACTGTCCCATTCACAGGCAGCTGTAAGTGTGTGGACATCCCACAAACGGCTCGCCACTTGCAACATGTCCGCGTCGATGGTGAACCCCACCAAACGACACCATTGAAGTCGTCTTTCTTCCGATACACTCAGCAAAACACAGGACAACAATGCCACGACCTGATGCCGCAGCAAATGCTCCATGCCAATGGAGGCGAAGTAACCTGGTAAATCTAATAAATCAACAGAATCCGTGACAGCTTTGCTGGGCCACGATTGCTGCACTTCATCGAAAGTAGCAAGAAGCGGCAACGTCGCATCCACCACACGAGCATCCAAAGAAGCAAGCGAAAGATGCAATCCCTCCACCTGACCCATGGTCTTGTCGGCCAAAACCGCTAAAATACGCATGCGATCTTTTTGTTCTGGAACAGCATCTCGAAGCAATGTAGTATCAGGCGCCGAAGGACTTTCCAAACATCGTTTCAGCCAGCCCCACAAGACACTTGCACCAGATGCAAGGGTATCATCGTGACACGGCTCCTGCTTAAAAAATAAAAATAAAAAAACAGCCGGACTTGCCGGCATAATCACTATTCAATTCTCGAGATCTCACAAACAGCTCCTATAAAAACTTCAAGATGCCTTTTTTTATTGCACCCAACCTCCGTGGAAGTCGCCAAGACTTTCATCAACGATCTGCGCAGCTCTGCTACAGGCAACCAATTCCGGTTGGAATGTGTCTCCACACCACCCGCAGTAGCCAGGACTCGAAGCTCCTCTGCAGGTATTTTGTACAAAGCACGATGGAGCCACTCCTCACCCTCTGAAACAGCTCCAAGGTGAAGTTCTTCCAATTTGGCAGCCGATGCTTCTTCCACCTACAGCATGGAACACACCGCCACCACAAAACAACCATCACCCTACAAATTTTTCCCGCTGCTCATGCATATCAATGAAAACATAACACATAGATCCACTACATCACAAACGAAAATTAGCATGATCACTATGCAATTCTCAAGATCTCACGGACAGCCCCTACAGAGACCTAAAGAGATGCAACAAATGTTGAAGATATTTGTTTGTCGATCCCTGGTATTGCACAAACATGATGCCATGTCTCACAAACATGCGAATTCGGTCACAAAAACAACTCATGTCACAACACATTTTTTGGTTGAACCCAACCTCCGTGGAGGGTTCCAAGACTTTCATCAACGAGTTGCGCAGCTCTGCTACAGGCAGCCAATTCCGGTCAGACTTCGTCTTCGCACCACCCGCAGCAGCCAGAACTCGAAGCTGACGAGCTGACATTTCCGACAAAGAACGACTGAGCCACTCCTTGCCCTGTGAAACAGCTCCAAGGCGAAGTTCTTCCAATTTGGCAGCCGATGCCTCTTCCACCTGCGGCATCCGACACACTGCCACCACAAAACCACCATCATCCTACAACATCGCACCATGTGACAAACATTCAAATTCGGTCACAAAAACAACTCATGTCACAACACATTTTTTGGTTGAACCCAACCTCCGTGGAGGGTTCCAAGACTTTCATCAACGAGTTGCGCAGCTCTGCTACAGGCAGCCAATTCCGGTCAGACTTCGTCTTCGCACCACCCGCAGCAGCCAGAACTCGAAGCTGACGAGCTGACATTTCCGACAAAGAACGACTGAGCCACTCCTTGCCCTGTGAAACAGCTCCAAGGCGAAGTTCTTCCAATTTGGCAGCCGATGCCTCTTCCACCTGCGGCATCCGACACACTGCCACCACAAAACCACCATCATCCTACAATTTTTTCCCGCTGCTCATGCATATCAATGAAATAATACCACATAGATCCACTACATCACAAACGAACGTTGGCATGTGCAATTCTCAAGATCTCACGGACAGCCCCTACAGAGACCTCAAGAGATGCAACAAATGTTGACGATATTTGTTTGTCGATCCTTGGCATGTCACAAACATGATGCCATGTCTGACACACATGCAAATTCGGTCACAACATTGCACCATGTGACAAACACGCAACTTTCGTCACAATCCTATTCTGCCCCACCGGACCTGCATGCGTGGTGCCAAGACATCCAGCAATCGAGCGCGCAGCTCTCCAACCGCAAGCCACTTGTTGTCCGGTCCACGGCCAACATTTCGAGCATGCGCCATTTTGCGAAGCTCCATGACTGAAATGTTTGCCAGGGCATCCTGGAGCCATTCACGACCCCTGGTCACAGCACTGCTACGCAGCTCCTGCAACCGAATTTCCACGGCATTGGACGACGCGGTCGCCTGCTCCATTCGCACGGACAATCCCTTCAGCAAATGAAACAGTGACCACAATGCTTTCACAAGTGTCACGGGTGCGCCACTTGAACCAAACATTTTGCATGCAGATAATGCTCACTAGCAAGCATGTTCACCGTCAATCTCTGTCATTTCCATGTTGTCCACCAAGAACAAAAGCCGCAACACAAACAAAGTTCCAAAAAGTACATCGTGACTGCCATCATCACCCTCACTGCAACTAAAGCAACCGAGCTCCACACATTGCTAGCGCGGGTGCTATCAATCATCCATCCTCAGCCGATGTCCAACAGTTCTGTATTATCATGCTAAACACAAATCAATCCTTGCAGTCACATGCCACCTCAACAGAAACCAGAACTCAATTTTCAATGCAACCGTTCCATGTCCACGGACAGCCCCTACAGAGCATGGAACAATCACAAAACACAATCTCCAAAGAATCAATGCAAGACCATATCCACAGAAGAAAGATGTCGCGAGTATTGCTTTCAAGGCATCTCTGCATTCACTTGAGGCTCCGACCAAACGATTCTTTTGTAGAAGATGCAGTTGAATGCCGCTCGCACAGACTTGTGCGGTAAAACTCCATGCTTGAATTGGAACAATCAGAAAACACAATCTCCAAAGAATGAATGCAACACCATGTCCACAGAGACAGAACATGGAACAATCACAAAACACAATCTCCAAAAAATGCATGCAGGACCATATCCACAGAAGAAAGATGTCGACAGCATTGCTTTAAATGCATATCTGTATCCACTTGAGGCTCCGACCAACCGATTCGCTTCAACACCCAGTTGAAGACCGCTCGCACAGAGAACGTGGTTGCAAAAACTCCATACTTGAATCCCACGGGACTGTATGATCCAACTAAAGACAAATCAATCCTCGCAGTCACATACCACCTCAACAGAAAACAGAAATCAATTTTCAATCCAACCATTGCATGTCTCAATCGCAGACTTTTACACACAGACGCTTTTGCACACAGACGCTTTTACACACAGACACTTTTACACACAAACACTTTGACACACAGACACTTTTACACACAGACGCTTTTACACACAGAAGCTTTTACACGCAGACGCTTTTACACACAGAAGCTTTTACACACAGACACTTTTACACACAGACATTTTTACACACAGACGCTTTTACACACAGACGCTTTT
>OFFA01000005.1_pt1 | contig 16709 bp, 14 predicted proteins | sample 1521231 | NCBI WGS metagenome assembly OFFA01 (sample SAMN04272335, study PRJEB24112) | coral metagenome | biome: Coral reef; feature: Shallow seawater; material: Coral tissue | host: Coral | place: China: South China Sea | collected 2014 | reverse complement strand
TTTTGATGTGAAGAGGTCTCATAATTTTCAAACCAGTGCAAAACATTGCAGATCGTAATCAAGTCAAGAGCTGTTGAGATATGACCCAAACTGCACGAGAAGAAAAGATTGAAACTTCGCAGACGCGAAATGCGATGAAAACGGCTGCACTACATGAAGTACTAACCTGGATAGTCGTCTCTCCAGAAACTTTTCAAGTGGATTGAGTGAACTAAGATCTTCAGTTTTGAGTTTTAAATATGAATACCCGAGTAATAGAAGATTACTTTAATAAAAAGAAGGATCTCAGTTGCTTTTTTTATGTGTCGGTAAATTCGGTGCCTCCCTCCGGCCATGGATATAATTGAAATCGTTAAGGACAGATGTTTCAGGAAAAAAAAACGTCATGTCGAATTATTTTCCACGGAGGAGTCAACGATCAATAAACTGAATACTCACAGAGCGTCTATTCAAATCATGTCCATCATCATTATTTGATTATTTTTTGAGACTGTTGCGCGAAACCGGGCTCGAGTGCGCGAGGACAAACTCTACACTCCGAATTCTCAGTGCCGTGACAGCACCTTGCACGGAAATACCGTTTCACACGAAAATGTCAAAGAAAGTAGAGCGAAATACGAGAACTTAAAATAAAAATCAGTCTCTTATTGAAGGCTTGCTTCTCTGTACTCCCTCATTCCTCAAAGCTAACTCCATCCTTTTACGGGAGCGCACTTTTCGTGCAGGAAGCAATATGTCACTCGGTGATTTTCAAGTCAGGCTTTCCGCGACTCGCGCTCGCCTCGCTTTCGCCTCTGTTCGCAAAACATACGCAAAAAATCACGCCTGTTCTGCAGGCTGTATTTGTGTAGAACACTGAAGTCTCGCTAAAACACGAACTGATAATAAGCCTTATTGATCTACCAAGATACCGCAAAAACGCATGTGCTAGCTTCTCGCAGTTTATCAGTCGATCGATTTGTTTCACAACCATGACCAAGAGCAAAAACTATTACCCAAGGGGGTTGATGAATGATTTTCAGGTTTCGCCTCATGCTGCGTTCAAAAGGGGTCAACAATGTTCTCAATGGTGTCCCCCAACGCTGAATGACGACCATGAATGTAATGCATTTTTAATGATGCCTCTGAAATGATGTTTCAAGTTTTTAATTTTGATTTTTCACGAGGCCCGGCGCTTCAAGGATCTTCAAGGAAACATGGCGAGTGTTCTGATCCGGTACACTGAGGTGGCCATGACGATGGCATTAATTAACTCAGAAGGGAAGTCTTATAAGCTGAGTAAGGAATAAAGAAGATGTATGCTGTATTTATTGTATAAGCCGACTGAACGTTTATGTCGCAGCTTGTGTGTTAGACGCTTTCAAAACAAAAAGCTTTTTCCACTTCCCGCCCCACTTCCTTTTGATAGGATCGCAATCGCAATCATTTCTTGCGGTTAAGCCACAGTTCGGCCTTTCACTGCGCGGTAATCCCTTTGACGCTGTAATAATCTCAAGATTAATAAAACCAAACTCCACAAGGCCGGCTTATGGAGCTTTGTACAGGCAATAACTTGACAAAAGTTTTATTTAGCAAATCTTGCTTCACATTTTTATTATCTTTGGTCGGCTTCCAAGTAATTTGTGGGTCGTCAGCAAACCACAGTTAGGTTGAGGTCAAAGTTCATTTTCCAAGTTCCTGTCATCTCCAGTTTTATCGACTCATAGAAGATAGAAGGGAAGAGTACAATGGAAATCAATTGAAAATAATGAGGAGGCCCACCAAATGAATAGCATAAGGGTAATTGTTTTCTTAGCTGTCTTAATATGATAGCTGGAAACTGACTGACAGACTGTTTGAAGCTGTATGCACGGTGTGAAGAGTGTGAATTCTTCGAAATTGGGGGTGGGGCAACTTCCCCATTTGTATTCTATCTATCATTCATTCGTAGAACATCAGTTTGCAGTCGTTTAAAAGTGATTTCAATTTTCATATTCTGATAAATCTTACTGTATTCTATATCAATAGTGACTGCAACACTTAGAAGCAAAATTCTTCAAAGTTATGGACAAAATACTCCCTCGCGCTCTGAATGCGGAACTCAACATCACCGACATTTTCCAAGTTGTTATTTTTACAGTAATATCTTTTTATTCAAAGAAAAGAAGGTAAATTTAGCCTGTGGGACTTGTAGCAACTTGCCCTGGGGCTTTCAGTATCTCGGATCTTATAAAAACAAGGAAACTTGTAAACGTGTGTTTTTTTAATCGAAATTTAACCCGGCAAAATGACAAGTTCGGGGTCGCTCAAAATCGCACTTATGTTTGCTTCGAATATCAAATTTTCAACGTGAGTAATGGCTAGTTTTTGATCGATGTAACAGGCAAAAAGTATGCTTTACAATATGAGCCCACAGCAATGTTACCTCATGGTAGCTCTTCCTCTTTTGAAGAAACAATAAATTATAAAGCTTAGAGAATCTACATGCAAAAGTGAGATTTTGCGCAAAATCGATCAAATTTGCGACATCTGGTTTTTGCCAGAGATTTCGAGAATGTGATGGAATTTCAGCAACTCAGGCTTCAAGCACGAAGGGTAACCACCTTTTATTTTGCTTATTTTTTCTCATGAGCCGCGATTCCCATCTCTTGATCGCAAAGCCGCTCTCTTGATTTCATTTGCAGTTTGTCCCGATAATATGGTCGATGAAAGATGCTTTTTAAAATCCTGTAATTCACCGCCCGATGGAGCCGAACCGGGCAACAACAATCGCTCACCCCAAATGATTGACACCTCGTTAATAAAAGAAGCGAGAATGATAACAGAGAATTATGGCGTAATTGTTTTGCTAGCGCGAACGCTGTCAGTGGAGTTTGTTTAACAATGTCAATTAAATTGCAAATCTAACACCTTGAAATTTGGATGTTTGCGCTAAACACTCCCCTCGAGAAGGAAGCGTCGAACTGAGAAGAAGCTGTTCTGGTGAAAATCTTCCCACATATCTCTCCATCTATAGCTAGTGACCTACTCTCGAGCCTTAGCCTTGTCATGACTACCCGATGATGTAAAACTTTAACAGCCTAGCAGTCACCCACACAACAGATTGCATTTTATGACTCTTAACTCACGTGCAAAAACAACAACATTGTCCGAGGATCAAATTATGGCAATTTACACAGCGAGATTTGCGGTCACCCCGTGGCGTTCTTAACGGGATAAAGAATATATGATCGTCCTTGACCTGCGCGAATATTCATCGTTTCATTTATTTCTCGTGGCTGGAAATAGCGCGGTTGCAGTCCAGTATCTTGTAAACAAAGGCAAATTGAAGTTTTTCGCAATTTCGTGGCAACCTCTTGCAGGATTCCACCCCGCTGTTTCTCCGCGCATATGACAGTTATTGTTTTCGTAATGACTATGATGAATGACAGCAGGGCATAATTCGAGAGCAAAGCCAAGATACTGGAAATTCCACCTTTAGAGAAACGCGCAGGGTCGGCTCACCGTGCACAATTCGCGTCTTATTCGCGTCACTATCTGCGCTTCGAGAACCGCGAACCGTAAGGCCTTCGGGCTGCGACTTAATAAACCGGTTAACAGCCGGATTTACCGTTAGATGGACCTATCCGGCCTGCTATCTCCCAAGGCGAACGCGTTCTCGATTGCACATTTGATAGACGCTTCACAGCTACCGGAGTTCATGAACATCAACAGCCGACAGACGAACGCTCCAATTATGTTCAACTGGGACTCCTTTAGACTTACGAAAGATATGGAAGGTGAGAGAGTAGATATATCAGCACGTACCTCACAAACGTCTGATATTACACCTTGGTTTTCTTTTCATTGTTTAGAGAGACTGCGAAATGCAGGAACGGGGAAGAAGGTTTCCACACCGGAAAATTCTCCTACAATCAACAATGACACGAGGTCGGATCATGATTTTACGCGAAGAGTGGACGAACGATGTTCTACTTCGTCCACGCCTCCAACAAGCCCATTGTCTTGTTCTCTAGCGAATGTAAAGGTTGACATTGAAATGAAGAATTTATGGGACGATTTCTTCGCTCTTGGCACAGAAATGATTGTCACAAAGGCTGGAAGGTAAGTTATTAATTTTCACTTTTCACACCTCATTCTTGGAATGGGACGATCATTGCATAAATAATTTGTTGAGAGATTTGCGCGTATAGTCTCGCGCGAACTAAATAAAGCATTTTGACGACATGCTGCAGAAAGCCTCTTACTGTAGGAACTGGTAGCTAAATGCTGGTTTTAATTGGAGGTTACAAAGGCCGGCGATAAACTGTTTGAAAATTGTGCGCAAATTGTTGCCGTTATCTCGCTGGACGATAACGTAAAAGGAAATCACTCATTACTAGCGTGCGCGCTCGTGAAGTCAAAGAATAACATTGCTACGAATCCGTTTATTTTGCAGTGAAAAGGTCTGTTTATGCCATTAGCCGGAAAAAATGTTTTTGATTTCTTAATCAGCGCTATCACAACAACGGTCCATTATGATCCAATACTATGTCGAACATGTTTGTTTTCTCTGAGAACAAACGTGCCATGGAGCTCGAAGTGCGTGTGGCCAAAATAATTATCAGTAAGCACTTGATTTGAAACCACTGTGCCTTAAAAAAAAACTAAGAAATATCTATGAAAAACTCTATTACCTCGAGAAGGACAGGATGTTACATGAATGCTAAGCTAATTAAAGGTTGTAAGATTACACGAATAACAGGAGAACAGCGGTTTGAGCCGATAGTGAAGTGATAGTGAAGCGCGCACCATTCGAGTTTTTCGGAGATCTTCCAGATCTTCCATATGTGCGCGTCCTCAATTAGTACAGCTTCACTGTTTACTGTTATGTTTCAGTCTTGAAAAGTAAACTTTAAAGCAGACAATTGTTTCATATCGGCTGTGGACTTTGTAGATTAGCCTCAGGCTAACAATCAGTGGAATTTATCACTGAGACCTTTTTGACAAATCATTTTGCAGACGCAACAACGATCATGAGCTATAAATTGCGAGAACTTTCAAGACTGTCTTAATGAGATTTCGCGTTAATACGCTTTAGTTTGTTTTACAGAATTTTGTTTACTTCAGTCTCTTCGGCGGTTTTCGGTTGCGGTATAAAAACCACGGAAGGACCACCTACCTACGGTGTTTTTTGTCCAAGTTTTAAAGTGGATAATTGTCTTGTAAGAAGGTGTATTTTCTTGGCACGAGTTCAGTGGCTTCGCCAATAAACATTCCTTTTTATTTAGTGAGACACAAGTTGTTTGTTTGTCCGAAACTGTACTTGCACAATATTTCCTTTTTAATCCTAACGTGCGTATATTATTCTTTAGTCACTACCGAAAGCCGAAATGTTGAGATTGTTATGTCCAAGCTAAATATTTAAGTAGAAAACTTTATAGTAGTAAGACCTCTTGATTGGGTTAAGCAACTTGCTTATGACTTTCACGCAATCCTGTTTCCTTAAAGTTGATTTTAAAGAAGGTAAATTATTAAGCCTGGGAACTTAACCAACTCTGAGATCTGTTTCCGAAAAACAAATGTCTCACTTCATGATATCCGATTTCAGAAAGAATTATTGCATGCCCTTAGCTTACTACTAAAAAAGCAAAACAGCGTCGTCAATTTTCCTCTCCAAGACACTCTAAGTGAAAGAGAGCTGAAGGCTCCGGCGAAACGGCGCTGGTTTATTTGAGTTCTTACATTCTCGAGGCGTGCACGAACTCACGCAAACCTCGGACCCAACAAAGAGTGATTTTTCAACTGAAAGATCATTTCAATGCGGGTTTAATAAAAGTCTCATTTTCCTACTCAGCACTTTTTGGGGGTTACCAAGGTTTCAATTCGGAGCAACATGCCGGAAAGGAAATGTTTCAGTGCATTAGAAAGAAAATAAATTGGAGTGGAAACCTTAGAAAGCAACGTGAAGTTTCAGCATCAGCAAATCATCTGTTCGTTTACGCTAAAAGTAGGATGCTTGAGATATCCGAGGTCGAAGGAGAACAAATTCTATTTTGTGCATCCTTACAATATTAGTAATAATTTTTCAGCTAGGAAATCCTCGTATAGTCTAGAAAATATTGACATCGTGATATATAGACACCAAATTCTTGGAATCAACAGCGGTAACCTTTCGCTGGAAGTCTGTTGAAGGTGACTTGAACTACAATTTTTAACGTTATATCTAGGCAGACTATTCAATAAAACTTTTGTGCAGTTGGTGCAGTTGGAGCGGTGCTTTTTATTATGCTGTAAAAAGTTGTTCTGAGCAGAGTCTGATCTGAGTAAAACTCAGCGCTGTTCGTGCATAATTTTGGTGTTTGATATGCTTATACCTGAATAACTTGTACATAACAAGGGGCTAAAACTATGAGAGTCATGGATTGAGTTTGAGACTGAAGGCAACAATATAGTTATGTGCTTACGTCAACACTCTTGTAATCGATATTTCTAAGAACATCTTTTTGGGCTTCTGAAGGCTGCCGAGCTTGGAAATATTCTTGTACGTTCTAACCTCAGTTTTCAGCTCAATTTTGGGAACAATTAAAGTAGCCCTGTAGACATTAGTAGATCACTCTGAAAAGCACTCCAAACTGTAACATGTCTACACCGCCCAGTCTTAACAGTGATCTGACAATACTGTCTCCATTTTGGACGGAAATCGTAAAAGAAAGTATTTCCTCTTTATCAGCGTAAAGCTCAGCATTTTGTACATTAATTTGTAATTTTAACAAAAATGGAAAACGGAAAACGTCCTTTCCCAATGTTTGGCTTTGGGTATACGTTCTTTGCATGTTTTAAATTAAAAGGTTTTTGACCTTAAAATTTGGCCCTTTTAACTCAAACAGCCTGAACATTCTTTTAAAAATGTCTTTATGAAAACAAGGAGTGCTATTGACCTGCCAAAGTCTTGATATCGCAAGGAATACCGTTATTTATGTTTGCAGGCTAGGAGTTAACAACAACTAAAAGAAGTAGATAATCGTAGTGACTGTCACTGCCGATGCGAACTCGGTGTCAAACCTTAAAACACCTCAGGATTATTTAGAATCTTTCTTGTTTCTTGGGAAGAAAAGATAGCAAAATTATGCGGCATTTCATTATCTTCCCCTGTCTGTTTAGCAATCGGTTCAACAGCTGTGATAGTCAATTTCAATTCAAGGTACCAGGAGTTTCCAAGGACGAAACAATACAATTTTCCAGTGTTCGTAGTATTGTTGTCTCTGTCAACTTCAGAATGCGTCATACTAATCCCCCTTCCCCAATTTTGATGCTAAGTTCAAAGTCCAGTAGGTTTTTTTACAAAAGGAAAGAGCCCACGGAACTCTTAGACTTCAAACGATGGCAAGGATGTGTAGAAATGGACATGGAAAAGAATCCCGTAGTATGGACAATGGTGCCGAAAACTAGACAGTCACAACTGAGGAAAATTGATATCAATTTTTATTCGCCTCTGAAAATTAAAGCGCTTGCTCGCAAGTGTGCACAGGAAGTGTTTGCACCCATCACCATAAAAATACTGTTTGCCTCACGACATAATCGCTATCTGGTTCAGTCAAAGTAGGTTCGAGCCGGTGTTTGTTCACAGATTAACTCACACTGACAGAAACATTGCCAGCAAAAAGCTTAGATGTTCTAGTTGGATTCTCAGATATGTCTAGCAAGGTTGCTGCGGTGCAGGACATGAATCACTATATACACAACTAACAGCTGCGAAAATAAAGCCTGAATAAAATTCATGCTTGAGACGTTTTCAAGCCTGAATTCTATTTTTTCAGGCTTTATTTTCACTGGTGCCTAAGCTTTGTAGATAACTGCGATGATCCTTCATTTCTTTGCAACTTTCTCCTCAGTTCAAATATATGGCCTTCCATATATTCAGTAAATTAAAGGAAAATAAAAACAAGTGCGATTCTTTTTAAGGTCTGGGAATCTTGTATCTGTTGAGGAAGTTCTAACGTCAGCAAAATAGTTCAGTTGTTCACTGAGGAATTTTCTTTTCCTTCATGGGGGGCACCCGTCTCTGTCCAAGCTCTACTATATGCCGATAAAACAGGAAAATGTAAAGAAGGGAATCTTATACGACATGATTTCTTAATAAAACGTCCTTGAAAACCTGTTAAGGACAAAACGAAAGAAAACAACTTAGTTTAAGTATGAGGTAAGCTGGTGACGTTGGCTGTTTGTCGATGTTTGCTTTCTCCACGGCAGTAAAAACATACAAACTACACAATAGGTGTTGAAGAGACCGTGAGAAAATATTGGTCAAGTCAGCAAACATAAGGATTACACGTCAGAAAACCTCCCGTAGTGGTCACCATTTTGACCACCTTCGTTGTGTAGACGATCTTTAGATTTCGTTCACTGTTACTGACTTTGCGAATGCCTGCCTCATTCAGATTTTCAGAAGATACAATTTAAGAATCATGAATTAAGATAGCACAAAATCCGTCCTGAGATTTACAGAATTAAACACGACAAAATTCAGAATATACACACAATTATAACATAACCGATCTCAGTTAGGTTTGTTCTCCAAGAATGCTTCAAAAAATTTAAGTTAAGTCGTAGAATCATAATGCATTGACATAAGATCAAAGAGTTTAAGGGCGGCCATCCCTTTGCCTGTCAGTAAAACTTCCTCCTTTGGGGGGATGTTAAATCTACGCTATCTAGTCTAATCTTTTTCAGTGTTGGCTTAAGAAAATAAATATTGTTCCGTAAATGATTAAACTAACACAGTAATTGCTCTCACTTTCGGACATGTTAAGCGCCAAAACAAATACCTACTTGAAAACTAACGGATTACAGCGCATTTTGTCGAGTTAAGTGTGATAACATCTCTGTGGAAAACGGATTTCATCCATAGCGCCTCATTTACACCTGGTCTACAACAAGTTGACTGACATAAAGCGGCTGATGTGAGCGGCATGTGGACCCGCTGGGCCTTCCTGGATGGGGTTACGACCTCAGGCAATAAAACCCTAGCTTTTAATACAGCACATGCATTAACAACCTTTCGTTCATCAATCCTCTCCAAAATCCGCACCTGATCCTCATTGGGAGCGTTCATCTTAGATAAGCGTATCACTTTTGCGCGTGCATGGCCGCGAAGATCGACTTCGAATGAAACGATCGTTTTCCAGCCTGAAAAATTCTATACTCCGCTATTGACAGTGTGCCGTCAATTAACTAATTAATGGTCAAGGGATATGTTCCAGCCCTTGGCACGAATTTTTAAGCCGCACGTATGCGGATTGGGCCATCTAGCAAAACAACATCACTAGAGAGCACATCATCAGGCGAGGCAAATCAGCAATCAAATCTAGGCAGCCAAACTCGACCTTTTTTATCGGATATTAACTCCGTGTTATGGACAGTTCTGGATTTCTGTCTCCTAAGGCGAACGCTTTTTCTATTGCACACTTGATCGACAGAGCACAACTCGCAGACTTAGCATTTTTGCGCCAGAATCCGAACTACCACTGGAACTCGCAAATACTGCTTCGCGAAATGGAAGGTAATTTACTACACGCACGCAGAGATGCGTAGCTTCAACATCACGCGCGCCATCAATCATTGTGGCGTTCCTGTGGTTTTCCTGAGCGTTCATTATCGTCTGTGCTTTTAATTTCTATTTCAGAGCGCCTCATGAACGTAGGAACAGGGAAGAGAGCGCCCGTTAGAGGGGTAAATAACCAACACCTAATGCCGGAGGATTCGGACGAAGAAAGCGAAACCGGTAACTCCCCTGCCTCGAGTCCTCCGCCAGTCCAATCTTCTTGCTCACAAGCCGCCGCGTCAAGGCCATTATGCAACGGACTGATAAATGCAAGAGTAGACTTGGAAATGAAGAGCTTGTGGGAGGAATTTCACTCACTGGGAACAGAGATGATTGTGACAAAAGCAGGAAGGTACTTTTCTAAGCACCCACTCATTTAGTTAAAGCAGTTTTAGGGTTAGCCTTTTCGCTTCTTAGCAGCTCCACGTCACTGTACCTTAGCAATATCAAGGTTAAATCTAGTAAATGTGGGCTTATTTAGTTATCTTAAGATTCTTATTTGTTTAATAATAGATATCGTGGTTTTTCATATCAGATTTCAAATTATGGTTTCCGTGATTTCGATGGAAGAATCGCATCCTTTCGCTACAACCGCAACCGACTGAGAAATATCTTAGGTTTCGATACTTGCCTGAAAACTTCAGGAGACATAAACAGGAAATCGAAACCTCGAAGACAAAGTACATCTGCTTAAAACGTCTTTCAATGTGAAATAATACACCGGGTGGCAATAAGTTTAGAACCTCAATTTATTTTTCTTGATTCTTGTTTATCTTTCATCGCAAATGAAGTTCTAGCGATGGTAGATGATTGTCCCATTGTCGCTCCATGGTGACAAACGACGGTAGACTGTATCCATGAAAGATTGATTATGATGAAAAGAGACCAGGCTGTAATTACGACATCTAAACACGAAACGGAACGAGCAATAAGTTGCTCGTTGACGGATGGCTCGGAGAAATTACACGAGAACAATAAAGCAATAAAAACACTGTTGAGGAGAGCGTAGGTGAAAATGGGAGAAGAAATTAATCGGAAACATAAACCATGAAAGCTCTCCGTTCTTCATCTTTGCTATCAAACACGCGGAGAACAAAATAATCGCGCGCGGTAATTTTTTTCCTCTCGCGTTTTAAGCTTTCCGATCGCTCAATGACTGACCCATGTCAAACTGAAACAAGAGGATTTTGCACTGTCCTGAGTCTGTAAGCTCTTGGTGAAGTAGGGGTGCTTTTGAAAGAGCCGGTATCTCTGACCTTAATTGATAGCATTATTTTGTGTGATACAGCTTTTGTTTAAGACCGTACCAAGCACTCAAGGCTTCAAAAGTAAGGGCAAAGACAGGCCCAACCCAAATGTTTTTCTTTTAAGTTAAATGGAAGGGTTTAGCCACACGTTAACAAACATAAGGTATGCTACGTTGATTGAAACCTAAAACAACCTCGTAATTGAGTTGAGAAAGAATCCTTTAGGCGCATTCTTAAGTTTCCTCCGGGCAGTTTTTGAGTATCGTTTGAAGTGAATGACGTCAAATTAATTAACTTTAAAAGAGTATCCTGCATAGCTGGAGAATTGAGATCATTTGTTGTGTTCTTAAGTTTCGTCCCATCAAGAGAGATCATCTTATGTGCATCAGTGGAAATTAGTAATTAAACTTATAAAGGTGTTTTGTTTATCTTAAAATCCTTCATAAAAAGTCATTCCCTTTTTGTTTGTTTCAATTTCTAATGGTCTGTCATGATCTTGCAGTTCCAGACTGTTTCTCGTTTTGAAACACAGACCTTGTGAAACTCTCCTTCTCTCTCTTTTCTTAATTTCTTTTTGCACGTAATTTGGGCCTTTTCAGAGTACTGTGCATGGACGAATGAATGATTATTGCACTTATTCACGTATATATCTTTTTTCTCCTCAGCGGTGCTTTACTAATTTTCTTTTAAAGCAAGTTCATTGAAATTCGCAGTACTTGACACATACGTTCAAACGTCTTACTCGGCCGGCCTCCTCAGTGCCGAGTCAGAAGTAAATTGGAACCAGACATGTGACTATGTGGTTCTTCCTTGTTATTCTGTAGACCTGATGAAACCTTAATATTACAATGAGAGTAAGGTAGCATGTTCAGTCAAATGCACATAGTGTAATCTGAATGAACTTTCTTCTTTGAATTCTTGGGCTGATAACGGTCTAATTTCTTCTAACAGTATCGATACATTCTCAAGCAGACTAGTAGTGAGAATTAAGAAAATCATTCCCTTTCTTGTTCACAGCAGTATTGTCCTGATCATGTACCTCATTCTGTGTTCACTTTTCATGGTCATGCAAATAAAGCTAGTTGTTGTTTGTTTTTTTGTTTATCTTTCACATGAAAGGCATGCACCGAACCTGTACACGTAAGAACATCCTGTGCTTGGAAGCAAGAAAACAGAGCTTCAGTGGTCTTCTGTGTACACATCGCATTGCGTTGAAATTTAAGACTAGTCAGTACGTGACTCCATGAAAACGTTGACGGGTTACATTTTTTGTTGTGGTTTAAGTTAGTCTCTTTGTTAAGTAGGACGTCTTCCAGTCGTTCGTTTATGTGTCCATGATTTTCTGCTAATCAACAGTTAAGTTAATGATCATCAGAAGAGAACCACTATAGAAGATTAGCACTCTCACTGTCTGTCGTTAAGCATGGTCTTTCTAAAACCTCTCTTGTAATGAATTAATTCAGTGTACTTTCAGGTAGCCCTTTATTTCAATTTTGTCTTTTATAGTCTGTAAGTGCATTCTGGGTAAGCGTGCACTTAGTAACTGTTCAAGTCTTATGAGGAGGCTTCAGGAGCCTTCTGTTGCTGAACCACTTTTAATGAAGTTGGCTCCCTCAATAAAGATTTCCTGTTGTTGTCAATAAGCGACATACTTCAGTTAATCAATGCATATTCCCTTACAACCGAATTTGGAACCAAATTTCATTTCAAAAAAAAGTACCTTGACAAACAAACAACACCACTTTACGGTAATGCTTAATCAAAAAGCCTCCAGTCGAAAAGCTATCACCAGGCAGAGTTTTATCCTGAGACGTAAAACCTGGACGCACCTCATACACTGTAGAAAACAGTGCTTTTGACATGAAAGACTGAGCTGCTTTAAGTAGCTTTCATTCAGTAAATTACAGTTCACACGGAACAGCAAAAAAATAGTCATTCAGTTTCATCTCCAACGTAAAATGTTGAAAGACTTTTACCATATTAAAATACTGCTCAACTGCACGTTTAAATTTTTACACACCCCACCTTTTTAAAAGTTAGGTCCATCTGAAAATGAAAGCACTTCTCAATACTATCTCAATACTTTTCAACTGAATAGTCTCAAACTTATTCTAGGGTTTCATCCAAAGACTAAAAAGTTAGAACCACCTTGCACAGCATAAAAAATATTACCTTATCAAAGGACTGCTCAATAGCTTTCATTTGAATGGTCACACACAAAGGCTTCCAGTCATCAACAGGGTTAAACACGGTTAGAAGCAGCCTCTACGGCATGATAAATAGTACCACAAGAAAGTATAGAACAAAGCCTTTGAGTGTTCAACAGGATAATTAAACTACTACTTTAATTGTATATAGGCGCATGTTTCCTACATTCCAAGTACGCCTTCAAGGATTGGACCCCTCGTCCAAGTACATCCTGATGATGGACTTTGTCCCTGTGGACGACAAACGTTATCGCTACGCGTTTCACAGCTCCAAGTGGCTGGTAGCGGGCAAAGCAGACTCCAGTGTACCTGGGAGAGTACACATTCACCCGGACTCACCCTGTACTGGACAGCAATGGATGAAACAAATCGTGTCTTTTGACAAACTCAAACTGACCAATAACCTCATGGACGACAACGGACATGTAAGCCATTTCTTTCATGAAATATACTCTTTTATGAAATACCGTAATCCGCCACTTATAAGCGGAAAAAAGCGAAAAAATTCATCCCGTTAAAAGCCTCGGTATCTTTCCTTGTTTTGAATTCTTTTTATTGCCATGTTTTAAAGCTTAAGTAGAAACAAGTAAATAAAAGACCTTTTTTCGATCAACGCAGCTATAGCTCGTTTCGAAGCGGCTTTTTTTCTTCCGCTTATAAGCCCCCTCGAGCCCCTTCGGATATAAGCTCCTCTGTCATAAGCACATCCTAAATCCCTTGCGAATCCCAGGGGATATAAAAATAAGCGGCAGTTTACGTTATATTATTTTTATTTTAGTGGAAACAGGCACGAATGGCATAAGGCCTGAACAGCTATCAGTAGTAGCAAAAAAAACAGCCCTTTTCCTATTTGTTGAAGAAGTAAAAGCTGTGGTCACATGTTTGAAAAAAGGCGCGAAGTTTGTGGTCTACGTCACCATATCCCCATCTTCTGATTGGTTAATATACATGAACACGTGATTTATAATAATGTTCTTCTGTCAGGAAAGAAAATTATGCTTGTTTGCTTTACAAATAGCTTCACGTACGCACTAAGTACTAGTTTATGTTGTTTATTTACTTCTTATAACTAAATTCCCGAGAAAAATATACTTGAAAATGGTTAGAACGTTAATTATGACATTTATTTAGTTTATGCTGTACTGTGAACCACTTTACGAGAAATTGCATGCAGAACTATATTTCCCGACTTGTTATTCTAGACCTTGGTGGGCCGAAATCTCTTTCCCGTCATTTTTAGTCTTTAGGTCTAAAATTTCAGGATGTGTTTTGTTTTTGTTTTTACGAATTAGGTACGGAAATTCTTGTTACTAAAATCCTAACACTTAATTTGGTTTTATAATCTCTTACGAACTCCCTGGGCGGCACTGGTTAAGTTGGACAAGATCCCATGGAGATTAAACTGAAAACTTCCGATAAACTAAGAGACGAGAAATATCTTAAAGCTCGTAAACAAGACATTTCTCATAGAGGCGCGTTCAAGTAAACCTTGATTGAACTTTGATTTTTGGCATTTTGAATTAAAAATTCTGATCATCAAAAAGGAAACCCACTTTCCACTGCCACTTCAATTCAATAATCTCCCTTCACAGCCCATAAAACTTATCCCCGCACGAAAATATAACTGAAAGATTTGAGTGTTTCATTAAATTTTGTTATTATTGGCAACAACAAAACAAAAAAAAAATTGTTGACCATTAACTTCAACTTGGGGGACATAATCCCTGATTATTACAGTTCAAAAGCTCCGGAAAGAGTTTTTAGGAAGCAGTTTGGTTTGACTGTCTACACGGATTTTAAGTTTACCAAGAAAAAATTGGATCTTTCGGCACTTTAATTATCGCAGATTTGGGTTCATAAAGCGAGATGATGACCAACCGCGAGATTTGATGAACCATCGAGTGCTTATTTGTTTTGTTTTCACCATCAGCAAGAGGAAAAAGACTCTCTATTGATGCTGCGAAATAACTCAGTGTTTTGACTGTGGCACGGAACACGTCACGTTGATAAGTGGTGCTGCTTAGCGACGGCAGCGAACACCGCAGACTTAGACTATCAAGAAGCACACACGACCCTGTCTTTTTTTGTATACCAACTGAGAAAATACAAGATGTTCGAGGGATATTCCGTTCCATGAAAATCATACTAGTATTTACGAACGTTGCATGCTATCAGAGTCACTACGTAATGCTTATCGCATAACAGAGCCTTTCCGAGCCATCACTGCACTTCTCTTAAACCTGACGTCAAACCTCCTTTGAGTATCCCATAATCTCAACCACTGAACTGCATGGTCGGCTACTTGATGTTTGCGAGTGTCCTTTCGAAGTTCAGAGTTATCCTTGTTTCCTACACTTGACACCCGTTACATATTTTCCCGTGCTTAACACAAGTGACATGTTTTCCCGCGCTTGAAACCAGTTTAAAATGTTTTCCCGCGCTTGGCAAAGGTAGCATATCTTTAGTTCGACTTTTGATTGGTCCACGAAACGTTTGCACGGTAATGATTGGTTCTTGTTTGCCTGGCAGATTATCCTCAACTCGATGCACAAGTACCAGCCTCGATTCCACGTAATTCTGGACGAATCAGAGAAAGGAAGCTCCAGAGCAAATCTCCATGAAATGAACAAGGATCACCTGCGCACCTTCATCTTTGCTGAAACGCAGTTCATGGCCGTCACAGCTTATCAGAATCATATGGTATGTGTTGCACAATGCATGTGTTTTCGTTGGCCAGCAAACATACTCTCTTTGCCAGTATTCCTGCATTTTTCTGTTGCACTTTAGGGTTAATTTTAATTCACATTAAGGCAGTTTCCTTGGTGATGCACATGACCATTATGCCTTATTGCTGCCGCAGTGAGTGAGCCTGAAGCGAAAGAAGGCAGCTCTCTGATCTGGAGAAGGTCAAATTATATGGGCATTAAAGACGATTTTGCGAAACGAAAGAAATTGTGGTTATGCGCAAATGGAACACTTAGCATGCGCTGTTTTCCATGTGTTCTCTTGTGTTAAAGAATGTTCGTAGGTGAGGTTTTCACAGCTGTGTAAATTGTTGTTTTTGAGAAGGTCAAATTATAGGGGCCTTGGAGAAGATTTTACGAAACGCAAAGAATTGTGGTAGTGGTAAGATCAAAGGCGCAAGGAATTGTGGTTATGCGCGAATGGAAAAATTAGCATGTGCTGTTTTCTATTTGTTCTCCAGTTGCGTTAAAGAGTGTGAACTGTTGTTTTCACGCTTATTGCTGTTTTTTTACGCTTTCGTTACCCTTTATTGCTGCGTAGTGAGTGAACCTGGACAACATTTGCTAAGAAACGAAGAAGTTAGTGGGTCTAATAAGGTGCCAGCCGTGATAGAGAACCAATTAGTCAGTTATCAAAATTTTACCGCTCGCGAGTTGCGAGTTTCGTCGGTAAGAGAGTGATGAAAATCTTAATGTTCTAGGGCTTCGTGCTGCATGCAGCTGAGTGCTGTTATCCAAGAAGTGGTCTGCTATTGTTACCGACAACTCCGGCTGAATTCTGTATTAGAACACCCCTCCCCTGCATTAACACTCCTAGCATTCTTCTTCCCTTCGGCAGCAGTTTGTACCAATTACTAGGTCGTATTGATATTGCCTTAGAGAAGTTTGATGTTGAACATTAGAGGTATTGTAACTTAATCATGTCTCCCAAATTTTCTTTATTGGCTCT
>OFFA01000004.1_pt1 | contig 18726 bp, 3 predicted proteins | sample 1521231 | NCBI WGS metagenome assembly OFFA01 (sample SAMN04272335, study PRJEB24112) | coral metagenome | biome: Coral reef; feature: Shallow seawater; material: Coral tissue | host: Coral | place: China: South China Sea | collected 2014 | reverse complement strand
ATAAATCCATATTTTATGACTAAAAGTCGAGTTCGACCGTAAAAGAGTCCGTTGTTGACATTTTGATCGGGGCCAGGTTACATAGCATGTCGAAAGATGGCATGTCAAAAGATGAACGAAGATGTCGCCTATGCACGCAACACTGAAAGTGGGTGTAAAAAGAAGACTAACTTAAAGATAGATGTTATCATTTTTATGACTAACCACTCGAAATCGCTATCCCATACTTTCAGGGAGTACTAACGGTACGTAAACGGGTTACATTGATGGTAGTTACCGTTACCGTGGTCTTTTCAATCTGTTGGATGACTGACGCAGTTATCTTCCTGCTAAGCTATCACAGCACCATTAACAGCCCAAGCGACGTCACTTGGACCATTGCCGCTGTAATGATCATGTTCAATTCTGCCGTCAATCCCTTTGTCTACGGTTTAATAAACCAAAGATTCAGAGAGAAGATCAAGGGAATGTTTTACTGTATGTCTCGTCCTTCAAACGAGATTCCTATTACAAGAGAAACCCTGGACCCCTTGCCGGCCAACATCCTCACACACCCTGCCCAACTGGTAGAATTACGCGTTAAAAAATAACGTGCAACACATGGCATTATCGCAGTGTCAATAGTTATCAAGAAACTGTATTAGAACAATGGTGCAAGGCTGATGTAATATTTTAATCGTTAAGTTGTCGATGTTTGACCAGTATCAGTAGTCATATTTATCAGCAGGATACTAGAAATACAGAGCAAGGTAACCTATATCAGTTTTCAATCTCCCTTAAAGTTTTCTTTAGCGTACTGGCAGCAATTGATAAGGCAAAGAGTATGTCATCTCACGTATATTTTTAAAGCGAGTTTATGTTTTCCCCCATTCTCCCATTCACAAATACAAGTAAATCAGTGCTGCATATCCTGAAGCTTGTTTGCTGGGCATCAACAGAACACACCAATGGTGGAATTAAATGGCTATGAACAAAGGCCCATAGCCGCTTTAATAAATCATGTTTTGAGATCATAAATAATTAACAAGGATCAAAATTAAATACTTTTCTAGCCCAGTAAAGGTGAGGGCACTCAAAAACGAAACTGCGAAAACCACACCCAGCACTGCTGAGAGGACGAAATAGGGAAGGGTGGGAGGGGAAAAAACGTCTTTCCCCAGCGAGTCAAAGAATTGAATGACGCGATGGTAATCGACTGTGTAATTGTAATACATGCCCCATGACCTCTCAGCACATGCCCGGATGTCACGCAACCCATAACGCAACAAGATAATTCAACATTAGTTCGACAGGGAAAAACATAAATACAACCAGACAAATACAGAAGGAATTGAGCGCTGATTACAACTAATCAACTGAACAAATGTCGCATACCTCGCAGCAAAAGTTCTTTCGATTTTCCTCTGGAACTGGTTTTCTGTAGTAGATAGGATCTGCATTGAATTCAGTTCTACACACGTAACTCAGAGGCTTGCGTAAAACTCTGCGGTAGGTTCTCGTTACTATGAAGATAGCAGCAACCAAGAAAACAGCAAACACGTATGCAGCGTCCAGGACAATCTGGTATTGAATTTCAAATGTAATGGAGATAGAACTCATTTTTGTTGGAATTCTAACACTCTTTCGTGATAAAGTAGTTATCTTAAAATTTCAATCGTTTTTTCGATCCTCTCGCACCTCCAGTTGCATGTCTGTGTTCTCGAAAACTAAAGTTCTGGCAATTAAAGAGTTGCCTATTGAGCGACATCTCTCGCTTGTTAAAATACTGTAATGTAATTGGCTGATTTAAAAGACATCTGCAATTAGACTGCTTGGACCGAGATATCATGGGCGGAATGCAGAGTAAAAACCTTGCAATATAAGCAGGCGATTCTTCACTTAACCGAGAAAAGAAAATCATCGTTCCAAAACGTGAAATATTTCATGTTCAATTTAAAACTTTGATCATACCAAAATTTCTTTTGCCGGCAGTCTTTTCGATATTTTAAAAACCACCCACGCAAACCTGTATAGTGGACATCCCAAGAAAACAGAGAGCTATATTTAGTGTACAATGCAGTATTTGTAGCGCAGTGTTACTCAATTTAGACTGAGTATCCGAAAGTTTCATTTTCGAGTTGAATTCTCATTTATTCATAGGCAAATCAGCTGTCAAATGTATAATGCATTTGGGGTAGGTATATTATTGAGTTATATCACATAGCCTTAATTTGGCCTTTTTATCCCTGGATTCATGTCATGTCCCTTTTAGAGGTTGACGGTCAGATTTAAGCCGGAGCTTATTTTTCGTAATTACAAAGTTAGAGAACGTTTTGTGAGATATTATGCGATCTAGCTTCAAATTTGTGATAAAAGTAATTTATTTAGATTAACCGATGAATGCAGCAACAGTGCACGATGATGACAATGTAAGCACGTAAGTGATATCGAGTCGAATTTTCTCGGTTAAATGCTGAGAAGAAAGACTGCCTTGTAGACCCGGGATAATTTGAACCTGGCGTATATCGGGGCTGTCGTTTTTCCTCATTTTTTATGGATTACTTTTCTTGCTGTCACTGAATTAAAGAACTTTTTGCTTGAACACCAAAAAACAAGACAAAAATGTCAGTCTTCCAGTGCGTAGTCTCTACCAGCCAGAATGCATTCAACTGGATATTTTCTTTCATCAAAAGCAATAATGAAATATTGGTTTTAAGAAACAGTTGGCGTATAATGCTGCGTAAAATAATGATCAGTAAATATTCAAACGTTATTTGTGAGTCATGACCACCATGCTAATTGATCTGAACACATTTCCATATCATCCTGAAAAGGTACGTGATGTTGCGACTGTAAAGTGATACCAGGGCAAATAGTGTCCAATGGAAATAAACAAAGCGTTGGCGGGTTGCTTAATTCACGTGCAGATGTCCTAGAACCAGAAAATTTTAAGGTCATGGCCAATTAAACCGAAAAAAAGAAACAAAAACGGTGCGTTTGTTTTAGAATAATAATATAAAAATAGTTTCTTCTGCTCATAACTGTAAGCGTTTAACGTATAGGAAAAACTGAGGCCAGTTGGTTCTTACGTGTTTTCGATCATCCGTTTCTCTCATATTTTAACAACGCGTTTGCCAATTGAACCGCACACAACTAAGAAGACTTATAATCGCCCAAAAGTCGAACCGCGAAAGCTGAGCCCCCGATATGTGGAAATTAAATGACGTCTGCGACGCGCAAACCCGAGTGCGAATTGAAGAAGAAGAGCGCAAACTCGACTTGTTTCGCCTGTAGAAACTGCACGGCGAGTAATTACAAGGCTAAAACCGGGAAAGGCTTTGAGAAAGTCCAACGGATAAGATAGGGATGGACTCCGTTTTCAAAATGTCATCCGTCTGCATGCTATTCGGTGAAAACGACAAGGGTTTACAGTCGTAACAGTGTAACCGACCAGAGGCTAAAACGAGCTGAAACCCATCAGTGTCACTAACTGTTTGTGGAAATGTACGACTCTGAAATTTATCCCAAACGGCGACCAACGCTTAACGCGGTTTCATGTTTTACTAGAGTAGAAGACAAACAACAGCAAACACAGTACCTCGTGTTACGAAGACACAAATAGTGCAGCGGCGTTCTTTTTCTTCGAATCCGTCACTCTAGCTTTGAAATTTTACGATGAAAATAACCAAGTCAATGAAGAAAATACACTCTTCGGGTTCTTTTTTGTTTAAAAAGGTACTTCATTATTGCATAGTCAGTTAAGTTCGAGACGTGACGAGTTATGTCGTGTAGCGTTATACCATTATAACTGTGACGAGTTACGTTATTTGACGTTATCTGAGTATGATAGGAAATTTAAGCAGACCACAACGGCAACCGCAAAACAACCGGTTTAACGAGCAATACAATGGCTGTGCAAGTTCATTGTAATTATTGATTCATGTTATGCCGTCCTCTGGAAAACAACAACTTGAAATGACCAAATTCTGCGTCGTGCGGAAAACATGAACCACGACGGAAAATTTTAAAATTTACATTTCGAATTTTACGCTGTGTTCCATATTCAGTTTCGAGATAGGTAGATTGTCGGAAGATTTGTAGGTAAATTCATTTTTAAATAGTCGTAGTTACTTAAAATCCCTAATGTGTGTCTTGATAAAGCTACCACGTTACGGTAAGTGATGAAATACAACGCGCGGAAACGAAAGAAGACTTAGATCCACATGAGTGTGTTCATTAACTATGATGTGTTTTAAGGCAGGTGTTGACAGTTTGTGTCATCAGCTATACAAAATAATTGCTATAGACTACGATTACGATTGGCGCGATTTTGTTAATCAAACAAAGCCATATAAAAAAGAAAACAAAAAACAAACCCAATAGCTAATTTACTTGCGAATAAAATTGAAATCGATCATCTGGTTATCTTCTTACCATGAATCGTTGATGCAATTTGGAGGAAAGGTTTGATGGAGTATTGCTGTTTACCACACCTAACATGACAATATAAACGTGGTTCTTTGAATACGCGTTTTAGAATACGAATCTGAATATAAAAGTGCCTGTTTCGTGGCAGTAACTTCGTTCAAAAGAAGTTCGTCATAGTCAAGAATTTAGGAAAACGTCATTTTATGATAACTGCAGAAATTATCGCGCGCTCGTTGGCTGATTTTTATCGTCAGTAAGCGGACAGACACATGAATCTGTAATCTATGCGATGCGGTAGAGAGAGAAAGCGGACTATTTGACAATTTGTTATCGTAAAAAACAAATTGATGTCAGTTTTTCGTAAGTCTGTCCTGTTATTGACTGCGGATCCACTCGGCCGTCGCCTCTTGGATCCACGGCCACTTTGACAATGTTATGACGAAATTCATGCATGATCAATAACAGGATAGACGCATGAAAAATTGACGTCAAATTGTTAACTTTACACCTTAGCTGTTCGTAACTAATCTAGAACTTTTTTCCCTTTTATGGTGTACTACTTCACCTCTTCAGCTATCGAACTGCAAAGGCTTTAAACTTCCGCCCAATAAATTTATAAGTTGATAATACTTAACCATGGGATATCATGCACCTTATGTGCTTCCTGAACTGGAAGATCAGAATAATGTATGTATGGATGTATGTGATATGGAGTCGAGTTTTCTTGTTTAAATGTTAAGAAAAATTCCACCTTGTAGACCCGAGCTAATTTGAACCCGGCGTATATCAGAGCTGTCTTTTTTCATTTTTTGTGAACTGCTTTTGTTGCTATCACTGAATTAAAGAACTTTTTACTTGAAGACCAAAGCCTTTACTCCAATTCGAGGAATATTCTTTGGTACTCATCAGTGGTGTGCAAAGTGCCAAAGGTAAACTTAATTTCTTTGGCAGTTTTACACAGATTAGTACCGGCTTAACGCTCTTGGAACAATTAGCAGACCTTTTGACCATAGATACCAAAGGTTCATTCTAAAAAAAAACATTGCACCGGTAAAACACGCCCGTTGCGTTGATCTCAATCCCAACCTGGTTAACGGTGCGGCGTTTATTTGAATCCAGCTAGCGTTTATCCAGAGGCCAGCTAAAATGGTAACAATACAGTAATCGTCAACCTTTTATTGATTTATGTACAAGAATGAGTTTCTCGGAATGTATGGAATAAGCCAGCAGCAAATTGAAGTTTTTAAAATTCTAAAAAAAACTTGCAGCTTTGAACTATATCAAACGTTTAAGAAACGTCTTCTGGGAGTAATATCACAGTTTTTATCCATTCTCTCTTTAAATGAATAACAAATGGTTCTTGCAATGAATCCTACAGTCCTCGCATTCTTTAGTAAACTGTTTCTCTTCAAAGACGTCTATAATATGCAGAAATGCTATCTTGATTCTTGCCATCAATTTTTATTTCTTGGAGTTCTGTAGGCAAGGCTGTCGAAATCCCACATCGTGATGGAATCTTTAAATTAACAAGCACAAGAGTTATTCAAGACAAGTTATTACAAAATAAAAATAAAGCGGAAAAAATAAGGGCTTCGGGCAGACGGGAAACTGAGTTTTCATCTTAGTCTATTTGCACGAAAAATGGTTTTCAACCGAAAAAGAAATCTTTAGGTAAAGAACAATCTCACTAGAAATGTCAATGGTTTTAACGTAGCTATAAATAAAAACTTTTGCAAAAAATAAAATAGGCGAGATAGAATAAATTATGATAGCATGGAAATGTCGAGTTTTATCATTTTGAAAATGAATTCAACTTTCTTAAATCAGAGTTTTCAGCCTGTCTATGCCTCAATGCTTAATTCTGCACGAAGTGCTGCAGCGGAAACGTATTCGAGCAATGCCGCAATCAAAGTTCACTCGATGTGACTTCGACAGAGGTCATGAACATGCGTACTGCTCCAACGCACGTTACTGAAATGACGGGAGCGATAAAAGAAGAGAAAATAACGAGTTGTTTGTTGAAGCTTTACTATGCAAGTGAATATATGGAAGTTTATATATTACGTTTTTGTTTTCTACGAGTGAAACGTACTTCTTGCGAGAAAACAAGTGACCATGGACTGAAGCCTATCGTGGTAAATTAAGATTACTGAGTAACATTCGATTTGCTTTTAACTTGTGCAGAGTTGCCTACGTAGTCATATATTACACGCGTGATTGAACTGACGCTTGTAAGAAAATCAAGCTTAGCTCGAAAACAACTGTTGAAAGTCACCTTAGAAAGGCAGAATTACCTTCCAGTCATTCTCCTCATTTTCCACAGGAATTGGCTTCTTGTCACAAGAATACAGATCATTGGCGCATCTTTTATCATTCAGTGGGGTAAACTGAAGTCTACGAGATGCCCGCATAACCGCAACGATGGCTACAACCACGAAAATGGCGAGCATGCCACTGGTCTCCAAAGTTTCCTTCAAGTTAATCTCAAAGTTAACTGCGAGAGAGTACATTTTTGTGAAAACTGACTGCTTTTACGCGATAGCCAACACCAGTAAGTACGGCTTTGTATGACCGTTTTGTGGGTCGTCGCGTCCAAACGGTTGTCCCTCTTACTTTAAAATTAACATTCTGACAAAAAGAAACTGCTTATTTGACCATATCATGCATTTTCTTAAATATGCCGTAATGTGATTGGCTGATTTGGAAGACATCTGCAAGTTGGTTGTTCGGCCTGGACATGAATCGTGAGCATCAACGGTGAAATCGAACAATACAGGAGCTCTATAGGCTGGGTTTAACCCATTAACTAACGTAAGGAAGCAAGAGCTGTGTAAAAAGTTAAAACTCCACTCATTAAGCCTCTAACATCATGCTAAATTTCCTTCTTTTCTGCTCTTTTTCAATATCATTCTTCGCGCCCCAACATTAACTCATCTTGGTCATCCCACGCACGCCAAAGGCTATATTTAGTCCTCCATAAGGTATTTTTAGCCGAATTTTGCCCAAAATAGACCAATATCTTTGACAGCCCTTAGTCAGCTCTTTTGTTTTATTTCAAGCCATTATTGATTTCAACTCTGGCTTTTATTGGCTGGAAAAAGACTAGCAGCTTTGTTCTCTTGCAATTGTAATTTTTAATGTTGAAAAAGTAGGTAAGGGCTATATTTGCCAGTCTATTTAAAATCACCTTAAGTTGGACTTGTTTCTCGCGATGGAAGAAACTTTGAAAAGACAAGGAGAAAACTATCAGTGAGTTGTTCTGCACTAAAAAATGTCTTCTTTTCTGAATAAAACCACTAGATGATCCAAAAAGGTCCTGATGTGCAGTGGTTATGAAAAAGAACAATCGGAGACCGGAATCGATTAAAAACCGATTTTATACGGACGAAATAATATGTAGATGCTGAATATATGTACTTATTGTTAACCATGCCAATATCACATGGACCATGGAAATTTATGCACATCCGATTCACTTTGGATTTCATTTCCTATTTCAATCATGAGAAATGGCCTGCCATTATCAACGGAAGGTGTATAAATACGCTTTTTTAAAGCTACGTGGGCGTTATTTGTGAAAATTGACGATTGTCTTCGGTTATAGGACAAAACGCTATGAGAAAAAAAGAAATTCACAGAAGTAAAGAAAATTAAAAGTGCTTGTAACAGTGAAGTCACAAAATAAACAACGAAAGCCAAACTCAAACGAACCGAACGACCGAACATCACCGCATTGTCTCTCTGATTACGTATACCATCACCTCTCTTCTTTTATCAATTTAAAGAGTGTTTACCAGAGTTATCTTACAAAGCATTTCATCTTTGCACAAAGATGTTTTGTGAGAAAAATATCCGATCGCATATTAATTTTTATCACATCGAAAGAGTGGCGGACGAATAACTACTTAAAGCGAAAAATTGGCCAATTTTCAATACGCTTAAATTAAGGATTTCGCCGTTCGCGTAGTGTTGTAGTTAATTACAAAGACCAAAGAAAACGGGCGTCTGTTTGAAGATAGAACATGTTTTCATGCTTAAAATTACTATATCCGTTTAAAGGCAAAATAATTTAATGACACATCGCCGTTACGATCTGTCAGCTGCGACATTCTCCAGACATGACTAAGCGAAATGAAGAAAAATTACCAATTCAAATTTTTGGAAACTACAGGGCACAGAACAATCAGAAGGCTTTCACTGACATAAACAACATTTCATCCACGTTACAAACGTTGATAAGTTATGAGTTTTGAATAACATGCACTAGTTTAACACTGATGTAAAACGAACAGGGAAATGTCGGTCCTAGTACAGAATCGGTGTAGTACGATAGTCATATTGAGCTTTGTTTATAATGAAATATAAACAATACAGTTTAAAATATATCCAAAACCCTAAAAAGTTAAGTGTTTCTGTCCAGTTTACAAACATAAATGAAATTTGGCAGAACACAACGTTCGAGTTTAACTCGCCGTTTTTTTAACTCGTTATCGCCGTTTAACTCGATAGAAACACAAAGATGTTTCGATTCTATCAGGCTACTTTCTTACGAGGATCGAGCGGTCACCCGTACATGAAACAACATGAATGAATTAGGCCCCATCTACACAGTACACGTCGCTGGAGGAATTGGGAAACGGAGCTTTATTTCTCCGGTTAGACCCTCCGTCCACATTCATCACGAAAACTTTCTTTAAACCAGAGCAATTTAAGAACGCTTGTTTTACGTAAGTGTGGACGGAAAACATTTTGAACTAAAACGGAGCTTTTTTAAAACGACTCGGATGACGCTACCATTATCCTGATGTTCCCCTGAACGGAGTTTAAAAACACCAATGCAAACTGATGGCCGGTGATTATATAAAGCGTCTTTAAATTTCTCCGTCGCAATGAAGACCGGGCAGTTTGTATTTTGGTTGTTCCTACTGGTCGCCGGAGGAATTTTCAATGTAGTGCTGAATCATGTCCTTGAAAGAGTTTATTGAAGAGTGAAAAGTCCATACAGTTTAAAGGAACACAGACTTAATTCGGTGTAGCTTACAATCTGGGAGTTTATTCTATAAGACCTACACCTTTGGCATTTTTAAGTCAAAAATTTGCCTTTAAAAGTTAAGCGCGCACAATAGTGTAACGACAGCAAATAGAGAATTCAGTGGAGAACACTTGAAACAGATCCGGACTGTTCCGGTAAAATTAGGTAGAAAGTCAGTCACTCAATGCCAGCCTTGTTTCCAAGGGTTACCTTTGTGTGATGAGCGAGTAAGCCTGAAAATTTCACACATAGCGAGGGAACGCGTGGAGTCAGTTATTTCTAACGATGGGTGACTAGTTAGTCGTTATATTCCAACGACTACAGGAAATGGAGAGGCCACATGGGATGTCAAGGTAAGCCCGCCATAAATTATTTAGGCATTAGCGGGAGATAGACCATTCTAGGTCACCTTTTTCCTCAATTGTTTAACCAGGTAGTACAAACGATTGTTACATGCAACTGCCGTAGCTTATTTATTGAACCCTTTACTCGGGGTCTCATAATGCTTCATTATTAGAAATACGTACGCTCCTGGTTGTTTGGGATGGCATATATAAAAGGTGTTTTACTGTATCTGAGAATAACACAGGTTCTACTATTAGAACCAATAGTTGTAATTTGTACAGACACAGATTCATTATAAGGATACGATTAATTTCTACATCAGATGACTGAGTGACGCACCCTCAATAACATTTTTACATTGAATACCTCGCGTTGGAGTAGTGAGAATTGGGTATTTGTATGAAGAGCATTTATTTAAGGGACAAGAGTGAATAAAAGGGAGACGATTGCTATACTATTTGGTAAGAGTTGCAGCATTTCACAATTTTTACCAATCTATAGACAAGTGACATTTGTTACACTCTTCTTAAAATTCCCTAGCTTTTCATTTGCGAACTGACATTTCAGGATAAATTGCAGAGAAGCTTCGTTCGAAAGTAGTTTGACGCCAATCTGTGTAAAAAATAATACAAAAAAAACAATAAACAGAAAGAGAATAAGAAAATCGACACACTTTTTATAGGCGATTGATCTATGATTTGTAGTAGCCCAACATGATTCGATGGTTGAGCGGGTGAGTACTTATTTCTAGATATGCACTCATTAGATAAAATCTGTAGAAAACGATAACACTTTAAAATGAATAAATGAAATTTATATTTACATCTAGATACACACAGATACATGGAGATTACAAGCCCCCTTACCAATGTTTTTGTCCTACTTTTCATTTCTCAGGACTGTACGCAGTCTACGAAATACATACATATATAATGGGGATGAAACTTTGTGTCCCTATAAACCAGCTTGTGAATAGTTCATATCTGACTCCTAGCAATTTAGCTTTCCCAATCTTCTCAGGATGATTATCCTTTCATAAAGTATGGAACACTGTAAACGACTCTGTGTTTTATATTCTCAAGGTGTTGTTTTGAGTTCTTCTTTTTGCATCTTCGATGCCTCCGTTTAAAGAAAGCGACGTCACCACAGATATATTTAATTCTCGAGACGACATTTGAACAACGTGTTCGTCAAAGGCAGCCAATCAGTAACAAAACAGAAACCAATCTATGACTTCTGTCCGCTTACACGCTAAAAATGGCTAAATATGGAGAAAACGATAACACTTAAAATGGCAATACGTTTTCAGCATATTGCTAGTAACAGGTTTTGGGAAAAATATATATTTACATCTAGATACACAGATACATGGAATTTACAAGCTCCTTTGCCAATGTTTCTGTCCTACTTTTCATTTCTCGGGACTGCACGTAGTCTCCGAAATACATGCGACTAATTCTCATATAATAGTGGATGAGACTTGGTGTCACTATAAACCAGCTTGTGAATAGTCCATATCTGACTCCAAGCAATTTAGCTTTCCATATCTTCTCAGGATGGTTATCCTTTCAAAAAGTATGGAACGCTGGAAACTACTCTGTATTTTATGTTCTGACGGGTGTTGTTTTGCGTTCTTCTTTTCGCATCTTCGATGCCTCCGTTCAAAGAAAGTGACAACGTCACCACAGATCTCGAGACGAGATTTGAGCGAAGTGTTCTTCAGAGGCAACCAATCAGTAACAAAACCGAAACCAATCAGTGACTTTTTGTCGGCTTACACGTATTTTCCGGCGCTTCGCGTTCGTTACATGCTATGCTTTCGTTTCGAGATTTGATTGACTCACATTTTCTACATCAGTGACACTAGCTAGATGGACAAAAGAAATCAAGAAACATAGGATGCCCTTTGCAAGTAGGTCTTGTTCATTTCCAATATGTTGTGTTACAGGTTTGTTCTGCAAGAACAAAAACAAGAAAGAAACATCAAATACCCAGCTCCACTACATAACATCCATTCCCGTACAGACTGACAGATCTTTTGTTTAATGTTAGAAACAAGACTGACTTGAATGCCAGTTTATTTGCCGGGCGACAATTCAGCGATTGGAGGGTTAGCTTCCAGTGATGCATTGGCCCCCTAAATTTTCGAAGTCAAAGCTTTATGTCAAATGTTTGGTGCGAAAATCAAACTTACCAAATGTGGACTCGGACGTGTCGTGAAGGAGTGCATTCTTGTATTCTCTACAAGCTCATGCTTCAATAACCCGTTAAGATCTGCGTTTTCCTAAACGATGGTATAGTGAAAGAAATTGTCGTAAAACCAAAAACAGCAGAAAGTTAGTATCACTCTAGATACTCTGCATTAATGGTGTTCTGATCAATAAACAACTGATTGGCAACTGTCTAAATCCAATTACGCATTCCCATCGTTTTGGTTCTCCAGCCTATGATAGTTTTAATTTATTGCTTTCCAGTGATTTGCTCTTATGTCCAGGATTGAACGCAAGTATTGTTTAATTAGTACTTCATATTTGACTGGGACATTTGAAATTTTCATACTACTTCATATTTGACTGAATTGTGTGTGTTTAGGTGACTTTTTACCAATGAGGCCACTTTGGGATGCTTATCATAAGGAATTTGAATCTTATTAGCGTTCAATTCGGGACATGTCTGGTGATCTGACTGAAAAACGTCATAATATTTCAAGAAGCTCTTGGATTTCAACGACGACTGACATTTCTTCAAGAATCTGGCAAATTTAGGGAAGGGGATGGGAAATAACTTTGTTATTTTGGCTTCTGTTCTCACTGGCAATTATGATGGTTGTTGTAATATGCCATATGAGACCTGTATAGATACTGAAATTCGTGAAAGACGCTTTTTCATTCAATCCACGTAGTTCAAACGTTTAGTTTAGGTATTTCACAAACCTTGTTCGGTTCGCTAGTAGTCAATCAGTCCCTTTCATATACTAGGCATTTCCTGACACTTGAGGAGGTTTTAACGCCTTCTGTGCCTGGTTTAACGCTTGCAAATCAATTCCCACCAAAGGTGGACGGACCACAGGTGCTGGAGGAACTTGGCGAGGTGGCATTGCATGCTGGGAAGGTACAACGTCAGAGGCTCTGGGAATAGCAGATGAGATGCTGACCTTGTTACCACTAACAAGCTGTTTATAGAAACTCTGACGAAGAATGAAAAGCATGCATGGAGATCGCAGAGAGTAATGAATTCCGCGTGAGTTTCCATACCAGGTAGTATACGATTTGAAAACAAGTGAGTTTGCAGGATATAAAAGGTTTGCATGAATTTGAACCACGTAGCGAGGATTGACGTAGTCTTTGGTCTAAAAAATTACGAGGAGCCGAAAGGTTCCTAACCATGAAATGCTGTGTGCCCAGCACGTAAGCCTTTTTTTTTTCTAGTCACAAAAAGGCAAACGTTAGTCGCCTGTGGCACCCGGACGCTTTTTACTAGAAAGTTTAAGATTGTTGCTAGCTACGTGGATGCCAGGATGCTACACGTGTACATTTCAGGGGAGCAGGGATGGCGCAGAGGTGAGAGCGCTCGCCTCCCATCAATGTGTCCGGGGTTCGATTTCCGAACCCGGCGTCATGAGGAGAGCATGCGTGAGCCCGACATGGTCGGACGTGGTTTCTGAGCGGAGCTTAAGTTTCCTTCTTTTATAATATTTCTTTGGTATATTCGACCTTAATCGCATCTTGGAATGATGCTATGTAGTGCTAATTTCAATGAAGAAGACTAGTGGGAAACACAAAAGAGGAGAAAGAGGTTCATTGGAAGAAGAAGATAAAGTTTTGAAACGATGCAATATGGCGGATAGTGTCGGGGAGGTACAAACTTTTGAAGCCACTCAACCCGAACCAAAGCTAATTGACATCAAGGAGATGCTAGTTAACATACAAGCTACGGTTGCGACGATACTCAGGGAAAACCAAGAACTGAAGCAAGAAATTTTAGAGTTGAAATCCGCCCTAAACGCCAATCAAAGGGAAACGGAGAAGCTTCAATCGCAACTTACCAAAGCCGAGAAAGCAAATGACACGTTGAGAAATGAGCTTAACCACACAAGAATAAAGCTAAAAGATCAGATTGAAGAAACGTATAAATTGGATGAAAAATATGACGACCTGGAGCAATACTCGCGTAAAAACTCGTTGGAAATTTTGGGCGTACCTGAAGGCGCGTACACATCAACCGACGAAGTTGTTATCCGTATTGGAGAAGCCATAAACGTCGACATCAAACCGGAAGATATAGAAATATCACATAAACTCAAAAGAAAAACCACTAAGCTTGTTATTGTCAAATTCGTGAGCCACAAAGTAAAATCTCTTCTCTACAAAGCGAGAACCAAGCTTAAAAACGTGAAAACCTCTGACATATTTCCAAGCGATGCTTTCTCGTCTCGAGAAGACCGGCGTATATTCATCAATGAGAACCTTACGAATTATCGAAGAGAGCTTTTCTGGAAAGCAAACAAGATGAAGAAAGATAACATGATTACCAACACATGGACAATGGATGGAAAAATATTCGTAAAGACATCGCCAAGCGGAGCACCGGTAAGAATTTATTGTGAAGAGGACTTAGATGATCTTTAAACGGAATTCAAAGTACTGTTGAATAAAAGAAGGGACTACGGACTGGATTGCTGAGGGAAAGAACTCTTAAAATAGGTCTGTTTTTTAAATTCATTATTGGTAACCTTTTTGTTTTGTTTTGTTTTGTTTTGGTGCTTTCAATTGCAAATACGAGGGGGAATGCGAACCGTATTTTTTATTTCAAAAATCGAATCTTAAATGCATAAGTTACACCTGCAAAAATGCTTGGTAATTTCATTAAATGTAAGAGGTCTTAGAGATACGGTTAAGAGAAGGAGCATTTTCACGTATCTGAAAGATCAGGAGGCCAATTTTTATTTTCTACAAGAAACGTTTTCCAAAGTAAGTGACGAAGCCGTTTGGAGAAATGAATGGGGAGGTGAAATTTACTTTTCTCACGGGACTTCTCATAGCAAAGGTGTTTGTATTTTGATTAATCGAGCGGTAAAAGAAAAAGTGACCTTCACATCCAGTGACGCGGACGGTAGAATAATCTTAATCAATCTCACTTACAACGGTTTAAAACTGTCATTTTGCAATATATATGCTCCCAACGACCACATACAACAAGTAAGTTTCATTCAAGAACTAAATTGTCTCCTAATTGACAAATCAGAAATTACAACTCTTATAGTAGGAGGTGATTGGAATTGTACATTATCTAAAAAAGACAAAAAAGGTGGTTCTCCTTGGAGGCCAACAGCATATAGGAATTTGGTAAATATCACAATGGATACCCTTGACCTTGTCGACATACAAAGAACTCGTTATCCGAATGTCAACAAGTTCTCGTACAGGTCTAAAACGTTAGGTGTGAAATCAAGGATAGACTTCTTTTTAATATCCAAGCACTTGACCAAATTTGTTAAAAAAGTGGACATCCAAACCTCAATTGCACCAGATCACAGCATGATATTATTATCACTGTCGTGGCAGAACGAGAATCCTCGAGGACCGGGTTTTTGGAAATTCAATAACTCTCTATTAGAGGACAAGGAATACACAACCAAAATTCTAGAATTATATCCTCAGCTTCGAGAAAAATATCATTATGTAAATGACCAACAGCTGTTTTGGGAACTGATTAAAATGGAAATAAGAAGCGCAACCATTTCGTTCTCAAAAGGAAAAGCACAGGCGATTCGTAAGCATGAGGTGGAGATCAAACAACAACTAGATGAGATGGATAAAATTATCTGCAATAGCCAGAACCTTGATAACATTGACGGAATTCTTAAACAATATGACGACCTTAAAAAGGAACTCCAACATCAATATGAAAATAAAGGCAAAGCTGCAATTTTCAGGTCTAAATGCCGCTGGGTAGAAGAAGGCGAAAAAGCTACAAAATACTTTTTTAATTTAGAAAAACGGAACTATAATAGAAAAACCATAAACGAAATTAAATTGGAAAATGATGAAACAACTACTGATGAAACACAAATTCTGTCAATGATCCAAGGATATTATAGTAATTTGTACAATTCTCAACTAACAGATGCACAGAACAGCTTTGAAATATTTACCGAAGGCATGGAAATTCCTAAATTAGACGATGCAGAAAGAGATGCTTTAGACGGTCCTTTGACTTACGAAGAATGCAAAAAATCATTGGAGACTTTTGAAAACGGAAAATCACCAGGCGAGGACGGTTTTACCGTAGAATTTTATAAGCATTTCTTTGATCTCGTAGGAGCGGATCTATTAGCAAGCCTGAATGGAGCATATGAGCGTGGGAGGTTATCGGTCTCTCAGCGTAGGGGCATAATAACACTTTTGCCGAAAGACGACGCTGAATTATTGCTTTTACAGAATTGGCGACCCATCACTTTACTAAATGTTGATTATAAAATTGCATCAAAAGCCATTGCAAGGCGAATTGAGCCAATACTCTCAAAACTCGTACATCCGGACCAAACTGGCTTCATAAAAGGAAGATATATTGGAGAAAATGTAAGACTAATAAGTGATATTATGGAGCAAACTCAGGTGAACAACACTCCAGGTATATTAATATCAGTTGATTTTAAGAAAGCTTTTGACTCTCTGGAATGGTCTTGTATTCAAACTGCTCTCAAAAAATTCAATTTTGGTGACAGCTTAAGAAAATGGGTCGAGATCTTCTACATAGACATAGAGAGCGCAGCTTTGAACAACGGTTTTGCAACGGACTGGTTTAAGCCCTCTAGAGGAGTTAGGCAAGGATGCCCACTCTCGCCATATCTGTTTATCTTGACAGCGGAAATACTATCAAACAAAATAAGACAAAACTCGATCATAAAAGGAATCAGAATTTTTGGCTCAGAGATCAAATTAAGCCAATTTGCAGATGATACCAACTTATTCTGTGCTGATGTGGCTTCTGCTGAACAAGCCCTGGAAACTATAAGCGCTTTTGGGAATTTCTCTGGATTAGTGCTCAACGTAGAGAAAACAAAAGCATTCTGGCTCGGGAAATGGTCGAATAATAGAACCAAACCGTTAGGGATGAAATGGATGAATACTCCCACAAAACTATTAGGAATCTATGTTTCCTATGACGAAAAAGGTAATAACCAGATGAACTTCAATTTGAAAGTACAAAAACTGCAGACAAATTTGGACATCTGGAAATCAAGAGGATTAACACTCTATGGAAAAATACTAATAATTAAATCTTTGGGACTGTCTAACTTAATATACTCAATTTCAAATCTTAATGTCCCTAAAGATATAGTGCCAATGGTAAAGGATAAAATGTTTCGTTTCCTTTGGAAAAATAAGAAGGACAAAATAAAACGAACTAGCATGTACCAAGACCATTCCACAGGGGGCTTACGGATGGTTGACATCGAACTTACGATAAAATCGCTCAGACTTGCATGGATCAAAAGACTTCTCTTTAGAGATAACTGCAATTGGAAAGTAGTACCGGACTATTTTTTTAACAAACACGGAGGCCTCAATTTCCTGCTACGATGTAATTATGATGTCAAATATTTAAGGCACATTCCGACATTCTACAGAGACATACTCATTGCATTTGATGAAATCAAGACTCTGTACAATTATGATCAAGGAACCGACACCATTCTCTTTAATAACAAAGACATATTAGTCGATGGGAAACCACTATTTATAAGGGAATGGTTTATCAAGGGTATCCACACGATCCAACAGCTTTTTAATGAAAACGGTCAATACCTAACTTTTCAAGAATTTCAAGCTAAATATCATTGTAACACAAACTTTCTCCAGTTCTATCAAATCTTGAGTGCAATTCCTGTGCGTTTGAAGAACAGAGCGAGAGTCCTAGGGAAAAATTCGATCTTCAGTTACAGAGAAAACTGGAAATCTTTTTCGCTGAACGAAAGTAGTCAAATCAATTTTGAAACGTATAGGGCAAGAGACTATTACCGCCTGCTTCTCGTTAAGAAACACCAATCACCTCACACTGGCCCAGAAAGATGGGAAAGAGATATTTTAATAGACAAAGAAAACTGGACAGAGGTTTTTAAAGTACCTTCAAAAACATGCAAAGAAAATAAGTTGAAAGAATTTCAATTCAAATTTATTCATAGGATTGTTATTACAAAGAAAGAACTGTTCAGATACGGGATAAATACAGACAGCGACTGCATCTACTGTGGTGAGCAAGACTCCATAAATCACACCTTTATTGACTGCGAATTCACAAAAACCTTCACATGCAAAGTCATTAATTGGTTCAATACTCAGAATGATTCCAACTTTCAACCAGATACAAAAGAAATGCTTTTTGCCACCTTTAAGCACCCAGCATACATGGAGCTAGTGAGAAAATTCAATTACACCCTCCTTTTCATGAAATTCTATGTGTACGTAAATAAACTAAACAACAGCTCACTTGTATTGACCGAATTTATTACTAGAATCAATTATAAATACAAAGTTGAAAATTTGTAATTTAACACCGAAAGAATACTTGTAACGTGAATATGCTCCGCAAAACTTTACAGACTAAATTAATCTCAATTGTATTAAATTAAGATCAGAAATCGTTCCTCCTCCCCCACCCCCGCGCTAGTAGTTTTTTGTTTTGCTTTTTTGTTTTATTTTGTTTTTACGTTTTCCTTTCCCTTTACTTTTTTTTTGTCTTAGCTTTTATTTATGTTTTTTTTTCTCAAAAAAGGGATTGATTTAATTGTAGCTAACGTGTGTTGTCAGAATTAATTAATTACTTAATTTTTTCGTTTTCCTAATGTATGTGAGTAATACCTGGTGTAAATAAGCAATAATAATAATAAAGAAAAAAATATATATATATAATCGGGCTTAACATTCTTAACACAAAAC
>OFFA01000003.1_pt1 | contig 19090 bp, 4 predicted proteins | sample 1521231 | NCBI WGS metagenome assembly OFFA01 (sample SAMN04272335, study PRJEB24112) | coral metagenome | biome: Coral reef; feature: Shallow seawater; material: Coral tissue | host: Coral | place: China: South China Sea | collected 2014 | reverse complement strand
GTGTCTGTCCCAAACGAAGCTGACCCGTTCCGATGAGTCGGAACAATCGCAGATTCACCTGCGAGTTCAGCAGCCCACTCCCTTGGCATGCCACACAAACCTCTGTCTCTCCTCCCACTGGTGCTGGCGGTGGTGTCGGTGGCAATGGCGAAATCACCGGAGCCTGTGCCCATTGATGCACACTCGGTGTAGGTCCCTCTCCTGCCACAGCGGAATCTCCTGCTGGAGATGTAGGTGTCGGAGCTTGCGAGCTCACCGGCGTCTGCTGGTGCACTGTCAGTGCTGACAATCTCCCACAACCTTGTGCTGCAACAAGATTGGCATCACCTTGTCCTGCATTGTCTGTCACCGGGGTCACGAGGTCCACAGTCGTAGGTGGCGCCTTTGCTGCTTCAGCTTTCGCAGGTGCTGAACCTCGGGCTGCAGCATCTTTGAGAGCTCTTTCTTCCGCAGGCCACAATGCCCTCTCCTCAACCGCTCGTTTCGGCGATGGTGTCTTTGGGATTGGCCTCACAGCCTTCCCAACCGAACCACGAGGTGCCGCTGGTCCTTCAGGAATCTCAGCCTCCTCACTGGTCCTCTTCTGTGGAGTAACTGGCTTAGCTGCTGCCTTCTTTGGAGGCGTAGTTGGTCTCCTCGGCGGTGTAGATAATCTCTTTGGCGGTGTAGATGGTCTCTCTGACCTTGACTTCAAAGCCTCTTCTGTCAACCGTCCTCCTTGAGGTTCATCTTGACTGAACTTAGGCGGCAACCTTGGTCTCACACTCGAAGGTGGGAGTCCAGGACGAGAGCGTGCCAAACGAGGGCTCCCCTGAGGCGGGGGAGGAGGTGGTGGTGGTAGTGCTTTCTTTGGAGCAACACCCCCAAGCACCGACATAGTCCCAAGGATGGCACCTCCAATCTGCGAGGCACTGTCATCTGGACCAATCTCATCTGCTCCCAATCCTTCACCAGAAGCTGAGGGCACCGAGCCCATATTCCCCTGGAGTCGCACCCTGGGGCGCGTTTCTTCAGGACCCACAAATTCGATTGTCCCTTGTGTCAAGCTGACTCGACGAGTTCTCCTTGGACAATTGGCACTCAAATGTCCCTTCTCACCACACTGGTAGCAAGTGCGAGTCTCAGTAGGGTACCTGGAAAAACCTGACTGTCCAGCTCGAAACTTCTGGTCCTTCTCAATCGGCCTGACTTCCATTACCTCTCTTCTGCCTGAAATAGGATCGAAAAAGGATCGAATTGGCGCTTCTCCTCCATGAGCTGGGATCTCGAAAACTGGAGCGGGCTGAGCACGCTCTTCCCTGGCAGCTTTCTGGATCTCTTCCCACTTCGCCTTCTGGCGTCGCCTTGTCTCCTGGTTCTTGAAGCGGTTCTTCCCGGGCACCTTGGCTGTTGTCCCAGGCTCTTGTTTCACTTTGACAATTCTCTTCCGAGGCATCAACTTCGCAGCTGGGCGCTTCGGCATCTTCTTCACCTGGGGTCTCCTCCCAGATCCCGAAGAAGTTCCACCTGCAGGCTTCTCTCCTGAAGTTGTAGCTTGTCCACCTGAAACTGCTTCCTTGGTGTCCGGTGTTCCCGAAACAGTCACAGCTGGCTCCTGAGTACCTGATGCATCTGCTCCTTCTGGTGCAGTTTCAGTGACTTCCCTAACTCTTGCATCTCTTCTCATCACCTCACCAGTATCTGGATCCTTGCGAGGATTCCCTGTCGTGTAATCGACACGAGTCAATCCAGACACCATAGACTTGCTGTCCTCTTCTTCACCTGCCATCGGCGCGATAGCAAGATGCAAACTGTCCGGGTTTGTCAAGGTTTCTTGAGCAAACACAGCTTTCACATGACGAAATGATCTCTGATCTCCTGAAACTTGCAGTTCTTCTTCCAAAACAAACAAAATCAAACGTTCTCCGCACAAAACGCAGTTCCTGTTTGACAAACATGAAATTGGTTTTGAATAACTGTTGTCACAAACTTTCAAGCAAAAACCAAGGATGTTCGAAATCAAACTGAAATCAACTTTCACAAATCCAAGCATGTTCCTGTAAAATAAAAACTTCTGAGTTGGCAAGCACTTGGTAAAACAATCTGCTGGGTTCAAAGTTCCTGGAACATGCGACAAAAGCAAAACTTTGCGATCCATCAACTCTCGGAGCCAATAAACTTTAATCTCAATGTGTCGGCTCTTTCGTTGCAAATCAGATGCTTCGAGAAGCATTTTCCCTGACAAACTGTCGGTCTTGACGACCAGTGGAAACAAGTATGAAACTTTCATAGAGTCTTCGTCATCAGACTCTGCTTCGTCATACCAAGTCACCTGAGCGTCCTGAGGGATAATGTCAACCCATGGATACAAACGACCAAGCACAAAACCCAAAGTCCTGAGCAAGCCGATTCCTTCCTGAACACCTGACTGTAATGCAACAAGCTCAGCCTCACAGGAGGAGAGCGTCACAGCTGACTGGTGCCTGCTGAAACACTTCATCAAACACTGTTGAAAGATGAAGCAAGTACCTGAAACAGAACGACGTCCAGTACTTTTCATGGGTGCAAACCCAGCATCTGTGTACACTTCCAAACCTTTCACATCGGGCAAAGCAAGCTCTTCTGATGGAAAACGCAATGCAACATCCATGTCAGTCATAAGATACCTGAGTACAGCACGCAAACATTTTTCATGGGTCTCAAACGGTTGTGCCTGACCAGTTCCAAGCATGCTGACCAAAATCAACAAGTCTTGACGAGTTTGGCAATACCATGACAAACGACCTAGAACTCTGCGAAAACGTGCATGTCCTTCTGCTGACAATGGTTGGCTTCCTTCCTGTTCCAGAATGGGACGCAAATCCGGAAATGTTGTGCTTCCCTTCTTCAAATCAAACTCAGCAAAAGCTTCATCCAAGTACGTTGGATCCACCTGCATGTACAAAGCAGATGAGCCTGGCCTTCGAAAGATACTTCGACCAAGGAAACGCAAGTGTCCCCCTTTCAAACCAACGCGGCCAGTCTCTCGAACCTTGACATGAGCTGATAGTGCAGTCATGAGGGTCTTGAGAGCTGATTCCGAAGTGGTGGCAACAAGCAAATCATCGACGTACGCCATGATGACGATGGGTGCCTGATCTTTGCCAACCATTCGACCAACATACAAACAAGGCTCCACAGTACCTGAAACTACTCCAATGCTCTTGACAATAGATGAAAAGAAAACGATCCATGCCTGAGAGGCAATTCTCAAACCGTTGATGCCTTTCTCAGCCCATAGAAAAATTGGTTCTCCCTTCATAGTTGACATGGATAGTGGCATCCGGAGAATTTCTGGTCGCTCCAATGGTGAGTTCATAAACGCCTGAGAAACGTCCAAACCTGCCAAAAACATGGCTTGATTTCCAACACTCCACGCCCCACAAGCAACTCCAAGAACCATCCTGAGTGCTTCAATACTGGGCGTTGGGCTAGAGATGCCCATACTTCTGGCAGACTGACCACTTGCAAAGTCTTTGGCAACGATTCTGGCGCGCACACCCTCCTGAGCTTCCTCTTTCTCGTTGGTAACCCACCTTGTGCCAATGATGCGCTGGCCACTCTCTCTCGCCACATTCTCGGCAAGAACCTGACCTGCACCAACAGCAGTGAGTCCACGAATCTCCTTCTGCATGGCCAAAAAGGTTCCTTCAGCTGGCAAGTCCCTGAGCGTGACATCAGACACGGCTCCACTGGGCTTCCAAAGCTTGATCTTCTGACCACAAAAATCCATGACGACAAACTCATCGCAGTAGCCATCGTACTGAATTGACTCCACTGAAAACCGATCTCGTTGAACAAGTTCTGGTGATGTCAACATACCCACATGATATGGCTGCGCCATGCAAACGTCAACCATGGGCATGTCACCAACGTCCTCGGTGGCCATCTCAACGTCCACAGGCTCGACTGGGTCCGGAGCCAAAGATGGAGAATAAGAACCATCTCTCACCCCACCTTCCTGTACCGGAAGATCCTCCAGATCACCAAGCGATGGCTTGGCAGTTTCACCTGACACAAACTCAGCTTGTCGCTTGCGACATTCGGCAGAGTGCCGGGTACCTGGAGCATTCATACCTGATTCACAACTTGGACAACGGCGCGTCGGGGTCATCCCAGCAGGCAAACCTGGGATGCGCGGCAATGGTCGTGAAGGCACGGCCACAGCCGGGTCATTGGGCTCAACTATTGGTAGTTGTTCCTCAGGCTTGTCGGGCAAAGCTGGCACTTCTCCCTTCTTCTGGTTACGGATCCAGTTCCAATAGCGCTCACAGCACTTCTTGGAATGTCGACCTTGTCGAGTGGCACATGAACTGCATCCTTCAGTTCGTCCATGAGCATCAACCCAGTGTCGTGGAGGCTGCACCTGATCTGGAAGTCGTGCAAACTCCTCTGGCAAAATCTCAATGGGTGCCTGATCAACAAGCGATGGATGATCACCTGAACCTGAGTGACAAACAAAACGTTCAATGAGATCTTGTGGATACTCAATCGGAAAAACAAGTTTCAAACTCTTGGCTTGGAAAAACTTCAGTTCATCAGCAATTTTCGCACAAACAAAATGAGCAAACGAGTTCCTGACAGGATACAAATATGCAGCAGTGACAAACCGTCCAATACTGTCAACACTTTCTGGGGTCTCTGCAAGAACCCTAGAGCAAAACATGGCGGAAATTCGAGTTCCTTCAGATGTGTTCCTGAGCAATTCCTTTCCAGTCTTTCCTGTGTTCTGGATCTTGCCGTGGAGGTTGTGCATAGCAGTCACATACCTGGAAGCGGCCTCCCAGGCAACCAAGCTGTCGACCAAATCCAATCCGGCCTTGGCCAGTTCCAAGCGCAAAACAGCAAGAGCTTCCTTGACTTCTCTCACACCACGCTCAACTGATCCAACCGTATCATGGTTCTGAGGTCCAGCTTTGTTCACAGTGTACTCCCTTGGCAAACCAGATCTCCTCAGAACAGTTCCGACTTCGTCCTGAGCATCTGTCCTGAAATCAACTGGCGGTCCTTCCAAAGTCTCAAGCAATCCAAACTCAGCTAAGATCTGACGCAAATGCTGGCCTGTCACCTGAACATTCTCGCTCACCGCAGTGACACCAAGCAAACCTGAAAACACCTGACGCAGCAAAATCATCTTGAACTTGCTCTCAACCAAACCCAAAAAGAAGAAATCCACCTGAACTTCAAGGATTCTCTCACGCAAACTTCGCCTTGGTGCTCGAGAAACTCCTCTTCCCTGTTGGCATTCCAAACAGTGTGGATCAAACGGGTAATGGCCTCGAAGAACATGTTGACGCAACTTCTCCTGACTTGACAGCTCAACAGCTCCAACCATGCTAACTTTCAAACCCTCTGGCTCGACCACTGATGACTCAACCAACTCCATCGGCTGACTGCCATCCTTCAAGCTCGGTTGTGCTGCCCTGCATGCTCGTAGCCACGGAGTCCCTCCCCACAACAGCACGTCACTAATGAGCGTTCCACTGTCCTCGTGGTAGAGGTACGTCTCTCCAGGTGACTGAATCACACTCCAACCCTTCTTGACCAACTGAGTTGTCGAAATAATGTTGTGTGACACATCCCCAATACAACAGGCCAATTTGAATGATTGAGTCTTCTTCTTTCCAGATGCCCCAGTCACAACCTGAAATGCCAAACTTACCAAAACGTTGGCCCTCATGTGAACTGGAGTCCCATTCGCTGCATAGTAGGTTTCCAATGCTCCTGCCGAATCCTCCTGAGCCTGGCAACGATACATGCCCTCATAGTTCTGCGACAGCACCGACGTGGCAGCTCCAGAATCTAACAACCACCAAGTTCCCTCTGAACTTGAAACCTGTGATGAAATGAGCGGCATCATAATCGCTTCTCCAGATTCTTGCTCTTCTTCTTGAGGTCCTTCGGCTGAAACTTCATGCATCTTTCCCTTGCGACCACCTTTTCCTCGTCCAGCTTTCGCTGCAGGCTTGGCCTTGGCTGCACCTGAACCTTTCCCAGTGCTCGAAGACGGAGAAGAACTTGCAGACTTCGGACTGCTGGCTTGGCAATTCGCGCCAATATGCCCGCTCTGTCCGCACTTGAAGCACTTCACACGACCCATATTCGTGCTGCAATCCTTCTGCATGTGTCCAGTCTTGCCACACTTTCGACATTTCACTCCTGAATTTTTGTTGATTGCGGCAGTGTTGAGCCACAGCTCACTCTCTGGATCCCATTCCCACTCCTCTTCGGCACCTTCGGCGTAGTAGTCCTGCTCATCTTCGTAGCCATAGTAGGTGCTCCAGTCACCTTCGGCTTCCAAGGCGTGCATATTGCGGCCTGATCCTCCACCCAGTTCTTGGAACAACCTCTGCTGTTGTTCGAACTTCAGGGCTGCTGATCTGTAGTCAGTATAGCCCTCACCTGACGCATGCAAAACGACGTAGTTCTTCACGTCACTGGGCAAGGATCTCAGCAACATCAACGTCAAGTCGACCTGTTGCAAATCCAAGCCAGTCTTATCGCAATGCTGAGGCAAGGTATCGATCAACTTCCGATACTTGGACAAACCAACGTCCATCTGTCGGACTAGATCACTGATCTGTGTAGGGCCACTCTGTGCCTTAAACGTCTTGGACATGAACTCAGACCTGAAAAATGCAGCTTCCGCTCTTGATCTCAAACTGAACTCCTTTGCAAGCAAACGCAACGCCTCAAAACCAGACGTTCCTCGCACTGCCTGAAAAGAACCATCCATACCAATTCCTTCTGAATAGGCCTGTAGGATCATATGAGCTCGTGGATACTCTGCAAACGCCTGAGTTAGGATGGCCAGCAACCTGGCACTACGAAGTTGCTGTGCAGGTTTCAGATTCGTCATGTGCAGTTCGTGCGGCCAACTCAGCGCACTTTCAAGCTCCCACCCAAACGTATCACTTGCCAAGGCTACCCAGCTTCTCAAAGACTGAACATAGCCGGCAAAACCCAAAATCTCCTGTTCACGTGTCTTCCAAGTTCCATGCTCACACTTGGGCAATGGAGGAAGCCACTTCTCACTCTTAGTAAAGACATCCCTGTCATCCTGTGACGACGCTTCACCCTGAGTGTTCTGTGCAGTACCCTGCCCCTGACGAACTTCACTAATCAGTCTCTGAGGCGACTGCTGCAAACCTGGTGGCTGTTCCACAGTGTTCCTTGGAAAATTGGGTTGTGGACTGGTGGGTGGACGATCTCCAAATGATGACAAACCACTTGAGATAGAAGGTGATGTTTTCGCAACTGGTACCTGAGCTGGTTGTGATGCAGCTTGCTGCACCTGTGCCTGAGCAAACACATTCTGTTGATGAACTACCTGTTGTTGCAAACCATTCAACCTCATGTTAAACTCACCCATAGCCTGGTTCAAACTCAAAGACACTATCTGAGCTATCTGAGTCATCTGCGCAGTGGAGAAAACTTCTTGCTGTCCAGTTGGACTTCCTGGCATACTTCCACAACCACTGGCAGCTTTCGGCGGTGGGGGTGGTATAGAGGCATAAGGTGCAGTTGCCCCTCCAGGCAAACCTTGTCCGCCCTCCGGCGAGTTCATCCTGAAACGTTGAGGTCCTTGTGCAGGCTGTTGCTGTTCCTGAGTCGTAGGCGTACGAGTGGGACTTCTTTCCCTCTCTCCACGCTGTGTCGGTACCTGACCCGCACCGCCGCTTGCAGATGCGTCGGCCATACCTGAAACACAAACAAGATTCACGCAAGACCTGAGCAAAGTATAAACTCACAAACACGGTTCCTGGATCCACAGACAAACCAAGATCACACAGATCTGTGGTAGGAGCACGAAGCTCCGCTACCACGTAAAACTTTGCACCGCTAAGTTGTGCCTTGAAAACCAAAACAAAACCTATCGCGATCAAAGTTACCCAAAGGCTTTTCCACAAATAAACAAACGTGAGTCAAACTTTCCGTGCTCTCTCGCTCAAATCACTCCAGACAACAAGCAACGCTTCAACACACACTCTGTTTCTCTCGCTCGGGCTTGAGCCAACGAGTATCGTTGACCATTCAGTTCAAATACTGTTTAAAGGTGACAAAAACCAAGGAGGGGTTTTTGTCTAAACTGCAAACTGGATTCCAGTCTTGACGAAATTCCGAAAAGCGATCCACTGAGGATCAAAAGCTTTCATTCGGTTCTCAAACTGTTGAAATGTTTCCAAACTGTTCAAATAATGTTCGGTTTCCTACAAAAACATCACAACTCTCAACTACAAAACGAGACGAGTGCAACCGCAGTGTCGGTTGTGCTCGTTGAGTGTCACAAAATGATCTATGCTTCATAGAGCATCCAAAAACATTCAAAAGTATATCTTCCACAGATGATATTCGGTCAAATCAAAACTACAAACTACGATCTGTCCATTCACAATCGTTCCAAGTCAAAATAGGCTCGTCCACAGACGATACTTGGTGAAATCAAAACTGTGCAACGTCACTGATCTCTCAGCGCTATACCAGGTAGGATTTTCACACCCCCTTTCGATGAGAGGTCAGTATGGAGTCTTCGTCCAATACGTAGTGCAGTCAATGCAATGCAATGCAATCCAGAAAGTCATGGCGTCCCATCACAATCCAGAAAAATCTAGTCCTCTGACATACCTGCAATAGAAGAAGTTGACGAAGCAGTTCTTCGCTGGCGAGGTACTGAATCTCCGAATAAAACCTGTGTAGAATGTTCCAGTGTACAACATGCAGTGCACCTTGCATATTCAGTCACTGGCAGACTCTTGAAAGTACGACAAAATCGGGTCAAATGAAACTTCTGTCCTTGTTCAGAAACAAAAATACATTGCCCAATCTCAAAAGTCGAAGATGAAATACGGCAGATTTCACAAATTGTAAGCCCTCTCTTCACATTGTCCCAATCTGGATAACAACGACAACGGCGATCAAGATGATAACACCTCTCCGCAGTTCCAATGTACAAATGATAAGAAGACGAAGTCTGAGCTCTGTGCATTTGTCTGAAGTCTGACGTTTCATCCGATGTAGCCTGAGTATATTCAGCCTGAATTGTCGCATCCCTCAACTCTGGACTAACTTTCTCAATAACTGTCTTACGTTCCAGTGCTCCACAAAGCCAGAATATAACAACTGTCCCCAAAGATCCAATCATCACTCCAGTCAATGCAGAAAATAGCACCACAATGAGAAGCTCATCCATGGCTGGCGAACGCGGCGCGGCCGGCCCGGGCTACACGAAAAAGAAAACACACACACACAACAGAACAAAACAACTGGAGTGTGAGCGTCCTGATGCGAGCACTCTCTCAACGGAGTTGATAGGCTCCTGAAACTAAACTGATGTCATCATCTGATTCCTGATGACAAAACCTGAGAATTCACTTAGTGAAGTCTTCACTGAAAACTGTGCCTGACAATCGAATGTCCCTGAATCCGCTGTGAACCATGCAAACATGCAAATTCCACTGAACGGTTCAGCTGAAAAAGAAAACTGTACTTTCCTGAAGTCAAACTGCTGACATGAAATGCAAACTGATGCAAACTGCAGTCAATGACAAACAAAATCACGATGTTTCTTCCTGTTGATCAATCCAACGAAGTGCAATAGCACGACAATAGAATCTGGCAAACTTATATGAGTATCTTTCCGTCATCGAATAGTTGACCTGATTCAATGGAGCGTGGTCCTGAGTACACTTACACTGAAATCTCTTTCCAAGACCTGTGGCAAGTACTTGATCCGAACATGCAATGCGAAAGACTTTACCAATAGGCTGTCCCTGACTGGTTTCCAAACCCATGGCACATGCAGCACAATCCGCAAACTTTTGCATGTCGTGGTCAGTTAGAAACTTCTTCAATCTCTCGTCTGACCAAAAACGGTTCGATTTCGGAAGCTCCAGAGTCACAGCACTACACACATTGCTCATGCCCTTGATATATGAAACATATCTCTTGCAATGATCAAGAAGCCTGAAATATGCATCCTGAGCAGGTTTCCTGTCTTTCTTGGATAAGTCCAACAAAGGGCTACCCCCAGTACAGGGAAGAGAAATGTGTACCTGAATCAGTTTCTGTGAATCCGCACTACCGGAAGATCCCTCAGCAAAGCTCTTCAAGAACTTATAGGCCTGACGTTGAGTTGAAGAAAGCTCCAAACCGGCATGAATTCCAATGTAACTGCATCCAAACTCCCTAGAAGCATTTTGAATCACTGAGTCAACACCACAAGCAAGTTCCAAAATCAAAAGATTTCCACCTGAATCAAACATGGTCATACTTCCATCTTCAGTCACACTGCAAACACCTGAACGAGTTGGAGTACGAGATCTACCTGAGTTCTCACTGAGGCTTGGACTGACTTCGGTCCCGTTACCAGGTCCAGTGGGATTTGCAGCTGCCGGAGCTGGTGTTGCAGGTGCGGCCGGAGCCGGGGTCGCAGGTGCGGCCGGAGCCGGGGTCACTGGTGCAACTTGGGCAGTCGGCCCCGCCAAACGGAGCTGCCCCGTTCCGATAAGTCGGAACAATCGCAGATTCACCTGCGAGTTCAGCAATCCACTCCCTTGGCATGCCACACAAACCTCTGTCTCGCCTCCCACCGGTGCTGGCGGTGGTGTAGATGGTACCGGTGAAATCACCGGAGCATTCGACCAGTGAGTTGAACTTTGTCCTGGTGCTTCTCCAGCCACAAGGGAATCTCCTGCTGGAGATGTAGGCGTCGCCGCCTGTGAGTTCGCTGGCGTCGGTTGGTGCACTGTAAGTGCTGACAATCTTCCAGAACCCTGTGGCACTGTAAGATGGACATCCCCATGTCCCGCACTGTCTGAAACCGGGGTTCCAACATCCACAGCTGTGCTCGGAGTCACAAGGTCCACAGTCGCAGGTGCCGCCTTAGCTGCCTCTTCCACGACTCTCCCAACCGAGCCTCTGATCTCTGTTGCTGGCTCTGTCGCCTTGGACTTCTCAGTCGCTTTGGACTTCTCTGTCCCTTTTGCCTTCTCTGTCCCTTGGGTCTTCTGTGGCGCACCTTTCACTGGCGGTGCCTTGCTTGGTGGTCTCTTTGGCGGTGTTTTGGGTGGAGTTTTAGGTCTCCTCACGTCTCTGCTCGAGGAGGCCGCTTCTCCCAGAGGTGGGTCCTGAGAAAACTTAGCCGGAAGTCTCGCACTTGGCGCTGGTGGTGGCCGCATAGCTGCTGAAGTCTGCGGCGGAACACCTGGTCTGCTCCTGGCAATCTTTGGGCTTCCACCCATCGGAGGTGGAGGTGGTGGTGGTGGCAAGTTCTTCTTGACACCTCCTCCAACCGTAGACATAGTTCCCAGGTATTGTCCGCCCACCTGAGATGCTGAGTCTTCTGGACGGACATCGTCAAACTCCGAGGTCTCCTGAGGAATGCTCCCCATATTTCCCTGAAGCCTGACTCGAGGCCGGGTCTCCCCTGCCCCCTCGTACTTGATGACGCCCTCAGTGAGTGATACTCTCCTCATCTTCTGCGGGCAGTTGGCACTCAGATGCCCTTTCTCACCACACTGGTAGCAAGTACGAGTCTCATTAGGATACCTGGAAAAACCTGACTGCACAGCTCGAAACTTCTGCTCCCTGTTGATTGGCTTGACTTCCATTGTCTCTCTTCTGCCTGAAACAGGGTCGAAAAAACTTCGAACTGGTACATCTCCTCCACGGGCTGGAATCTCAAAGGCTGGTGCAGGCTGAGCACGCTCTTCTCTGGCAGTCTTCTTAATCTCTTCCCACTTCGCCTTCTGGCGTCTCTTCGTCTCCTTGTTCTTGAAGCGGTTCTTCCCGGGCACCTTGGCAGTTGCCCCAGGCTCCAACTTCACCTTGGTGACCTTCAAACGCCTCGGCATGAGCTTGGCTGCAGGCCTCTTGGGCATTTTCTTCACCTGAGGTCGCTTCGATCCAGAAGACGGTCCACCTGAAGGTTTCGATTCTTCTGCAACTGGCGCACCCGCAGCCGCTTCCTTTGTATCAGGAGTGCCTGACACTGGTTCTCTCGGTTCCTGAACACCTGAGGCAGCTGCTCCTTCTGGTGCAGCTTCAGTGACTTCCATGACCCTTTCATCTCTTCTCATCACTTCACCAGTCTCTGGATCCTGGCGAGGTCTCCCTGTCGTGTAATCGACACGGGTCAATCCAGACACCATGGACTTGTTGTCCTCTTCCTCTGCCATCAGCGCGACAGCAAGAGGCAAACTGTCCGGGTTTGTCAAGGTTTCTTGAGCAAACACAGCTTTCACATGACGAAATGATCTCTGATCTCCTGAAACTTGCAGTTCTTCTTCCAAAACAAACAAAATCAAACGTTCTCCGCACAAAACGCAGTTCCTGTTTGACAAACATGAAATTGGTTTTGAATAACTGTTGTCACAAACTTTCAAGCAAAAACCAAGGATGTTCGAAATCAAACTGAAATCAACTTTCACAAATCCAAGCATGTTCCTGTAAAATAAAAACTTCTGAGTTGGCAAGCACTTGGTAAAACAATCTGCTGGGTTCAAAGTTCCTGGAACATGCGACAAAAGCAAAACTTTGCGATCCATCAACTCTCGGAGCCAATAAACTTTAATCTCAATGTGTCGGCTCTTTCGTTGCAAATCAGATGCTTCGAGAAGCATTTTCCCTGACAAACTGTCGGTCTTGACGACCAGTGGAAACAAGTATGAAACTTTCATAGAGTCTTCGTCATCAGACTCTGCTTCGTCATACCAAGTCACCTGAGCGTCCTGAGGGATAATGTCAACCCATGGATACAAACGACCAAGCACAAAACCCAAAGTCCTGAGCAAGCCGATTCCTTCCTGAACACCTGACTGTAATGCAACAAGCTCAGCCTCACAGGAGGAGAGCGTCACAGCTGACTGGTGCCTGCTGAAACACTTCATCAAACACTGTTGAAAGATGAAGCAAGTACCTGAAACAGAACGACGTCCAGTACTTTTCATGGGTGCAAACCCAGCATCTGTGTACACTTCCAAACCTTTCACATCGGGCAAAGCAAGCTCTTCTGATGGAAAACGCAATGCAACATCCATGTCAGTCATAAGATACCTGAGTACAGCACGCAAACATTTTTCATGGGTCTCAAACGGTTGTGCCTGACCAGTTCCAAGCATGCTGACCAAAATCAACAAGTCTTGACGAGTTTGGCAATACCATGACAAACGACCTAGAACTCTGCGAAAACGTGCATGTCCTTCTGCTGACAATGGTTGGCTTCCTTCCTGTTCCAGAATGGGACGCAAATCCGGAAATGTTGTGCTTCCCTTCTTCAAATCAAACTCAGCAAAAGCTTCATCCAAGTACGTTGGATCCACCTGCATGTACAAAGCAGATGAGCCTGGCCTTCGAAAGATACTTCGACCAAGGAAACGCAAGTGTCCCCCTTTCAAACCAACGCGGCCAGTCTCTCGAACCTTGACATGAGCTGATAGTGCAGTCATGAGGGTCTTGAGAGCTGATTCCGAAGTGGTGGCAACAAGCAAATCATCGACGTACGCCATGATGACGATGGGTGCCTGATCTTTGCCAACCATTCGACCAACATACAAACAAGGCTCCACAGTACCTGAAACTACTCCAATGCTCTTGACAATAGATGAAAAGAAAACGATCCATGCCTGAGAGGCAATTCTCAAACCGTTGATGCCTTTCTCAGCCCATAGAAAAATTGGTTCTCCCTTCATAGTTGACATGGATAGTGGCATCCGGAGAATTTCTGGTCGCTCCAATGGTGAGTTCATAAACGCCTGAGAAACGTCCAAACCTGCCAAAAACATGGCTTGATTTCCAACACTCCACGCCCCACAAGCAACTCCAAGAACCATCCTGAGTGCTTCAATACTGGGCGTTGGGCTAGAGATGCCCATACTTCTGGCAGACTGACCACTTGCAAAGTCTTTGGCAACGATTCTGGCGCGCACACCCTCCTGAGCTTCCTCTTTCTCGTTGGTAACCCACCTTGTGCCAATGATGCGCTGGCCACTCTCTCTCGCCACATTCTCGGCAAGAACCTGACCTGCACCAACAGCAGTGAGTCCACGAATCTCCTTCTGCATGGCCAAAAAGGTTCCTTCAGCTGGCAAGTCCCTGAGCGTGACATCAGACACGGCTCCACTGGGCTTCCAAAGCTTGATCTTCTGACCACAAAAATCCATGACGACAAACTCATCGCAGTAGCCATCGTACTGAATTGACTCCACTGAAAACCGATCTCGTTGAACAAGTTCTGGTGATGTCAACATACCCACATGATATGGCTGCGCCATGCAAACGTCAACCATGGGCATGTCACCAACGTCCTCGGTGGCCATCTCAACGTCCACAGGCTCGACTGGGTCCGGAGCCAAAGATGGAGAATAAGAACCATCTCTCACCCCACCTTCCTGTACCGGAAGATCCTCCAGATCACCAAGCGATGGCTTGGCAGTTTCACCTGACACAAACTCAGCTTGTCGCTTGCGACATTCGGCAGAGTGCCGGGTACCTGGAGCATTCATACCTGATTCACAACTTGGACAACGGCGCGTCGGGGTCATCCCAGCAGGCAAACCTGGGATGCGCGGCAATGGTCGTGAAGGCACGGCCACAGCCGGGTCATTGGGCTCAACTATTGGTAGTTGTTCCTCAGGCTTGTCGGGCAAAGCTGGCACTTCTCCCTTCTTCTGGTTACGGATCCAGTTCCAATAGCGCTCACAGCACTTCTTGGAATGTCGACCTTGTCGAGTGGCACATGAACTGCATCCTTCAGTTCGTCCATGAGCATCAACCCAGTGTCGTGGAGGCTGCACCTGATCTGGAAGTCGTGCAAACTCCTCTGGCAAAATCTCAATGGGTGCCTGATCAACAAGCGATGGATGATCACCTGAACCTGAGTGACAAACAAAACGTTCAATGAGATCTTGTGGATACTCAATCGGAAAAACAAGTTTCAAACTCTTGGCTTGGAAAAACTTCAGTTCATCAGCAATTTTCGCACAAACAAAATGAGCAAACGAGTTCCTGACAGGATACAAATATGCAGCAGTGACAAACCGTCCAATACTGTCAACACTTTCTGGGGTCTCTGCAAGAACCCTAGAGCAAAACATGGCGGAAATTCGAGTTCCTTCAGATGTGTTCCTGAGCAATTCCTTTCCAGTCTTTCCTGTGTTCTGGATCTTGCCGTGGAGGTTGTGCATAGCAGTCACATACCTGGAAGCGGCCTCCCAGGCAACCAAGCTGTCGACCAAATCCAATCCGGCCTTGGCCAGTTCCAAGCGCAAAACAGCAAGAGCTTCCTTGACTTCTCTCACACCACGCTCAACTGATCCAACCGTATCATGGTTCTGAGGTCCAGCTTTGTTCACAGTGTACTCCCTTGGCAAACCAGATCTCCTCAGAACAGTTCCGACTTCGTCCTGAGCATCTGTCCTGAAATCAACTGGCGGTCCTTCCAAAGTCTCAAGCAATCCAAACTCAGCTAAGATCTGACGCAAATGCTGGCCTGTCACCTGAACATTCTCGCTCACCGCAGTGACACCAAGCAAACCTGAAAACACCTGACGCAGCAAAATCATCTTGAACTTGCTCTCAACCAAACCCAAAAAGAAGAAATCCACCTGAACTTCAAGGATTCTCTCACGCAAACTTCGCCTTGGTGCTCGAGAAACTCCTCTTCCCTGTTGGCATTCCAAACAGTGTGGATCAAACGGGTAATGGCCTCGAAGAACATGTTGACGCAACTTCTCCTGACTTGACAGCTCAACAGCTCCAACCATGCTAACTTTCAAACCCTCTGGCTCGACCACTGATGACTCAACCAACTCCATCGGCTGACTGCCATCCTTCAAGCTCGGTTGTGCTGCCCTGCATGCTCGTAGCCACGGAGTCCCTCCCCACAACAGCACGTCACTAATGAGCGTTCCACTGTCCTCGTGGTAGAGGTACGTCTCTCCAGGTGACTGAATCACACTCCAACCCTTCTTGACCAACTGAGTTGTCGAAATAATGTTGTGTGACACATCCCCAATACAACAGGCCAATTTGAATGATTGAGTCTTCTTCTTTCCAGATGCCCCAGTCACAACCTGAAATGCCAAACTTACCAAAACGTTGGCCCTCATGTGAACTGGAGTCCCATTCGCTGCATAGTAGGTTTCCAATGCTCCTGCCGAATCCTCCTGAGCCTGGCAACGATACATGCCCTCATAGTTCTGCGACAGCACCGACGTGGCAGCTCCAGAATCTAACAACCACCAAGTTCCCTCTGAACTTGAAACCTGTGATGAAATGAGCGGCATCATAATCGCTTCTCCAGATTCTTGCTCTTCTTCTTGAGGTCCTTCGGCTGAAACTTCATGCATCTTTCCCTTGCGACCACCTTTTCCTCGTCCAGCTTTCGCTGCAGGCTTGGCCTTGGCTGCACCTGAACCTTTCCCAGTGCTCGAAGACGGAGAAGAACTTGCAGACTTCGGACTGCTGGCTTGGCAATTCGCGCCAATATGCCCGCTCTGTCCGCACTTGAAGCACTTCACACGACCCATATTCGTGCTGCAATCCTTCTGCATGTGTCCAGTCTTGCCACACTTTCGACATTTCACTCCTGAATTTTTGTTGATTGCGGCAGTGTTGAGCCACAGCTCACTCTCTGGATCCCATTCCCACTCCTCTTCGGCACCTTCGGCGTAGTAGTCCTGCTCATCTTCGTAGCCATAGTAGGTGCTCCAGTCACCTTCGGCTTCCAAGGCGTGCATATTGCGGCCTGATCCTCCACCCAGTTCTTGGAACAACCTCTGCTGTTGTTCGAACTTCAGGGCTGCTGATCTGTAGTCAGTATAGCCCTCACCTGACGCATGCAAAACGACGTAGTTCTTCACGTCACTGGGCAAGGATCTCAGCAACATCAACGTCAAGTCGACCTGTTGCAAATCCAAGCCAGTCTTATCGCAATGCTGAGGCAAGGTATCGATCAACTTCCGATACTTGGACAAACCAACGTCCATCTGTCGGACTAGATCACTGATCTGTGTAGGGCCACTCTGTGCCTTAAACGTCTTGGACATGAACTCAGACCTGAAAAATGCAGCTTCCGCTCTTGATCTCAAACTGAACTCCTTTGCAAGCAAACGCAACGCCTCAAAACCAGACGTTCCTCGCACTGCCTGAAAAGAACCATCCATACCAATTCCTTCTGAATAGGCCTGTAGGATCATATGAGCTCGTGGATACTCTGCAAACGCCTGAGTTAGGATGGCCAGCAACCTGGCACTACGAAGTTGCTGTGCAGGTTTCAGATTCGTCATGTGCAGTTCGTGCGGCCAACTCAGCGCACTTTCAAGCTCCCACCCAAACGTATCACTTGCCAAGGCTACCCAGCTTCTCAAAGACTGAACATAGCCGGCAAAACCCAAAATCTCCTGTTCACGTGTCTTCCAAGTTCCATGCTCACACTTGGGCAATGGAGGAAGCCACTTCTCACTCTTAGTAAAGACATCCCTGTCATCCTGTGACGACGCTTCACCCTGAGTGTTCTGTGCAGTACCCTGCCCCTGACGAACTTCACTAATCAGTCTCTGAGGCGACTGCTGCAAACCTGGTGGCTGTTCCACAGTGTTCCTTGGAAAATTGGGTTGTGGACTGGTGGGTGGACGATCTCCAAATGATGACAAACCACTTGAGATAGAAGGTGATGTTTTCGCAACTGGTACCTGAGCTGGTTGTGATGCAGCTTGCTGCACCTGTGCCTGAGCAAACACATTCTGTTGATGAACTACCTGTTGTTGCAAACCATTCAACCTCATGTTAAACTCACCCATAGCCTGGTTCAAACTCAAAGACACTATCTGAGCTATCTGAGTCATCTGCGCAGTGGAGAAAACTTCTTGCTGTCCAGTTGGACTTCCTGGCATACTTCCACAACCACTGGCAGCTTTCGGCGGTGGGGGTGGTATAGAGGCATAAGGTGCAGTTGCCCCTCCAGGCAAACCTTGTCCGCCCTCCGGCGAGTTCATCCTGAAACGTTGAGGTCCTTGTGCAGGCTGTTGCTGTTCCTGAGTCGTAGGCGTACGAGTGGGACTTCTTTCCCTCTCTCCACGCTGTGTCGGTACCTGACCCGCACCGCCGCTTGCAGATGCGTCGGCCATACCTGAAACACAAACAAGATTCACGCAAGACCTGAGCAAAGTATAAACTCACAAACACGGTTCCTGGATCCACAGACAAACCAAGATCACACAGATCTGTGGTAGGAGCACGAAGCTCCGCTACCACGTAAAACTTTGCACCGCTAAGTTGTGCCTTGAAAACCAAAACAAAACCTATCGCGATCAAAGTTACCCAAAGGCTTTTCCACAAATAAACAAACGTGAGTCAAACTTTCCGTGCTCTCTCGCTCAAATCACTCCAGACAACAAGCAACGCTTCAACACACACTCTGTTTCTCTCGCTCGGGCTTGAGCCAACGAATGTCGTTGGGTGTTCAGTTCAAATACTGTTCAAAGGTCACAAAAACCAAGGAGTGGTTTTTGTGCAAACGGCAAACTGGATTCCAGTCTTGACGAAATTCAGAAAAGGAATTCCACTAAGGATCAAAAGCTTTCATTCTTCTCTAAAACTGTTGAAATGTTTCCAAAAACTTCAAAAACGGTTCGGTTTCCGGCGGAAGTGTTTTCACCCTCTGACCTCTGAAGGAGACCGCACTCGAGAGCGTCAGCGTACGAAAAAAAAATTCAGCTTGATTCCGAATGATGATCTTTCAAATCTTTCAAGACCAAAAGTCGCTTTTACTGCTGTGGTGATTTCCAAAGTTGCCTCCACTTCGTTCAAAAAGTTTTCTCCCTATGCTCATATAATCAATTTAACTAAGGGAACTCACATGGGTCTATTTAGCAAGGAACAGGCCTTTCAAAGCTAAAGCTATGACCGCAGCGGGCCAGTCTAGCCTACACCAAGAGCCCATTACCTGGAGAGTGCAACTTTACTATTTTCGCGTGCAACGGCGTTTTCACAAGTAGGCCGTAATTCTTAGATACGCCTTTCCCGCTAAAATTACTGTTTCCTGAAGCTTGATTTGTCTTCTTCGCAGACTTCT
>OFFA01000002.1_pt1 | contig 19116 bp, 5 predicted proteins | sample 1521231 | NCBI WGS metagenome assembly OFFA01 (sample SAMN04272335, study PRJEB24112) | coral metagenome | biome: Coral reef; feature: Shallow seawater; material: Coral tissue | host: Coral | place: China: South China Sea | collected 2014 | reverse complement strand
TTATAAGCACACCATCTATTGTGCGACGAAGTTAGTCTTCCCTTACGTCTTTTCCCTTGTATTTTACATTGCTCGCAGTCGGACAGTGTAAGTAACCGTGATTTTTAAAGCGCTTTTCTAAGTCAACTCTAGGAAATTAAGGGAAAATCATTATTTTAATTTTTAATTAGCTGTTTTAGCGTACCTGCGGCTTTTAGAAACAGAAAAAGCTGAGTATCTAAGTCAACTCAAGGTACTAAGGAAAACTGTTCTGTTGAGTTTTTGATAAGTCAAAAATTCTTTTTTTACGTACTTGCGGCTTGTAGAGGTAAAAAAAGCAGTGTTTCCTACCCAACTCAAGTTATTAAGCGAAAATCGTTGTTTGAAATTTTCATTAAGCCAAATTAGCTGCTTTAGCGTGTTTGCGGCTTCTACTAGTAGAAGAAGCTGCGTTTTAAAGTAAACTCTAACTGAGAGTGAAGAGTGATCATCGCAGTAGATTTTCCAATTTAAGCAAAAACAAAAGTTAGGTCTTCAACGGGATTTGAACCCGTGACCTTTGCGATACCTGTGCGACGCTCTACGAACTGAGCTATGAAAGCCACACATTTGGAAATATGAACTCCATAAATTGACTTAGCGCCCAATGTGTGGCTTCATAGCTCAGTTGGTAGAGCGGAGGTCACGGGTTCGAATCCCGTTGAATACCTGATTTCTTTACGCTTCTTTTTTCCAATTGCTTAAATTGGAAAATTTACTGCGATGATCACTCTTCACTCTCACTTAGAGTTTACTTTAAAACGTAGCTTCTTCTACTAGTAGAATCCGCAAACACGCTAAAGCAGCTAAATTGGCAAGTATGAATAATGTTGAGATTTCCATCAATCAAATAAGCTTTTTTAGCCCTTTTGCTGGGCTTAGAAGTAGAAGCTGCATTTGAAGGTCAACTCAAGATATTTACTGAAAATTGTCATGATGAGTTTTTCTTAAGTCAAGAACTTTTTTCACATGCTCGCGGCTTCTAAAAATAGAAAACGCCTGCGTTTTTAAGTCAAATTGAGATTTAAAGACGTTCACGCCAATTGTTTCTGCACACGCAAACTTCACATGCCACGTCATGCATCGAGGGTTTCTAAGTCAATTGGAGTGATCAGGCTAAACGCCATCTTGAGATTTTCTCCAGTCAAATCGCAATTTTTAGCGTAACTGTTTCTTACAGATAGTAGAATATTGTAAGTCAAGTCGAGGTATTAAGCAAAAGTCGTTATATCAACTTTTTCGTTTGTCAAATCAGCTGTTTTAACGGACTTGTTGTTTCTAGAAGTAGAGATGGCTGCGTTTGCAAGTAAACTCAAAGTATTTCTGCGCCTTTCAATAACATGCGAACTGTAAAATTCAAATCTCAAAAGACAAATGCGTTTATCGCTACCGTCAATCAAATGTTCGGCGGCTCCTCCCATCTTTCGACTACCGCCGAGCACGTGGTAATCAAATCGTTGTGGACGGTTCAGACAACGAAATAGTGTTCGGCAGTAGTCATAAGCTTGGAGGAACCACGGAACATTTGATTGACGGGAACGAAAAACGCATTTGTCTTTCGACCTTGAAATCTTTGAGTCCGCATGTTATTAAAAAGCGCAGTAAGGCAAAATTGCTATGTCAAGTTTTTCTTTTTTGAAATCAGCTGCTTTAACGTTCTTGCGGCTTCTAGAGGTAGAAAGAGCTGGGTTTGTCAAGTCGACGTATTAACCAAAAATCGTACTATTAAATTTTTTTAATCCAATCGGTTGTTTTAGCGTTTTTGCGGCTTCTACAAGTAGAAAAAGCTGCGTTTTTAATTCAACTCAAGGTATTAAGCTAAATTCGCAATTTTACGTTTTTGTTAAGTCCAATAAGCTCTTAAAGCGCACTTCTGGGCCTCTAGAACAAGAAAAATCTACGTTATGAACTTCGCTCAAGGTATTATGTGAATATCGTTACACTGAATTTTTTCAGTCAAATCAGATGTTTTGGCGTTTTTGCGAGTTCAAGAAAAAGAAAAAGCTGCGTTTCTCAGTCCACTCGAGGTAATAAGGGAAAGTAGTTACGCTCAGTTTCTCTTAAAAATATTTAAGTACGCTGTTTTAATGAACATGCAGCTTCTAAAAGTAGAAATGCTGCGTTTTCTAAGTCCACTCATCGTATGAGGCAAACATCGTTATCTTGACATTTTTTTTCAGTGAAATCGGCATTTTTAGCTTACCTGGGTCCTTTACAAGGAGCAAAACTTGCATTTGTAAGTCAAGTTAAGGTATTAAGCGAAAACCGTTTTATCAAGTTTTTTATTATTCAAATAACCTGGTTTGAGGTACTTCCGGTTTCTATAAGTAATAAGATCTGCGTTTCTTAGTGAACTCAAGGTATTAAGAAGAAATCGTTATGTTGAGATTTTTTTAGTTAAATCGGCATTTCTAGCGTACTTACCCGTTCTTAAAGTAGAAAAAGCTTTCTTAGTCGGTCAACCCAAGGTATTAAGGGAAGATTCTCATGTTGAGTTTTTCTAAGTCAAAGAAACTTTCACGTACTCGCGGCTTCTAGAAATAGAAAAAATTGCGTTTCTAAGTCAACTTGAGATTCTTTAAGTTTTTCGTAACTCAAATCAGCTGCTTTAGCGGCTTTAAGAACGCGGCTTCTCGGAATAGAAAAAGCTCTTGTTAGGCCAAATAACCTCTTTCAGGGTTTTTGCGGCTTCTTAAAGAAGAGCAATATCCTTATGTTAGTTATGTGAGGGTTTTAAGGGAAAATCGTTATGTTGAACTTTTTTCAGTCAAATAAGATTTGTGCGCACTTGGCCTTCTAGGAGCAGAAAGAGCTGCGTTTTTTTAATAACCTCGAAGTGATAAGCGAGTTGACTTAGAAAGCAGCTTCTTCTACTTGAGAGTTGTTCTGGCTTTTTGGCGGCTTCTAGAAGTTGAAGAAGCTGTGTTTTTTAGTCAAGTTGACGTATTAACGAAAAATTGTTAGGTTAAGATTTTCATAAGTGGAATAAGCTGCTTTAGTGCACTTGAGGCTTTTATAAGTAGAAAAAGCTGGCTATTTATCTCAACTTGACGTATTAAGGTAAAATCGTCATATAAGTTTTTTTTTTAACTCAAAGAGGCTGTTTTAGGGTACTAGCGGCTTTTAGAAGTAGAAAAATTGCGTTTTAAGTCAACTCGGGTATATTGAGGGAAGATCGTTATGTTGACTTTTTTTTTATTGAAATCGACTTTCCTAGCATATCTGGGCGTTCTACAAGTAGAAAAAGCTTCTTTTGTAAGTCAACTTTAAGTATTAAGGTATAATTCCTTTTTTGTTTTTCTTAAGTCAAATGGTCAGTTTCAGCGTACTTGCGGCTTCTTGAGGTAGAAAGTAGCTGCGTTTTTAAATCCACTTCAAATATTAAAAGAAAATCGTTTTCTTAAGTTTTGTTTACTTAAATAAGCTGTCTTAGCTTTTTGCGCTTGTGAAATTAGAATAAGGCGCGTTACTCAGTCAGCTTACTTACTCTAGTTAACTTACAAACGCAGCTATTTCTACCTCTAGAAGCCACAACTACGCTAAAAACGCTTATTTAACTTTAGAAAAAGTTTAAATCACTAAAAATTTACACTTAATACCTCGAGTTGACTTCAAAACGTAGCTTTCTTCTACTTCTAGAAGCATCGAGTGAGTTAGAAAAGCCTTTTTTACCTCAAAAAAGCTCTAAATAAAAAACCTTCAGTTCACATAGAAATGCAGCTTCTTCAACTTTTATAAGCCGCTAGTACACTAAAACAGCTTTCTTAACTTAAGAAAAAACTTAAAATAACGATTTTAGCTGAATAACCCCCGTTGACTAAAAAGGGAAGCTTTTCCTACTTGCAGAATTAAAGGATACGCTAGAAAAGCCAATTTCACTGAAAAAATCTTCTCCTAATACCTCCTAATTAATAAGAAACGCAGCTTTTTCTGTATCTGAAAGCTCCAAGAACGCTAAAAAAGCTAATTTGACTAAAAAAACCTTAACGTAACGACTTTCTCTTAATACACAGAAAGGCAGCTTTCTCTAAGTCTAGTAGCTGCTAGTACGCCAAAACTGCTGATTTGAGTTACTTCTAGAATTAAGCTAGAAAAGCCAATTTCACTAAAAAATCTCAACATAACGAATTTTCCTCGAGTTGACTAACAAACGCAACTTTTTCCACTTCTAGAATGCCAAGTGCTCAAAAAATCTTATTTGACTTAAAAATATCGATTCTCTCTTAAAACGTCGAGATGACTTGCAATCGCAGCTTTTTCTACTTCAAGGAACCGCAAGTACGTTAAAACAGCTGGTTTGACTAATGAAAAACTTGATCTAACGGTTTTCGCTTCATACCTCGACGTGACTCACAAACGCAAGTTTTTCTACTTCTAAAAGACCCAGGTAAGCTAAAAATGCCGATTAAACTAAAAAAATCTCAAGATAACGATGTTCGCCTAATACCTTGCGCGGACTTAAGACGCAGCGTTTTCTACTTATAGAAGCTGCAAAATCACTAAAACAGCTTTTTGTACTGAAAAAAAGACTCATCATAACGATTTTCTCTTAAATAACTTGAGTTGACTTACAAACCGCAGCCTTTCCTACTTCAAAGGCTTAAGGACGCTTAAAATCCCACTTTCACTTAGAAACTCTCGATAAAACGATTTTTTTTTTCCTTCTTACCTCAAGTTGACTAAGAAACGTAGTTTTTTTCTACTAGAGCCCGGAAAAACGCTAAAACAGCTGATTTGACTAAAGACATTCCAAACATGGAGATTTTTGCTTAATACCCCCTAAAAGCCGGAAGTACCCTAAAACCGCTAATTTGACTTAAGAAAAACATAAAATTACAAATTTAGCTCAACACCGTAAAGCTGAATTACAAACGCAGCTTCTTCTGTTTCTTGAACACCCAAAAACGTTAAAACAGCGGATTTTGCCAAAGAAAAGGTTCACATAACGATCTTTTTCTACGAAATGACTTACAAACGCAGCAATTTCAAGAAGCGGCAAGTACGTTAAAACAACCTATTTGAGTAATGAAAAACTTGACATAAGGACTTTCCCTTAATACACCAACTTGACTTACAAACGCAGGTTTCTCTACTTCTAAACGCCCTCATTACGCTTAAAATGCCAGTTTGACTACGAAAAATCCTATGATGACGATTTCAGCCTTATACCTTGAGTTGAGTTAAATACCCAGCTTCTGCTACGTCTGGAAGCCGCAAGTACGCTAAAGCATTTAATTTCGCTTAAGAAAATGTCGAGATAACGATTTTCTCTGATTACTTTGAGTTGATTAAAAAACGCAGCTTCTTCCTCTTCTAGAAGTCATAAAAACGATAGAATAGCTGAATTGGCTTAAGAGAAACTTAAAATATAGATTTTCGCTTAGTACCACGAGTTCACTTAGAAACGCAGCTTTTTTTTTCTGGAAGCTACTAGTTCCCTAGTTTCTTAAGTTAGAAAAGCCAATTTCAATAAAAAAATCACAACAAAACGATTTTCCGTTGCATTAACTTACAAAGGCAGCTTTTTCTACTACTTAAAGGCCAAGTACCCTAGAAAATCTGATTTGACTAAAGAAAAACTCCACATAATGTTTTTCGTTAACTACCCGGAGTTGAGTAAGAAACGCAGCTTTTTCTACTGTTACAACCCGGATAAACCATAGAACCGCTGATTGAACTGCAGAAAATCTTAACATAACGATTTTCGATTAATAATACCACGACTTGAGTTTAAAACGCAGATTTCTCTTCTAAAAGCTTCAAAAAGGCTAAAACAGCTTATTTGGGCTTTAGAAAAACTCTACATAGTTATTTGTTCTCAAAAGCTCGAGTTGACTTAAAAACGAAGCTTTTTCTATTTTTACAAACGTTAAACACGAAAAATGTTACTTTGACTTGAAGGAAAATCGCTATGTTAAGTTTTTGTCAAGTTGAGTGAGCTGTTTTAGCGGCTGCCGGAAAAGGATAAAAGCTGTGTTTTTTAGTCGACTATAGGTATCGGAAAAAAATTAACATGCAAATTTTGACGTACTTAAGGGCTCTAGAAATGGAAAAAAAAACTGTGTTTCTAAGCCAATTCGAGGTTTAAAGAATATGAGGCGTTTTTTCTTAAGTCAAATAAGCTGTATTAGCGCACTTAAGGCTTCTAGAAGTTGAAAAAACATAGGTTTTGAAGTCAACTTAAGCGAAAATCGTTATGTTGAGATTTCCTGCAATTAAATTAGCTGTTTTAAGGTTTTTCGGTGTTCTTGCAGTAGAAAAAATTTCAATTCTTAGTCAACTCGAGGTAGTAAGCGAAAATCGTTATGTTGAGTTTTTCTATAATTAAATAAGATTTTTCAGCTTACTTGGGTTTTCTAAAAGTAGAAAAAGCTGCGTTTGTAAATCTACTTCAGGTATTAAGCGTAAATTCCTATGTTTATTTTTTTGTAACTTTAATCAGCGGTTTTATCGTACTAGCGACTTGTACAAGTAGAGAAATGTGCGTTTCTAAGTCAAGCGAGGTTTTAGACCAAACTGTTATGTAGAGTTTTTCTTAAGTCAAATAAGCTGTTTTAGCGTTTTTGCGGGTGCTAGAAACAGAAAAAGCTGCGTTTCTAATTTCCTTCGTGGTAGTAAGGGAAAATCGTTTTTTTCAAAGTTTTTGAATGAAATCGGCTTTACAAGCGTACTTGGAATTCTGGAAGTAGGAAAAACTTCCTCTGTTACTCAACTCAAAGTATTAAGGTTAAATCGTTATTTCGAGTTTTCCTTAAGTTAATAAGCTGCTTTAGCGTTTTTGGGCTTTTCAAAATAGAAGGAGCTGCGTTTGTAAGTCAACTCGAGGTATTAAGGAAAAATCGTTATGTTGAGAATTTTTAAGTGAAATCGGCATTTCTTGCGTACTTGGGCGCTCTGGAATTAGAGAAAGCTTTCTTTGTAAGTCAACTGGAGGTACTAAAATCGTAATTTAAGATTTCTCGTAAGTCAAAAAAGTTGTTGTAGCGGATTTAAGGCCTCTACAAGGAGAAACACCTACGATTTAAAGGCAACTCGAGCCATTAAGTAAAAATTGGTATGTTAAGATTTTCTGCAGTTATATCAACTGTTTTATGCTTTATCCATTTTCTGACTGTAGAAAAGGCGTCGTTTCTCAGTCAACCCAGGGTATTAACCGAAAATAGTTATGTTGAAATTCTTTTAGTGCAATCGGCTTTTCTAGGGTACTTGGGCATTCTAGAAGTTGAACAAAGCTCTTTTTGTTAGTGAACTCAAGGTATTAGACAAAAATCGTTCTATAGAGATTTTTCAGGTAATTCGCAATTTTCAGCGTACTTTATACTTTTAGAGGTACAAAAAGCTGCATTTCTAAGTCAACTCAAGGTATTGAGCGAAAATCGTTATTTTAAGTTTTTGTTAAGCCAAATAAGATGTTTCAGAGTTTTTTCTACTTTTTAAAGAGCAATCTAGGTTTCTTAGTCATATCGATGTTTTAAGGGAAAATCGATACTTTGCGTACTTGGCCTTCAAGAAAAAGGAAAAGCTGCGTTTACTAGTTAACGCAAAAAAAAGCGTTATGTGGACATTTTTCAAGAAATTGAGTTTTCTTGCGTTCTAGAAGTATAATGAGCTTTCTTTGTAAGTCAACTCAAGAAGTAGACAAAGCTGCGTTTCCAACATAACTCGAGGCTTTAAGAGCAAATTAATATCTAGAGTTTTCCTTAAGTTAAATGAGCTTTTTAAGTTGACTTTCGGCCTCTTAAGGTACAAAAAGCTGGATTTCTAAGTTAACTCTATTTTTTGAGAGGAAATCGTTAAGTTAAGTTTTTTTTCAGTTAAATTATCTGTTTTAGCGTTTTTGCTGCTTTTAAAAACAGAAAAAGAGGAAGTGTTGTGTGGAGCATTTTTAACTAAAATAAGCTTTTTTAGATCACTTGTAGCGATTTGATAACTTCTGCCTTATAACAGTTTTCCGGCTTCTAGACGTAGTAAAAGCTGCGTTTTTAAGTGATCTGAAGGTAATAGGCAAAAATCGTTATTTTAAGTTTTTCTAGCAGAAATAAGACGTTCTGGCGTTTCTCGGCTTGTAGAAGTGCAAAAATCTACGTTTCTTAGTCAACTCAAGATATTTAGGGAGAATCATTATGTTAAGATTTTACTTAGTGAAATAAGCCTTAAAACGAGTCTTGAAACGTCATTTTGTTTAACGGTACTAGCGGCTTCTAGAAATAAAAAAACTGCGTTTTTAGGTCAACTCGAGGTACTACGGGAAAATCGTTATGATAAGTTTTCTAAAGTGAAATTACCTTATTTTGCGTACCTGCGGCTTTTGAAAGCAGAAAAAGCTGCCTTTCTTAATCAACTCGGTGTATTAAGTGTATGTTAACATTATTTTAGTAAAATCGGATTTTTTTGGCCTAGATGGGCGTTTTAGAAGTAGAAAAAGCTTTCTTTATCAGTCCGCTCTCAGTATTAAGCGAAAATGGTTTTATGAAGTCTTCAGTTTTTGGGATACTTGTGCCTTCTAAAGTTGAAGAGGCTGAGTTTTAAAATCAAGACGAAGTATTAAAAGAAAATCGTTATCTTAATTTTTAGTTTCGTGAAATAAGCTGCTTTAGCGTTTTCACAATTTTTAGAGGTAAAAGAAGCTGCGTTTTTATATCAACTTGCTTATCAGCCCAAGTTGACTGAGAAACGCAGCTTTTTTTACTTCTAGAAGCCCCAGGAGGGCTTAAACCCTAAAACGTAACTTTTTCTTCCTTAAGGAGCCACATGTACGCTGAAACCGCTAATTTGACTTTAGAAAATCTTAAATTAGAATTTTTGCTTAATACCTCGAGTTACCTTCAAAACGTAACAACTTGCTCTTAAAACCTCTTCTTGACTTTAAATGGCAGGTTTTCCAACTTGAAAAAGCCGCTTTATTGATTTCAACTTGACTTTACCTTGAGTTCACTTACAAACGCAGGGTTTTCTACTTCTAGACGCCCCAGGTACGCTAAAACTGTTGATTTAACCTCGAGTTGACTTACAAACATAGGTTTTTCAACTCCTAAATAACCGAGGTCACCTAAAAATGCCGATTAAACTGGAAAAAATCTGAAGATAGCCATGATCACTTTATACCTTGGGTGCACTTAAGAACGCAGCGTTTTCTTCTTTTAGAAGCTGTAAAATCTCTCAACGTGCTGTTTTTACGCTCGCTCACCATAACGATTTGTAATAGTAACGATTTGTAATAGTAATATGACCGATTGGAGTACAATTCAGGGAGTAATAGCGCGAGTAATTTCAAAAATGGGACGAGCGCGAAGGGCGAGGCCGATTTGAAATTACGATTATCCCTTTAAGTGCGTATGAAGGAAAAATAATTGCTCCTTATTTGAAAGTCCTTTCAAAGTTTAGAAGAATGGCATTTTTTTTTTAGAATATCTTTTCTTACTTTTTGAGATATTTACTTTTTTGTGAGTATAGTGATGTTCTCATAGGTGGTTTCAGTGAAATAGTGTAACACTTGATCAAGAATATCTCTACAAATATAAAAGCAGTGTTCTTCAAACTTGTCATCAGGACTGTACATCACAAAAGAAGAAAACTGACAAGTGTCGTGCTGTTGCCGTGACAACAGTTATACCGCTAATCCTCTTTTATTTAAATCTAAATTTCGCAGATTTTATCGAAAACAAAGATCATCTACTTGCAACTAACTGATGGGGGAGTTAAGACAATATGAGAACCATGTGTGCTCTGAGGCAAATGGAGATATTAGGTTTTTTACAGGAAGAGACTGAAGGCAAGATTGTTGCCATGGCAACACCATAGAAACTGTCATTCTGTTTCTTTTGTTATTTACATTTCTAATGCCATGTTTAAAGAACATTGCTCCAATATTTATGGAGATATTCTTCAGAGTATTATACTTTTTAGTGAAACCACCTTTGACGTCATAACTTTCCTCATTTGCAAAATACAAGACTGTAAAAATCTCCAAAACGAAAAAAGATATTCCAAAAAGCAAAACGCCATTCTATTTTACATTGAAAAGCCTTTTTATAACCAGCAATTATCTTTAACTTCATAAGCACTTTAATATCTCAAGTTAACTTAAGAACGTTTCTTGCTGTACCTCTAGAAGCCAGAAAAAGGCTATAACAATTTATTTGACTATACAAAATTTAAACATAACAATTTTCGCTTAATATGTCGAGTTGACTAACAATCGCAGGTTTGTCTACCTCCAAAAGCTGCAAGTACGTTAAAACAGTTTTTTTGACTTAACATAAACATAATAGTTTTGCCTTTATACCCTGACTTTACCTACAAAGGCTGCGTCTTCTACTTTTAAAAATTCAGGTTCGACTGAGAAAATCTCTACATAACGATTATTTTTACCTTATTACCTCCAGTTGACTAAGTAACATAGCTTTTCCTACTATTAGAGCCAGGAAAAACGCTAAGACAGCTGAATTCACTAAAAAAATCGAAAACCTCGAGGTGACTCAAAAACGTTGGTTTTTCTTCTCTCTCGACGTAGCGAAACCTTAGTTTGCTCTGGGCGTTTCTGCGGGTTGCAGAAACAAAAAAACCAGCGTTTCCACTTTTCTTGGAAAAAGGCAAAATTTTTATGTTAAGATTTTTTCAGTGAAAATCGGCTTTTCTAGTGTACCTTCGGATTCTTCGTAAGGTTTTAAGAGCAAGTTTAATGCAAAGTTTTTTAAAGCAAAATAAGCTTTTTTCGCGCAGTTGAGGCTTTTCGAGGTAGAAAAAAAGTCTTGAAGTTAACCCAAGGAATTAAGCGAAAATTCTTATTTTGAGTCGTTTCTAAGTCAAATTAGCCGTTTTACGATTTTTCACTTCTGGAAGTAGAAAAAAGCTGCGATTAGCTACGATCTATAAGTAAGACAAGCTGCGTTTTTGAGTCAACTCGAGGTGATAAGCGCAAATCGTTATTTTACGTTTGAGGTATTAAAAGAAAATCGTTATGTTTAAATCTTTTTTAGTTTGACTGATTAAGCGCACTTGCGGCTTCATGAAGTAGAAAAAGCTGGGTATTAAAGTCAACTTGAGCTATAAGGCCTAAATCGTCATCTTAGTTTTTTTTAGTTAAATAGGCATTTTTAGCGTAATGAGGCCTTTTCAAATCGTCACTTAAAGTTTTTTTAATTTGGAGAGGCTGTTTTACGATACAGGCTTCTCCTAGAAGTAGAAAAACTGCGTTTCTTAGTCAACTCGCTTATTACCTCGTTCTCTGAGAAACGCAGCTTCTCTTCTTCTAGAATCCCCAAGTGCGTTAAAAATTACTAAAAAAACTTTACAACACAACTTGTTCTTAAAACCTTGAGATATATCAGAAATTGAAGCTTTCTCTACTTGAACAAGCCGTTAGAACGCCAAAACAACATTTTTGACTTAAGAGAAACTTGAAATAACCATTATACTCTAAGTTGACTTACAAAGGAAAATTTTTCTTCTGACAGAATACGGAAGTAGGCTAGAGGAGCCGATTTAACTAAAAAAATCTGAACATAACTATTTATTCTTAATACCTTGAGTTGATTAAAAAATGCAGATTTTTCTACCTCTAGAAGCAGCTAGTGCAGTAAAGCAGCTAATTTGATTTAACAAAAAACTTAAGAATTTTTGCTGAATACCTCAAGTTGACTCACATAAGAAGTTTTTTCTACTTCTAGAACGCCAAAGTACGCAAGAAATAAGGATTTCGCTGAAAAAATGTCAACATACCGATTTTTCCCCGTAACTTACAATCGGAGGTTTTTCTATTTCTACAGGGCCAATGTCGCAAAAAAAATCATAAATATTTTCTCTTTGAACCTCAAGATGACTTAAACCAAAGCTTTCTCTACTTTTAAAAGGAGCAAAATTGCAAACACAGCTCACTTAAGCTAACAAAACCTTAACATAACGATTTTCTTCTGATACTTCAATTTGACTTAGAAACCTAGCTCTTTCTACTTCTAGAAGCCCTAACTACGTTAAAACAGCCGATTTGACTGATAAAAAACTAGATAGTGCGGTTTTTTTTGCCTAATACTTTGACTTATTAAAATAAGTTTATCTACTTGTAAAGGACCAAGGTTAGCTTAAAACGCCGTTAAAACTCAAAAATCTCAAAATAACAGTGTTTGCCTTATACCTCGAGTGGACTTAAAAACGTAGCGTTTGCTTCTTTTAGAGTCAGAAAGGCAGAAATACTCATCATTACGATTTTTCCTTAATACCTCAAGTTTGCTCCCAATCGTAGCTTTCTCTACTCCTAGAAGCCAGAAAAAAGCTAAAAATATTTATTTGACTTAAGAATACTTTAACATAACGATTTTGGATTAATACGTCAAGCTGACTAACAATCGTAGCTTTTTGTATGTCGAAATGCCGCTAGCTTATTGAAACAGTTTTTTTGACTACAACAATTTTCCGTTAATACCGTTAGTTGACTTACAAACGCAGCTTTTTCTACTTCAAAAAATTTCAGTTTAACTGAAGGAATTGCTACATAACGGTTATTTTAACCTACTACTACTACTAGTAGAACCCAAAAGACGCTAAAAGAGCTAAAGAAATCAACTCGAGGTTTTAAGAGCAAAGTGATTTGCAGTGTTTTTGTTTTTTGAGTAAATTTTAATAATGAATCAGAAATGCTGATATCAACCATAACGCTAAACCTAACCTTAACTCTGAAACCCTAACCCTATCCTTTTTTAAAATAGCAGGACGTGTTATAGTAGATAAAATCTCTGTTTTTGTGGAATTTGAGGTAATAAGGAAAACTACTTTTATGTACTATAATACGTTCTACTACGCTAAAATAAACTAAATTTTTCCCAATTGGAGTAGATTCATTAATTTTTCGTTATTGTCTTAATTTTATTGGAAAAAGTTGTTTTATAACAGGTCCTTTTACGCTAAAATAGACGACCTTTTTGCCAATTGAAGTACATTTGCTGATGTTTCCTTAATACCTTAATTGCAGTGGTTTTACCTCCCCGATACTCTAAAAAACACTTACCTTTCTTCAAATGGAGTTGATATGACGATTTTTCCTTGGTACTTCGAATTTACCCAAAGAAGTGGTTTCAATTAGGATAAGACGTGCTTCTACGTTTGGAAAAACTGACTTTTTGCCAGTTGGAGTTCAAATTTACTCAAAAAAGTTGTTTTAACTACTATTAAAAAAGACTTCGTTTTTGCTAATTGGAGTTGATTTGACCATTTTTCCTTAATACCTTTATTTCATAGTTAGGGTTAGGGTTAGGGTTTTAGAGTAAGAGTTAGGTTTGAGGTTAGGGCTAAGTTTTATTGCTAATTAGAGTTTATTCGACGATTTTTCGTTAATACCGCAAATCACGGAGAAAAACGGTTTCCTCTACTATAAAACGTCCTCTTACGCTAGAAAAGACTACTTTTTAACCAATTACTCTTAATTCGAAGATTTTTTCATAATACCTCAAACTCCCTGAGAAAAGTTGTTTTATCAACTATAACATTGTGCTTTATACGTCAAATTTACTCATGAAAACGGTTTCTACTACTATAATAGTTCTGCTACGCTAAAAAAATCACTTTTCGCTTATTTTCCCTTAAATCACTCAGAAAAATGGTCCTTACTTCTATAAAACGTTCTGCTACGCTACAAAAGACGCTTTTTGCCTTTTGGAGTTGTTATAAGCATTTTTGCCTTTTACCTAAAATTTACTTACAAAAGGGGTTTTAATGGCTATAGCACGTGCTTCTGAGCTGGAAAAAACTAATTCTTTTTTGCCACATGAAGTTGATAATGCCTTTTTTGCTTTACACCTAAAATTGACTCAGAATAGTGCTCTAAACTCTAAATGTCCTGCTACGCTAAAAAAACCTAATCTCTGCGAAACGAAGTTGATATGACGATTTTTGCCTTGTACTTCTATATTACAAAAAGAAGTGAATTGTACTACTATAAGATGTACGGCTACGCTAGGAAGTACTAACTTTTTGTCCCTTAAAGTTTATATGATCATTTTTGCTTCATACCGAAAATTTCAGTCAAGCGAGCGAGAGCATAATTGCATTCTTGAAACGATAACCTGGTTTAAGTTTGAAATAATCAGTTCATTAATAAAAATTTTTTAAGGGTACGGTTCACTCAGTTTGACTGCATTAAGCCGTGTCGGATATCAGGAGTGCCTCAGCAAAACAAGTCACAGAACGCAGAACATTTTGGTAGACTCGAAATTCAGCTTTACATTGTACAAAAATCATAGTTTAAAGGTTAAATTCTTCGTAGTGTTTAGATATAAAGAAAGCTAGGGCTCTTTAAAACATTTTTCTTTAATAAAAGGACGAATTCTTTATCGTCTATTGTTTCCTCGTTTCGAAGGTATTTTCGAAGTGGTATCTTTTTGAAAACTGGCGGGATTAAGTTGCCGTGACAGTGATGTACCGTCCCCGTCGCCACCTTCCCGCCGCGGTACTTAAGGTCTCTATCAGATAAAACCACTTTTCTCAGTAGGCTCGCGGTATAAAGAAAAGATCAGCAAAAAACTCCAATTAGCAAGTAGTCAGTAGCTAGTATTTTTAGCGTAGCAGGACGTGTTATAGTAGTTGAATGCACTTCTTTAGGGTAAAAAGTACCAGGCAAAAAATGGTCATATCAGCTCCGTTTTGCAAAAAGAAATTTTTTTCTAGCGTAGCAGGACATGTTATAGTAGTTAAGACTACTATTTTGAGTCAATTTTAGGTATGAACCAAAAATGGTCAAATTAAATCCGTGGCAAAAAGTTCGTCTTTTCAAGCATAGCAGCAGATGTTATTGTAGTTAAAACCACTTTTTTAAGTAAATGTCATATTGGTTAAAACCACTTTCTGAAGTAAATTTTAGGTAAGAGGCAAAAATGGTCATATCCACTTTGAGTGGGAAAAACTTCTAAAGTCTAGCGTAGCCCGACGTGTTATTGTAGTTAGGACCATTTTTCTGCCTGAATTTCAGATATAAAGCAAAAATGGTCATATCAATTCCAAGTGGCAAAAACTTAGTCTTTTCTAGTGAAGCAGTACGTCTTATAGCCGTTATAACCCCTTTTCTCAGTAAATTTGAGGTTTTATAAAAAATCGTCGGATCAACTCCAATTGGACTGGGACTGGGCGCGAAAGATGGCGGTCGCGGTTTCGAGTGCTCCGCCTTCCCAAGTATAATTTCTTGCTATCAACAAGGCAAATAATTTTCTTTAGCCACAATGCCAGACGAAATAAAGGAAAAAGAGCAAGCACCACAAGTTCTAACCGAAAGTGAGAATAAGGGCCGAGAAAACCGGCGAAGAAAGCGCATACGACAACGAGCTTCTAGTTCTCAAACGGAAGATGAGTTACCGACTGAAGAGCATGTACAAGGCGTACAAAGCAGCTGCACAATCTGCAACAATAAGCTAGACCTTATACAGGAGAAGCTTGACAAAGTGCTGTCGTTTATTCCTGAAGTTGAGAATCTACGTTCCAGGATAATTCAGCTCGAGGAAGACAAAGAAAACATGAAGCAAAGTCTCGAGTTTACGCAAGCAGAGGTGAGAGATTTAAAATCTCAGGTCAAAGCAGCGACCGAAGAACTGATTACTGCGAACAAAGAGATTGTTAAAATAAATGAGCTAGAGCGGCGAATTATCAAGCAAGAGTGCTTCAACCGGCGCAATAACATCAAGTTTTTCGGCGTCAAAGATGTTGACGATGAATCTCCACGTGATACTGAGACAACGCTGAGAAAATTCTTGAAGAAGGAGATGCAAATAACCAACGATGAACTTAAAAACATCCAATTTGACAGAGTACACAGAATACCTACACGCCCCAAGACCTCAAAGCAAGTGCAGCCAAGACCCATTATTGCAAAGGTAACCTTCTTTCAGGATAAAGAATTTATAAAATCCCACATTAAGAATCTACCAAAAGGTGCAAAATATGGAGTTGCGGATGATTTCCCAAAAGAAGTCGATGCAATAAGAAAGGCCTTACACCCGAAGCTAAAACAAGCAAGAGAAGAGAGGAAGATGGCTTTTTTCAACGTCGAGAAGCTGGTTATAGAAGGTATAGTATATCACGGACCAGAAACCAAAACATTTCCACACTACGGACGGATTATGGACAGTGGCTAAACAATCAAGAGTCAAGCTTTCAGTAGCCTTTGTTGAAACTTTTAGGGACTTTTGATCTCGTCTCGGACAAGAAATACCGACTTTGACAGGTAATGTTTATTGTAGAATGCAGTAAATCTGCATGTGATATCCATATGTCAGTTTTCGTTGTTCCGTCCTTTTTGTTCTATGATAACCTTTTTTTGACAAAACCATTAAGTGAAACACAGCATTACTTACTCACTCAAGCGTTCACCTGTTATAATTTCTTAAATGCGGCGATACATATGTTCTATCTCACGAATTCAAATCTGCGAACTGAAAGGGTAAAACACATTCACTATAAATTAGTTTTACCACATGGAGCATAGAATTTTGTCTTTGAATGTCAGAGGGTTGAACAAGAGTACCAAACGACGGCAGTTGTTTAGATGGTTGCATCAACAAAACGCGGATGTTATTTTCCTTCAAGAAACGTACTCGTCCCCTCAAACTATTAAGCTCTGGGAAACTGAATGGGGGGGCAAAATTGTTGAAAGTCATGGTTCTAATCACAGCCGTGGTGTGATGATCCTTTTTAAGCCGAAGATCAATGTGACTATTGATAAAATCATCCGCGATAAAAACGGCAGATATGTTTTAAGCGAAGTGTTTTTGGACGACGTAAAGTTTATTTTTGTGAATATTTATGCACCGAATGATCAGACGCAACAAATACATTTCCTTAGGGATTTGTCCAGTTCTGTGCTCACTAATTATGCAAATGAAACATTAGTACTAGGTGGCGACTTCAATTGCGCCTTAACTGAGCTTGATAAGCGAGGAGGCCGATCAGTTGAACTCAAGAAAGCGGTTATCCAGGAAATGAATAAGATGATAATTACTCACGATCTTATAGATACTTGGAGAGAAAAACATCCCAGTCTGCAAGGTTTTACTTGGAGCAATCCGTCGATGAAGATTCAGTGCAGATTGGATTATTTAGTAATCTCAAAAGATATGCGATCGTCACTAAAATTTGTTAAAATAATTCCCAATATTTTTTCTGATCATTCCGCATTAAGTTTATCCATTATCTCTGAAGAAAAAGAAGTTAACCGTGGTCCTGGCTTCTGGAAATTCAACAACTCATTGTTAACTGACAAAGACTATACTGAACTGATTTCTCAAAAAATACCTGAATTTGCATCAAAATATTGTGAAGTAACTGATAAAGGGCTCCTATGGGAAATGATTAAAATGGAGATAAGAGCAGCTACCATTCTTTTCTCGAAAAGAAAAGCTAGACAAACGCGCGATGAAGAGAAAAAGTTATTAGAAAAATTCAGTCATCTCCAAGAGCAAATCCGTGCAAACTTTAACGAAGTGACAAAAGCTGAAATGGACCGCGTAAAAAACAAACTTGCGAAAATAGTTGCCAAAAAAACTCAAGGTACAATAGTCCGAAGCAGAACGCGATGGTATGAATTTGGTGAAAAGAATAATAAATATTTTCTCAACTTGGAGAAAAGAAACCACAGAAAAAAGCACATAACTTCATTAAAAAAAGAAGACGGCTCTGTTCAACGTAACGCTAAACAAATACTGGAGGAAGAAGAGAATTTTTTTAGGAATATCTATAAATCGAAAAATATTTCTCTTGAAACTGATAACTCCAAACACTTTTTCGAGTCATCTGACCTTAAAACGCTTGATAACGAAGAAGCAGAACGCTGCGAAGGCTTGATAACAATAAAAGAATGTGCAGATGCGCTCAACAAGTTCCAAAATAACAAAACACCTGGTTCTGACGGGCTTACAATTGAATTTTATCGATTCTTCTGGGAGGTGCTGGGATATTTCATGGTAGATAGCTTTAATTACGCATATGAGTACGGTCACTTATCCATCTCCCAACGGCTCGGAATTATTTCCTTGATACCAAAAAAGAACAAAAATTTAGAATATTTATCAAACTGGAGGCCAATTTCCCTTTTGAACAATGATTATAAAATTGCAACAAAAGTCATTGCAATCAGAATAGAAAAAGTCTTGCCTAAAATTATTCATTCAAGCCAAACAGGTTACGTCAAAGGGAGATATATCGGAGAAAGTATTAGAACTATTTCTGATATCATGTCTTTCACAAAGACGCAAAATATCCCCGGGTTAGCCGTTTTTCTCGATTTCGAAAAAGCTTTTGATTCCATTGAATGGAATTATCTTCAGAAATGCCTGGAAACTTTCAACTTTGGTCCACAATTACGGCAGTGGATAAATGTAATATATAGTGACATTTCAAGTTGCATCCTTAACAACGGCTTTGCTACTAGGCAATTTAATTTGGAAAGAGGTGTCAGACAAGGCTGCCCTCTCTCTGGCATCCTGTTTACTATTGGGATAGAAATTCTGGGTAATGCTATAAGGCGCTCAAATGAAATAAAAGGCATCGAAATCGATGAAAGAAACACTTTAAAACTTACGCAGTATGCAGATGATACTACTGTTTTTCTTAGAGATATCCAGTCACTAAAAAATTTATTTAATTTACTTGCCCAATTCGAAAATTGTTCTGGATTACGAATAAATCAAACTAAATCAGAGTTGTTGTGGTTAGGGTCATTACGATATCGAAGAGATACACTTCTAAATCTAAGATTAAGTGAAGAACCTATTTATGCCCTTGGAGTATTTTTTTCGTACGATGAACAACTTGCAGCCAAAAAGAACTTTTTTGATCGACTTGACCCCTTAAGAAGAATACTAAACATTTGGTCGTCAAGAGATATATCGATATATGGCAGAATCAATATAGTGAAGACTATAGCGATTTCTAAACTTACTTTCGTGTGTAGTGTGCTGAATACGCCAGACACGTTCGCTACTGAAGTCAATAAACTGATTTTTGACTATGTATGGAAGTACAAAAATTCAAAGATTAAAAAGTCCACCTTGATTAAAAGCAAAGAGAACGGAGGTCTAAACATGGTTGATTTCACACTGTTTGATAAAGCACTGAAAATAT